>CABEAM010000021.1_pt1 | contig 27607 bp, 26 predicted proteins | sample 3132391 | NCBI WGS metagenome assembly CABEAM01 (sample SAMEA5534343, study PRJEB31848) | metagenome | biome: tundra; feature: field; material: soil | place: USA | collected 2013-05 | depth 0.45 m
TTTTCGTCCTCCCCGTCCTCGACGCGCTCCGCATGAAGACCGGCGAGCGCGGTGAAGAGGCGCTCGGCCCTCCGGCGAAGCGGTAGGCGTCAGCCGCGCTTCAGGACGTCCTTCGCGATCGTGTTGAGCTGCATGAACGAAGTACCCTCGTAAATCTTTCCGATCTTCGCGTCGCGGTACATCTTCTCGAGGGGGTAGTCTTTCACGTAGCCGTAGCCGCCGAGGAGCTCGAGGCCGCGCGACGTGCACATCTCGGCGACCTCGGAGCCCTTGAGCTTCGCGATCGCAGCCTCCCGCGCGAACGGCAGGCCGTTCTCCTTGAGGCGCGCCGCGTTGTAGACGGCGAGGCGCGCGCACTCGAGCTCCATGTCCATCCGCGCGAGCTCGTGCTGCACGGCCTGGAACTGCGCGAGCGGCTGGCCGAACTGCTGGCGCTCCTTGACGTACTTCGTCACGTAGTCGAGCGCGGCGCGCGAAATGCCGACCATCTGTGCGCCGATCCCGATGCGGCCCTCGTTCAGCGTCTCGATCGCGATCTTGTATCCCTCGCCCACGTTGCCGACGACGTTCTCGGCGGGCACCTCGACGTCCTCGAACGCGAGGGCGAGCGTGGAGGACGCGCGGATTCCGAGCTTGTCCTCCTTCTTACCCTTGTGGAAGCCCTTCCACTGCGACTCGACGAAGAACGCGGTGATGCCCTTGTAGCCCTTGCTCTTGTCGACGTTCGCGAAGACGAGGAACAGCTGGGACTCGAGGCCGTTCGTGATCCAGAGCTTGCCGCCGTTCAGGAGGTAGCGGTCGCCCTTCGGCGTCGCCGTCGTCGCAAGGGCGAACGCGTCGGACCCCGACCCGGCTTCCGACAGCGCATACGAGGCGACTTTCTGCTTCGCGAGCTGCGGAAAGTACTTCTTCTGCAAAGCCGGCGAGGCCCAGCGCAGGATCGCGTTGTTCACGAGGGTGTTCTGGACGTCCACGACGACGGCGCAGGCCGCGTCGACGCGGGCGAGCGCCTCGATGATGGCGATGGACGTGCCAAAGTTCGCGCCGAGGCCACCGAACTCCTCCGGGATCTCGATTCCCATGAGGTCGAGGTCGAAGAACTTCCGGATGAGATCCGGATCCATGACGTTCGCCCGGTCCATCTCGCCCGACCTGGGGCCGATCGCTTCCAGGGCGAAGTCATAGACGCCTTCAGCCAGCTCCCGCTCGTGGTCGGAGAGGACCGACACGGGCGGAATCGCACGCGTTTCGGTGATCGTGGACATGAACTCCCTCCGCCTCGGAGGATACCGAAAAACGAAAAGCGCTGGAGCGAATCGCCCCGGCGCTTGCAGGAATCGAGCGGGTCGCTAACTAAAAATCATATCTCCCCGAGAACTGCAGCGTCTGCGGCGTCGTCGTGAAATTGTTGAGCGTCGTCGACTACGACCGCTTCGACCGCATGAGGAGCCATGTCGCTGCGGACGAGGTAGCCGACTTCAACGCTCAGCTCTCGAGCCGGGGGACTCCCTATGTCCTCATCGGAGTCGGTGAGATTTCCCGACCCCGTCGTCATCAAGATGAACGGCCGAAGGAACGAGGGGGTCATTCTGAAGCCCTCGTCCCCAGCGTCAGTGGCCGCGCTGCATCGGTGACAGTCCCGATCTTTGCCGCGTAACCCGACCAGTCCCCCCGCGCCGGGATGAGGCATTTAGATCAGATGACCCCGCCGAAGACCTCGCCTACACTCGGGGGTCGGAGGATCCATGGCTCCATCCAACGGCTTCCTGGAAACCGTCCACCGGAACTTCGACGCTGCCGCCAGCTTTCTCGACTACCCGCACGGCCTCCTCGAGCAGATCAAGGTCTGCAACAGCATCTACAAGTTCCGCTTCCCGGTCCGAAAGGAAGGGGGGGACTACGAGGTCATCGAGGCCTGGCGCGCCGAGCACAGCCACCACAAGCTGCCCGTCAAGGGAGGAATCCGGTACTCGCCCGACGTCAACGAGGACGAGATACTCGCTCTCGCCGCCCTCATGACCTTCAAATGCGCGATCGTCGACGTGCCGTTCGGCGGAGCGAAGGGCGGCATCAAGATCGACCCGCGGAAAGTGTCCGTCGAACAGCTCGAGCGCATCACGCGCCGCTACACGGCCGAGCTCACGAAGAAGAATTTCATCGGGCCCGGGATCGACGTGCCCGCTCCCGACTACGGGACGGGCCCGCGCGAGATGTCCTGGATCGCCGACACGTACGCCCAGTTCCATCCCGGCGAGATCGACGCGATCGGCTGCGTCACGGGCAAGCCGATCAGCCAGGGCGGCATCCGCGGGCGCAAGGAGGCCACGGGCCGCGGCGTTTCCTTCGGCGTGAGGGAGGCGCTCGCGGACGCCGAGCTGCTCAAGACGCTGGGCCTCTCCGGCGGCCTCGCGGGCAAGCGCGCCGTCGTGCAGGGGCTCGGCAACGTCGGGTCGCACGCGGCGCGATTCCTCCAGGAGGGCGGTGCCGTGATCGTCGGCCTCTCCGAGTGGGAAGGCGCGATCGCGAACCCGAAGGGCCTCGACGTCGCCGCGGTGATGCAGCACCGGGCCGCCACGGGCAAGATCACGGGATTCCCGGGCGCCACCGACATTCCCAGCGAGGACGCCCTGTTCCTCGACTGCGACATCCTCGTGCCGGCCGCGCTCGAGAACGTGATCCGGGGCTCCAACGCGGCACGCGTGAAGGCGAAGATCGTCGCCGAGGGGGCGAACGGCCCGACCGACGCCGACGGCGACGCGATCCTCCGTCAGAAAGGCGTTTGCGTTATCCCAGACATGTACCTCAACGCGGGCGGCGTCACCGTGTCGTACTTCGAATGGCTGAAAAACCTCTCGCACGTGCGCTTCGGGCGGATGGAGAAGCGCTTCGAGGAGATTAGGGCCGAGGAAATGGTGAAGTCCATCGAAAGCGCGACGGGCAAACCCCTCTCCTCGGGTGAGCGCAAGCTCGTCATTCACGGGGCCGGGGAGGAGGACCTCGTCAACTCGGGCCTCGAGGAGACGATGTCCGTCGCGTGGCAGCAGATCCGCGACGTGCAGCGGAAGCACCCGAGATCGGATCTCCGCACCGCGGCTTTCATCTCGGCGATCGACAAGATCGCGGTGAGCTACATGGAGCTGGGAATCTTCCCGTAGGCGCGCGGGCCGTTCAACGCGACCATTGCAGCCGGGCGCTGCCGTTCGTCGAACGGAACGGCAGCGCCGGGCTGAAGGTTCGCCAGCCTTCGGCAGACTCGTATCGAAGCGTGACGACGAGATCGTCCGGCAGGAACGGCAGGATCTGGCCCCGTCGCGGCACGTCGTAGTGGACGAGATCCTCCCCGAGAAGAACCGCCCAGCGGCCCTCGGCGTAGGGCCCGAACGTCCATGAGAGGACGCCGTTCTCGCGTGTCATCGCGAGCGAGAGAGGGGCCCATTCGCGGATCGTGGAGGCGTAGGCCGTGCAGAGCGCGTCCGGGCTTTCGAGACGCTCGAGCGCGCCTTTGCTCTCCGCCCAGCCGAAAACCTGCAGGCCCTCCCCGCCGTGTCGGCAGAAGAACAGGTCGTCGAAGGCCGCGTGGCCTGGCTGCGATCGATGAAAGATCCGCGTTCGAATCTCGGCGAGAGTGGAGTAGAAATTTCCGCGCTCCACCGGCGCGCGCACCACGTCACGGAGCTCGGACCTCTCGAAAAAAAACGTCGCTTCTGCCCGGCTCCGCTCTCCGACGCGGAGGACCTCGGCCCATCGTCGACGGTTCGCCGGCCAGACGAAAGAAAGTGCGAGGGCGATGAGCGCGAGGCCGGCCAGCGCGCGGCCCCGCCCGCGCGCCCAGCGGGCCGCGGCCCAGCCCGTTCCGGAGACCGCGAACACCCAGGGGACGAACGCGTACCGTGTCTCGAACGAATCGCCCACCGGCAGGAGGGGGCCGAGGGCGACCGCGACGCAAATCGCGACGCGCAGGAGCGCCGGCCCGCCGCCGCGTGCGACAACGACGAGAAAGGCGAGGGCGAGCCCGCTGAGGGCGAGTGTCGCGGGTAGGCCGGATACTCCAAACACGGCTGTGGCCGCCTGCCCGAGGAGAAGTCGGCCGAGGCGCAGGAGTTCCGACGGGTCGAGCCGACGCTGGGCGTAGCCGCCCAAGTATCCGCTGAGCATGAATTGGCGCCAGACCGCGTACAGGCCCGCCACGAGCACGAGCGGTGCCGCGTGAACGAGACGTCGCGCGAGACTTCCTTCCGGCAAGAGGAAGACTAGGACGACGACCGGCACGTAGATTTCCTTGCACGCGACCGCCCCGAGATAGAGCATGGCCGACGCGAGCGCCCACGTGCGTGCGTGGTTCGAGAGACTTTTGCGGAAACAGAGAAGTGAGCCGAGAGCAAGGACGAGCCCGTCCACATAGTGGCGAACCCCGAGCCACGGAGCGACCGCAGCGACCGGGGCGCCTACGAGAAAGAGCGCAGCGGCGAGGAACGCCCAGACACGCGAAAGGTCGTTACGCAGAAGACGTTCGAGCAGGATGGCCGCGAGCGCCAGCGCGAGGAGCTGGTGCGTATAGAACAGGGCAGGCCGAAATCCGACGAAGAGTCGATCCGCGACGAAGGAGAGGATCAGGCCCGGGGTAAAAGAAACTCTATTGTAAGTCTGATAGACCTTGGGGACGAACAGGGTTGACCACGGAGTATGGATCTGGCCGTGAAAGAGAATCGCGGGATCTTCAAACGTCCACCACAACTTGAGGGCCCGGCCATAAAGAGCGAACGTGAACGCCGTCAGAAAGAGCGCGACAACGGCTGACCCACCAACGCGCTCACCTGTCTCTCCTCGGCCCGAACTGGTCTCAGTCAAGCGTGAACGTCTTCTTCCAGTCCTCTCCGTCGGCGGCGGGGGGCTGGTCGTCGCGGAGGAGAACGTGGTTCTCGAGGACGAGGGCGTCCATTGCGGTCCGCATGAAGCACCGGTATGCGTCCTCCGGCGTGCAGACGATCGGCTCCCCCCGCACGTTGAAAGACGTGTTCACGACGACGGGACAGCCCGTGCGCTCCTGGAACGCGGAAAGGATCGCGTGATAGACCGGGTTCGTCTCCCGGCGCACCGTCTGGAGCCGCGCGGAATAGTCCACGTGCGTGACCGCGGGGATCGACGAGCGGGGCACGTTGAGCTTCTCGATTCCCCAGAGCGCGTTCTCTTCGGCGGTCATCGCGCGGCGCTTTTCCGGCGTGACATCGGCGCAGAGGAGCATGTAAGGCGAGTCTCCGGCGAACGTGAACCACCTCGCCGCCTCCTCGCGGAGGACAGACGGCGCGAACGGCCGGAACGACTCGCGAAACTTGATCTTCAGGTTCATGACGGACTGCATCGCGGGCGAACGCGGATCGCCGAGGATGCTGCGTCCGCCGAGCGCCCGCGGCCCGAACTCCATGCGTCCCTGAAGGAGACCCACGACCTTGCCGGAAGCGAGGAGGTCGGCGACGGCGCCGGGAAGTTCGGATCTCGGAATCGTGCGAAACGGGTAACGCTTCGACTCGAGCCAGGCCGCAATTTCTTCTGAAGGGTAAGAGGGGCCGAGGAACGCGCCCGCCATGCCGTCTTCGTAAGGAGGAAGCTTGGCATCGCCGGTGCTCTTCTCATTCGAAGAAATCTCCCTCTTCTCTTTCCCCCTCGAAGGACTTTCCCAGGTGCCCTTCTTCTCCGGGCTCGATCTCTCCTTGCCGAGATGGCGGTGCCACACCGTCAGCGCCGCCCCGACCGCCCCGCCCGCGTCGCCGGCCGCGGGCTGGATCCAGATGTCGTCGAAAATCCCCGCCTCGAGGAGCCGACCGTTCGCCACGCAGTTCAGCGCAACCCCGCCCGCCATGCAGAGATACCGGGCGCCTGTCGTCTTCTTCGCGTGGCGTGCCATCTTCAGGACGATTTCCTCGGTCACGTCCTGGATCGAACGCGCAAGATCCATCTCGCGCTGCGTGAGCTTCGACTCGGGCGCGCGCGCCGGCCCGCCGAAGAGCCGCTCGAATCCCGCCCCCGTCATCCTCAACCGGTCGGCGAAGTCGAAGTAATCCATGTCGAGCCGGATCGAGCCGTCCTCGCAGACGTGGACGAGCTTCTCGCGGATGAGGCCCGCGTACTTCGGCTCGCCGTAAGGCGCGAGGCCCATGAGCTTGTACTCGCCGCTGTTCACCCTGAAGCCGCAGAAGTACGTGAACGCCGAGTAGAGAAGGCCGATGGAGTGGGGAAACTTGAGCTCCGCCTGCATGTCGAGCCGGTTGCCGCTGCCCATTCCGAGCGAGGACGTCGCCCACTCCCCCACGCCGTCCATCGTGAGCACGGCCGCCTCCTCGTATGGCGACGGGTAGAAGGCCGAGGCCGCGTGCGACTCGTGATGATCGGAGAACAGGATCCGGCCCGAGAAGCCCAGCTCTTTCGCGATACGCTCGGACATCCAGAGGCGGTCCGTGATCCAGAGAGGCATCGCCTTGCGGAATGAGGCGAATCCGCGCGGCGCGTAGTCGAGATACGTCTCGAAGAGGCGCTCGAATTTCAGGAGCGGCTTGTCGTAGAACGCGACGTGGTCGAGGCGGTCGGCGGTGAGCCCGCCCGCCTCGAGGCAGTAGCGCGCCGCGTGCGCGGGAAATTCCGCGTCGTGCTTCTTTCGCGTGAAGCGCTCTTCCTGCGCGGCGGCGACGATCGTCCCGTCGACGAGAAGACACGCCGCCGAGTCGTGGTAGTAGGCCGAGAGGCCGAGGATCGCCGTCACGGCTCTAGAACAACGTGTAGATGAAGGGAGCGATGACGCTCTTCTCGGCGAGGACGAGGAGGAGGCCGACGAGGACGAGGAGGAACACGATGGGCATGAGCCAGTACTTTTTGCGGTACTTGAGGAACTGCCAGAGCTGCGAAAGGACCTCGCTCTTCCTCATCACCAGATCGTCTCGTAATGGCGTGGGTCGCGATTCCGTTCCGGGTAAGGCGACCACATCGAGGCGGGCGCGGACCCGCGCCGCCTCAGCTCGTCGCGCCCGAAGAGACGCAGGACGAAACCGAGCGGCGTGAGCACGAGAAAGAACGTGAGAAACAGGAAGACCGCGGAGTTGACGCGGCCGAGAAAGCGCGCGAGTGCGAGCCACGCGCGATGGGGGCGGGCGAGAAGCGCGGGGAGAAACGCGGCGAGAAGGAGGAGAGGCCCGCCGAGCGCAAACGCGACGACGGCCGCGGCGTTCCGGTGACGCCAGAGAAGGAGGCCGCCCAGGACGGCGAAGATGCCTCCCACGGTCCATCCGAAACGCCGGTCTTCAGAGCTCGTCGCCACCTTTTGATCTTAGCTTGCCCGGCGCTCGCCGCCGAGCGCTTCAGGCCTCTCGAATCCCCTCAGCGGTCGCGACCGGCCACGAACGCCGCGAGGCCGGCAAGCGGACCGGCGGCGCCCTCGAGGTCCCGGGCGGCGTCGCGCACCGCCGCAAGCGCGAGGTCGCGCTCGCGGAACGCGCCCTCGAGACCGAATACCGCGGGATACGTGAGCTTGTCCTGGGCGAGGTCCTTTCCGGCGGTCTTGCCGAGCGTCGCCGAGGTCTGCGTGACGTCGAGGAGGTCGTCGGCGATCTGGAAGAGGAGTCCGAGCGCTTCCCCGTAACGGGTGACGCGCAGAAGCCGGTTCTCGTCCGCGCCCGCGTGCAGCGCCCCGAGCTCGAGCGACAGACGGATGAGCCGCCCCGTCTTCAGGGAGTGGACGTGGCGGAGGAGACCGGCGCGCTCGGGTTCGGGGACCGCCTTTCCCGCGGCCGCAAGGTCGAGAGCCTGCCCGCCGGCCATCCCCGCGACGCCGATCGCCGCCGCCGTCCACGCGACCGCGCGCGCGCGCCGTGCCGCGCGCGCGTCGCCGGCGGGCCGCGTCGCGAGAAGCTCGAAGCCGAGAGTCTGCAACGCGTCGCCCGCGAGCAGCGCCGTCGCCTCGCCGAAGACGACGTGGCACGTGGGTCTTCCGCGGCGCAGCGCATCGTCGTCCATGCACGGCAGGTCGTCGTGGACGAGCGAATACGTGTGGAGAAGCTCGAGCGCCACGGCCGCCTCGATGGCGTCCTGGGGGAGGCGTTCCGCCCCGCAGGACTCGGCTCCCGCGAGAAAAAGGAGCGGCCGCAACCGTTTGCCGCCCGCGAGGACGCTGTAGCGCATCGCGGCGACGAGGGCGGCTGGCTCGGCTCCCTCCCTGGGCAGGACGGCGAGGAGCGCGTCCTCGACATCCCGGCGTCGATTCTCGAAGGCCGCCGGCAGGAGCGCGCCGGCCTTTCCTCCCGTCATCGCTCCGGCTCTTCCCCGTCGAGCGCGTCCTCGTCGAGCTCGTCGTCGAGGGGCTCCGTCACGAGCGCGTCCGGCGTCTCCCTCAGGACGACCTCCACGCGCTTTTCGATCTCGTCGATGCGCGAGCGGCAGAAGCGCGAGAGCCCAACGCCCTCCTCGAACAGCTCGAGGCTCGCCTCGAGGCCCTTCTCGGGGTCCTCGAGCTCGGCGACGATCTCCTGGAGGCGCTCGAGCGCCTTCTCGAACGACAGGTTCTTCGGCAGGGCCTTCGTCTTGCTCATGTGGTCTCCGTCGAGAGGATGCGGGCGGATACCCGCCCGCGGGCGAGCCGCACGCCTACGGCGTCTCCGGCCGCGAGGGTCGCGGCGTCCGTCACGGGCGCCGTCTCCCCTTCCTTCGTCACGATCGCATATCCGCGCGCGAGAACGCGCAGCGGGCTCAGGGCTTCGAGGCGCCCGGCCGCGACGCCGAGCTTCTCGTTCGCGGCCGCGACGCGTGCGGCCATCCGATCTGTGGCGGCGCGCCGCTCCTGCAGGACGCGCTCGCCGAGGAACGGCAAGGCGGCACGATCGACCCACGCGCGGACCCTTTGCCCGAGACCGGCGACGCGCGCCGCGAGGGAAGAGGGGATTCTTCGAAAGGAAGAAAAGAGTGCAGCGGCCGCGGCGCGCGACTCGGCCCCGGCCCGGGCGGCGGCCTCCGGGAATCCGGCGAACGCCGGCGCCGAAAGGAGCCGGGAAAGCTCGTGGGCCGCCCCGTCCATTCTTCCTTTCAGAAGAATCTTCAGGTCTCGTTCCCCGCGCGCGAGGCGCTCCTCGAAGCGGTCCAGCCGCTCGACGACGAGCTCCGCCGCCTGGGACGGAGTGGCGGCGCGGAGGTCGGCCGCGAGGTCGGTGAGCGTCACGTCCACCTCGTGGCCCACGGCCGAGATGACGGGCACGCGCGAGGCCGCGACGACGCGGACGACCGCCTCGTCGTTGAACGCCGCGAGGTCCTCCTTCGAGCCGCCGCCGCGCGCGAGGATGACGACGTCCGCCGAGCCCGGCACGCGCGAGAACGCGCGAAGCGCCCGCACGATCTCTCCGGGCGCCGCGGCGCCCTGCACAGAGGCCGGGTAGAGCGTCACGTGGGCGTTCGGGAAACGCGCGTCGAGGACCTTGAGGATGTCGCGCAAAGCGGCTCCGTGGCGCGACGTGACGACGCCGATGCGCCGCGGCAGGAGCGGCAGCGGGCGCTTTTTCGCGGGGTCGAAGAGGCCCTCCGCGGCGAGTCGCGCCTTGAGCTGCTCGAACGCGAGCTGGAGCGCGCCGATGCCGGAGGGCTGAATCTCGACGATCCGCAACGAAAGCTCGCCGCGCTCCGGGTAGACGTCCAGCGTGCCGCGGGCGAGGACGAGAAGACCTTCTTCGAGTGTGAACGGAATGCGGCGGTAATCGCTCGCGAACACCTTCACGCGCAGGGTGGCGCCGCCCGATTCATCCTTCAAAGAAAAAAAGCAGTGCCCGGAGGCCGCCGGCCCCCGGAAGCCTGAGACCTCGCCGCGCACCCACACGTTCGGAAGGCCCGCGCGCAGGAACCCGTTGATCTGCGCGATGACCTCCGACACGGACATCGCCGTCGCGTCCGGCCCCGCGTCCCCGAGGGACATCTGCTTCTCGGCGACGCGGCGCGGCGCCGTGCGGCGCAGGGAGTACACGCGGCCCGGGAAGCGGCTCGACATCATCCGATTCTAGTCGGCGGGCCGGCTCGCCCGGGCGGCCGCGAAGGGCAGCGTCGCGACGACGAGCGTCGCCATGAGGACCTCGACGTCGCCGAAGTTGTACTCGAACATCCCCGCCGCGAAGAGCGCCGCCATCGCACCGACCGCCCCCAGCGTGACGCCGCGGACCGAATGTCCGCGCGGCACGGCACGAATCTGGCGGAGAGCGGCGGCGAAGAACGCTCCCACAAACCACAGATAAGCGAGGAGCGACGGAATCCCCGTCTCGGCGGCGATCATCACGATGTTGTTATGCAGATGGCCCGGATGCGGGTCCACCCAACCGCTCTGGCGGTAGACGGGATAGAGGGCCTTGACCCGCCCGGGGCCGACCCCGAAGAGCGGCCGCTCAGCGATCATGGCGCCTCCCGCCTTCCACATCGCGACGCGGTCGTTCATCGTGACGTCCTTCGGGTTCGTGACGGACATGAGACGGTCGCGCACGGCGAGCGGCATGAGGACGAAGAACAGCGCGACCGCGAACGGCGCCGCGAAGGCGAGGCGCGGCCGTGCCGCGAGGAGCACCGCGAGAAGGCCGATCGCGAGGCCCACGTAAGCGCCGCGCGTGAGCGTGAGAGCCATCGCGAGCGCCCCCGCCGCCGCGACGGCGACGTCCGCGAGGCGTGTGCCCCGGCGGCCGCCGGAGAGGCCACGGCTTCCGAGGAGAGGCACCAGGACGAGGAGCAGGCCCGCGTATGTCATGTAGACGGAGAGGCCGCCCGAAACTCTCTCACCCAGGTTGTTGGCGCCCGCGAGCCACTCGACGAGGCCGCGCAGCACGAGATAGAGCGCCGTCGTCCGCCAGAGGTCGATGACGAGACGCACGTCGCCCTCGTCGTCCAGAAGCGCGGCCACAAAGACGACCAGGAGGAACGTTCCGAAGCCCTTGATCTGGATGAGCGACCGCGAGGGAAGCGTCGAGAAGAAGCAGGAGAGCACCGAGAGAAGCACGAAGGCCCCGATGGGCGCATGGAGCGGCGTCGTGCGGCGGAACGGGCCGAGAAAATCCTCGCCGCGCCCGCGTGCCGAAAGACGCCACGCGATCGCACAGGCGAGAGCCAGCGCGAGGCAGATGTTGGCGACGCCGATCCCGGGAACGCACCCGACGCCGAGCAGGAAGAACACGAACGCCGCGCGTTCCCATCCGCTTCGGCGCGCGATCGGTTCGGGAAGGAGCCTCAGGAGAGGATCAGGCCATCCGGGCGTCGGCCGGAAGAGCCTCCTCGACGAGCATCACGGGGATGTCGGAGACGATCGGATAGACGCGTCCGCAGGCTGCGCACGAAAGCCCCTCGGTCACGACGGGCTCCTCGTCCTTCAGGCTCTCACGGTACTTTTCGATCACGTTTTTCGCGACGTCGGCCTTCAGGAGGCACAGCGTCACGGGGGGACGCGCGTCGCAGGCGGGACACGCGAGGATGTCGAGGAGCTCCTTGTCGACGGCCATGCTGCGATCCTAGCAGGGTTCCGATGCGCGGCACACGGACGCGAGTGAACTCCCTCTAACGGGCCGCGGCCTTCGCCGGAGGTGCCGGGGCCGCCTTCGCGAGAGCCGCGTCCACGACGGCGTGCTGGCCACGTCATGAACCTCCCACCCCGGGAAGACGCCTTTCACGAACAGCATCGTGGCTCCTCGGACGCCGACCCGCTCCCCCTCCCTTTTTTCCAGAAGGACGTCGGCTGCGTCGCCGCCGGCGAGCTCCCGCGAGAATGGCTGGCCGCGCGGAGGGAGGCGAGCAGCACAAGGGGCACTGTGGCGCGAACGATTCTCATGGCCGAATCGTACCCGGCCCGCGCCCTAGCTGGCCAGCCTCTCCTGGATCGACGTGATCCCGCGGGCCTTCCCCGTCGCCTCGTCCACGTTCACGATCGCGCCGCACATGCGGACGTCGCGCGTGGCGGTCTCCATCGAGCGCGGCGTCTGGTAGAGGAATTTCTCGAGGATGGCTTTCGGGTCGAAGCCGATAATCCCCTCGTACGCGCCGGTCATGCCCGCGTCTCCCTGATAGGCCGTTCCCTTCGGCAGGAGGCGCGCGTCCGCCGTCGGGACGTGCGTGTGCGACCCGATGACGAGCGACGCCCGGCCGTCGAACCACCAGCCGATGGCCTGCTTCTCGGACGTCGCCTCCGCGTGGATATCGACGACCACGACCTTCAGATCCGGCCGCTTCGCCTTCATCTCGGCGAGCGCCTGATCGCCCACCCGGAACGGCGAGTCCGTGTTCGCCATGAAGACCTGCCCCTGCAGGTTCAGGACGCCCACGGGAATCCCGGATGGTGTGTCCTGGATGGCCCACCCGCGGCCCGGGTTGCCCGGGGGGTAGTTCGCAGGCCGAAGCAGGTTTTCGAGGTCGTCGAGGAGCGGCACGAATTCCTTCTTGTCCCAGATGTGGTTGCCGGACGTGAAAACGTCGATCGGAAGCTTGGTCATCTCGGCGAAGAGCTCCGCCGTCACGCCGAACCCCCCGGCCGCGTTCTCGATGTTCACGATCGTGAAGTCGATGCGCTCCCGCCCGATGACCTTCTCGAGCAGGCCGAGGGCTTTCCTTCCGGGCTTGCCCACGACGTCGCCGATGAAGAGAAGCTTCACTTCGCGAAATCCACGGCGCGCGTCTCTCGGATGACAGTTATCTTGATCTGCCCGGGGTATTGGAGCTCCGCCTCGATGCGCTTGGCGAGGTCCTTCGACATCCAGAGGCACTCGTCGTCCGTGACTTTCTTCGCGTCCACGATGACGCGCAGCTCGCGGCCGGCCTGGATCGCGAACGTACGCTCGACGCCCTTCATGCCTTCCGTCATCTTCTCGAGCTTCTCGAGGCGCTTGACGTAGGTCTCGAGAATCTCGCGGCGCGCACCGGGGCGCGCGGCCGAGATCGCGTCGGCGGCGTTCACGAGGACCGCCTCGATCGTGCGCGGCTCGTAGTCGCCGTGATGGCATTCCATGCCGTGGATGACGGCCTCCGTCTCGCCGTACTTCTTGAGAATCTGCCGGCCGAGCTCGAGGTGGGTGCCCTCCTGCTCGCGGTCGATCGCCTTGCCGATGTCGTGGAGGAGCCCCGCGCGCTTGGCCACCGTGACGTCGGCCCCCAGTTCGCTCGCGAGGTGGCACGCGGCCCACCCGACTTCCTTGCTGTGCTGCAGGACGCTCTGGCCGTAGCTCGTGCGGTACTTCAAGCGCCCGAGCAGCTTGACGACCTCTGGGTGAAGGTCGGCGATTCCGAACTCGAATGCCGCGGCTTCTCCGGCGGTCTTGACGTCCAGCCACAGCTCCTCGCGGACCTTCTCGACGACCTCTTCGATGCGGGCCGGATGGATGCGCCCGTCCTGGATGAGGCGCTCGAGCGCGCGCCGCGCGACTTCGCGGCGGATCGGGTCGAACGACGAGAGAAGGATCGCCTCGGGCGTGTCGTCGATGATGATGTCGACGCCCGTCGCCGCCTCGACAGCCCGGATATTCCGGCCCTCGCGACCGATGATCCGCCCCTTCATGTCGTCCGACGGGAGGTCGAGAACCGACACCGTCGTCTCGACGACGTACTCGGACGCCATGCGCTGAATCGTCATCGAGAGAAGGCGCTTCGCCTTCCAGTTCGCGCTCTCAACGGCGTCCTCTTCGATCCGGCGGACGAGCCCGGTCGCCTCGAGGCGCGCCTCGTTCTCCAGTTCACGGATAAGGTCCCGCTTGGCCTGCTCGGCCGTCAGACCCGCGATCTTCTCGAGCTTCTCGCGCTGCTCGAGAACGATCGCCTCGGCCTTCCTCTGCGCCTCGGCCTCGACCTCCTCGATCCGCTTCTCGCGCTTCGCGAGGTTCTGTGCGCGATTCTCGGAATCCAGCTCGCGCTTCTCGGCGATGACAATCTTCTTGTCGAGGGTCTCTTCCTTCTGCAGGAGGCGCTTTTCCTGGTCCAGCAGCTCGGCCCGCCTTTTCGCGGCCTCCTGCTCGGCGGCCTCACGGGCCTTGAGCGCCCGCTCCTTCGCATCGAGCTCGGTCTTCTGGGCGGTGGCCTCGGCGCGCCGGACGGCGGACTCCGCGGCGAGCTTCGCTTCCTCGAGCTTCTTGCGAGCCTCGAGCTCGGCCTCGGCCTTCGCGATGGATGCCGCTCCCCGGGTCTTCAGGGCCCAGATGAGGACGCCCACGGCGAAGACCGCGAGCGCGGCCTCGACGGCGATGGCATAAATGGAGTTCACGGGTCGGTCCCCCTCGATCGAACGTTCTTTCGAGGGCGATCCGGTTCGAAGCTAGACGCGATCCCGAAAGAGTCTCCTGGGATGGGCGCGATAAAGGCACCCCGCCTCGGCCGTGTGGGCAGTGTCGATTGAACCCGTCGTAAGACAGGGGGAGCCCACGGGGCAGACCATTAGTTCCCCCGAAGGGGCGTCACAGGACGGCCCAGATGCGCTGGCTCCACGATTTAAATATCGGTTCAAAGACATAATCCCATTCACGCACCGCGCAGGGTGCCGATCGATTCGCTGCCGGCCCTCGCCGGAATGGCCCGAGAAGACGTCTTCAGGATCTCGTCGAGTTTTTCGACGAGGCGGGTGGCGCGTTTCGCGACCCGCCCCGGATCACCCTCGGAGCCTGACTTGGAACGGTACTGGTAGAACTCGTCGGAGATGTTGAGCGCCGTGAGGATGGCGATCTTCGCGGCGTCGACCGTCGGCGCGTGCTCGGAGACCTCGTGCATCTTCTGGTCCACGAAGCTCGCGAGCTCCTTGATGTACGCAGGGTCTCCCGCCGCCCGGACGGAGTATGTCTGGCCGAAGATTTCCACCTGCGTGACGGACGGTTTGGGCGCCATTTTTTCGCGCGGCGACCGGTTCGCGCCGCGACGAGAGGATAGCACGCGGCCTCAGGCGCGACGGCTGGGTACGTTCGTCTCCTCGAGCGTTTTCAGGAGGCGCTCGATGCGCGTCCTGACGGCAGTGCGCTCGGCCTCGTGGCGCGCGAGCGCGGCTGCAGCGGCACCGTTCTTCTCGCTCGCCTCGCGGGCCGACGCCAGCTCGGACTCGAGGCGCACATTCTCACGGGACAGGCCTTTCACGACCTCCACGAGCGATTCCAGCCGCGACTCGATCGCGTCGAGCACGCCCTCGAGAGTGGCTTCCGCCGCTGACTCCGCCTTGCCTTCGCTCCGGCCTTTCGTTTCCTTCACGTCGTCCTCCTCAATTTGCCGCCGGCACGCCGTCCACCGCGGCGCCTCTCAGCGCCAGAAGGCGCCGGGCCGCCGCGTCGCGCCATGCGTTCACGTCCTCGCGGGCGAGAGAGCGCAGCGGCGAGCCGAACCGCAGGGTCAACGTCGTCTTCACGAATCCTTCTCTCACGCCGGGGCCACGGTAGCGTCCTTTCGCCCCAACGGCCACGAGCTCCGCAGGCGCGCCCGCACGCACGGCCGATTCGAGCGTCTTCCACGCGGTCGAAAGCGGATGCGTCACGGTGAGATCCACTTCACTGCCCGGGTAACGGGGCGGCGGCTCGACGGACGTCACGGGAGGCGGCAGCAGAGAGCCCAGCAGATCGAGATCGAGATCCGCCACGACGGGATCGGTCAGATCCCACGTCGCGGCCAGCGAGGGCTCGAGAACCCCAACCCAGCCGCATTCCCGGTCGGAGCAGACGATGCGCGCGGCCCGGCCGACTGCCAGGTACGAAGAGACACTTTCTTCGAAGGCGAAAGAGCCGGAGGCAAAGCCGAGACCTTCGAGCAACGCGGTGGCGATCCCCGCCCCTTCAAAGAAATCGTTCTCTTCGGACGTCTCGGACCAGTGGCGGCGCCGCAGCCCCGCGAGCAGGATTCCCGCGCGCTGTCTCTCGACGACTCTCCCGTCCCCGGTCTTCTCTCCCGTCTTCCTCTTCTCCTCGTCCCAGCCGAACGCCGTCCCCACCTCGAAGAGCGCGAGATCCTCCAGACCGCGCCGCGCGTTGTGCCGCGCGCTCTGCAGGAGCCCGATCACGGGCGTGGCGCGCATCGTCGTGAACGGCTCGCCGAGAGCGTTCTCGATGAGGACCGGGGCGCCCGGCGCGGCGGATGCGAACGGGGCATTCTCGGCTTCCGAGACGAACGAGTACGTCGCGCACTCGAGGAGCCCGAAGCCGGCGAGAAGATCGCGCGCGCGGTCCTCGACGAGAGCCGCCTGCGAAGGCCGCGCGGGCGCATACGGGCGCGGCAGCGTCTCGGGCAGCCGGTCGTAGCCCTCGCACCGGATGACCTCCTCGATGAGGTCTTCCTCTCCCGCGATGTCGACGCGCCAGGAGGGCACCGTCGCGCGGAGGGCGTCGCCTTCGCGGACCGGAGAGAACCCGAGGGCATCGAGGATCTCCGCACAGCGCGCGGCCGGGATGTCCATTCCGAGGAACGCCGCGAGACGCGCGAGGCGGAGCGTGAGCGTTCGACGTGCATGCGGGCTCGCTCGCCGTTCGCGGACGTCGATCGTGCCCCGACACAGCGTTCCGCCGCAGGCCTCGAGGATCAGGCGGGCGGCCCGGTCGAGCCCGTCGCGCGTCGCCTCGGGATCGGTTCCCCGCTCGAAGCGGTGTGAGGCGTCCGTGTGCATGCCGAGAGAACGCGCCGTCTTCCGCACCGCGCGCGGGTCGAAATGCGCTCCCTCGAGGAGGACGCGCGTCGTCTTCGGTGAGATCGCCGTCGCGAGCCCGCCCATGACGCCCGCGAGAGCGACGGGCTTCTCGGCGTCCGCGATCACGAGATGCTGGGGGGTGAGCGCGCGCGTGACGCCGTCGAGCGTCACGAGCGTCTCCCCCGCTCGGGCTCGCCGCACGATGATCGTCGGGAAGCCGTCGACCCCCTTCGCGAGCGTGTCGAGGTCGAACGCGTGGAGCGGTTGGCCGATGTCCCAAAGGACGTGGTTCGTGGCGTCCACCGGGGCGGAGATCGTCCCCGCACCGATCGAGAGGAGCCGCGTCCCGACGGCGCTGCTCGTTGCGCCCACGCGGATTCCCTCGACGACGCGCGCGGAATATCGCGTGCAGAGCTCCGGCTCCTCGACGTAAACGCGCGCACGCATGTCGGCGGCTGTGTCGCTTTCCCGGAGAGGGGGACCGACCTCGGGCTCCGCGAAGGCACGCCCGAGCGCCAGGGCCGCCTCGCGCGCGAGGCCGCGGTGGCTCATCCCGTCCGGCCGGTTCGCCGTGATCTCGACGTCGAAAACCGTATCCGCGCCCGATCCTTCGACACCCTCGACGATGAAGCCGACCGCCGTCAGGCGCTCGCCGAGCGCTTTCGGGTCCGGCGCAGGGCCGGGCAGGTACGACGCGATCCACGCGTGCGAGAACTTCATCCGCGGCCTCAGCTCCACACGCGGTCGAGGAAGCGCACGTCGTTCTCGAAGAACAGGCGCAGGTCGGGGACGCCGTAGAGAAGGAATGCGATGCGGTCGATTCCCATGCCGAACGCGAAGCCCGAATACGTCTCGGGGTCGATCCCCCCGTTCCTCAGCACGGCGGGATGGACCATCCCCGCGCCCATGATCTCGATCCAGCCGGAGCCCGAGCAGGGGCGGCATGTCGCGCCGCCCGCGCTGCCCGTGCCCGAGCAGAAGACGCACGAGACGGCCACGTCCACGCCCGGCTCGACGAACGGGAAGAACGTCGGGCCGAACCGGATCTTCGTCTCGGGCGTGAAGAGCAGGCGCGCGAACGCCGCGAGCGTGCCCTTCAGGTCGGCGAACGTCACGCCTTCGTCCACCGTGAGCCCCTCCATCTGGTGGAAGACGGGCGAGTGGCGCGGATCGATGTCGTCCTTTCGGTAGACACGCCCCGGGATGACGATCCGGATGGGCGGCTTCTGCGCGAGCATCGTCCGGATCTGGACCGGCGACGTGTGCGTGCGCAGGAGCAGCCGGTCCTTGCCTTCCCCGCCGCCCTTCACGAAGAACGTGTCCACGGCGTCACGCGCGGGATGGTCGGGCGGGAAGTTGAGCGCCCCGAAGTTCCGCCAATCGGTCTCGACGTCCGGGCCGTGCGCGATCTCGTAGCCCAGAGACGCGAAGGCGGCTTCGATCCGCCGCCTCACGATCGTGAGCGGGTGCAGCCGCCCCACGCCCGGGACGCGCGGAGGGAGGGTCACGTCGACGGCCCGTGCCATCACCCGCTCTCGGTCCTGCCGGGCGATGGCGCGTTCTTCGAGAGTTGAAATTCGGCTCTCAGCGTCGACCTTGGCGCGATTAACTACCGCCCCGAGCGCAGCCTTTTGGTCCTTGGGCGCCACGCGAAGCTGCTCCAGCAGAAAGCTGACGAAGCTCTGGCTCCGGCCCATGCATTTCACGCGCAGCGCCTGGACCTGGGCGGGCGTCAGGCCCCCTTTCTCAGCAGACTCCTTCTCCGCTGTCTCGATCTCGCTCGAGAGCGCGTTGACGGCGACGTCAACCGCGTTACTGGTTTCGCCCAAGGTCGACGATCAGGCGTTCGCGGGCGCGCCCGCGGGCAGCCCGAGGGCGGTCTTCGCCGACGCGACGATGTTCGCGAATCCCTTCGGATCCTCGACGGCGATCTCCGCGAGGACCTTGCGATTCACGTCGGAGCCGGCCTTCTTCAGGCCCGCCATGAGCTTGCTGTAGCTGAGGTCGTGCTGGCGCGCGGCCGCGTTGATGCGGATGATCCAGAGCCCCCGGAACTCGCGCTTCTTCTGCTTGCGGTCGCGCGTCGCATAGACGAGCGACCGCTCGACCTGAAGCTCGGCGATGCGAAAGCAGTTGTGCTTGGTGCCGTAGTAGCCCTTCGCGAGCTTCAGAACTCGTACCCGGCGATTCTTCCTCTTGGGTCCACGCTTGACGCGAGGCATGGTGTATCTCCTTGTCTCTCGATCTCGTTTAGGCGTACGGGAGCATCGACCGGACGTTCTTCGTGTCGGCTTTCGACACGAGAGTGGCCTTCTTGAGGCCCCGCAGGCGGCTCGCGTCCTTCTTCGTGAGGATGTGGCGCTTCATCGCGTGGCCGCGCTTGAACTTGCCGGTTGCGGTCTTGTGGAACCGCTTCGCCGCGCCGCGGTGCGTCTTTCTCTTGGTGGCCATGTTCGGGGCTCCTTCTCAGTGCTTTCTGATCGGGCCGAGGATCTGGTGCATCCGGTTTCCCATCATCTCGGTGCCGGATTCGGCGTGCGCCCGGCCTTCGAGGTCCTTGATGAGCCGGTCGAGAACCTTCCGCCCGTTGTCGAGGCGCGACATCTCGCGGCCGCGGAACTGGACGGTGGCCTTCACCTTGTCGCCCTCCTCCAGGAACCGGAGGATGTTCTTCAGCTTGAAGTCGTAGTCGTGCTCGTCGATGTTCGGCCGGAACTTGATTTCCTTGACCTGGGTGATCTTCTGTTTTTTCTTGCTCTCGTGCTCTTTCTTCTTCTTCTCGAACGTGAACTTGCCGAAGTCCATGATCTTGCAGACCGGAGGGTCGGCCTGCTCGGCGATCACGACGACGTCGAGCCCTTCCTCGCGCGCTTTCGCGATGGCGGACGGTGGATCGACGACGCCGAGCTGGGCTCCGTCCGAGCCGATGAGCCTGACCTGCTGGAAGCGGAGGATGAACTGGTTGATGGGAGAGTTCTTCGTCGGGGGAATGCGGGGGCCGCCTCTGAAAAATGCGATGGGGAGTTTCTCCTTATCTCTGCGAGCGGTTGGTTGATGGGTTTTGGCGCATTGGGATTTTCTTAAAGAGTGGAGAAAGACTCGGTCGCGCGCTGATACCAGCGAAGCGAACGTTGGGCGACCGCTTCCTTCATTCTCTCGATGAGTCTTTCGATGTCCTTGTCCTTGTACTCGTCGCCGCCGCGAACTCTCAGCGAAATCGTGCCGGCTTCCTGCTCGTTCTTCCCGACGATCAGCAGAGCGGGGACCTTCTCCAGCTCCCCATTCCGGATTTTCGCACCCAGCTTCTCATTCCTGACGTCGCTCGTCGCGCGCAGGCCTGCCTCTCGCAGCTTTCTCAGAATCTTCTCCCCGTATTCGTTGAACTTCTCCGAAACCGGGACGACCCGCACCTGCTCGGGCGCGAGCCAGAACGGGAAGTCGCCGCCCGTGTGCTCGATGAGGATGCCGAGGAACCGTTCGAGCGAGCCGAGAATGGCGCGATGGAGGATCACAGGGCGGTGTTTGACGCCATCCTCCGCGACGTAGTGCAGGTCGAAGAGCTCCGGCAGGTTGAAGTCGCACTGGATAGTGCCGAGCTGCCAAGGTCTTCCAAGGGCGTCGTTTACATGGAAGTCGATCTTCGGTCCGTAGAACGCACCGTCGCCCGGCGATACCACGTACGGGCGGCCCGTCGCCTTGATCGCCGCCTCGAGAACCGCCTCGGCTCGGTCCCAAACCTCGTCGGGGCCGACCCGTTTCTCGGGCCTGAGGCCGAGGGAGATGTCCACGTCGCGAAACTCGAACGTGCTGTAAACCTCGTCTAGGAAACGGAGGAAGTCGAGCACCTCGCGGTCGATGCTTTCCGGCGCGGCGAAGATATGCGCGTCATCCTGCGAAAAGGTTCTGACGCGCGTCAGCCCCTGCGTGACTCCGGATTTCTCATACCGGTGGAGCCGCGCAAAATCGGCGTACCGCACCGGGAGCTCGCGATGCGAGTAGTGCCCCAACTTGAACAGGAGGCAGTGGCCCGGGCAATTCATCGGCTTGACACCGAATTCCCGCTCGTCGATCGTCATGAAGTACATGTTCTCGCGGTAAGCGCCGGTGTGGCCCGATGTCCGGAAGAGCTCCTCGTCGAAAATCTGGGGCGTGATGATCTCCTGGTAGCCGTACTTGACGTACAGCTCGCGCATGAACGCGATCAGGAGGTTGTAGACCGTGGCGCCCTTCGGCAGGAAGAACGGAGACGCCGGGGCCCAGGGATGGAAGAGGAAGAGCCCCAGCTCCTTGCCGAGCTTGCGGTGGTCGCGCGCTTTCGCGGCCTCGAGCCTCGCGAGATGCTCGTCCAGCTCCTTCTGCGTGAGAAAGACGGCCCCGTAGATGCGCTGGAGCATCGGGTTTTTTTCGTCGCCCTTCCAGTACGCGCCCGCCGAGTGCGTGAGCTTGAAGACGCCGAGCTTGCCGGTTGACGGCACGTGCGGGCCGCGGCAGAGGTCGATGAAATCCTTCTGCTCGTAGCACGAAAGGCTGCCCTCGGGAATGCCTGCGACGATCTCGACCTTGAGCGGATCGTTCTGGGCCTCGAAGATCGCGACGGCCTCGGCCTTCGACATCTCCTTGCGGACGACGGCGTTGTCCTCGGCGACGATTTTCTTCATCTCGGCCTCGATCTTCTCGAGGTCCTCGGGCGTGAACGGCCGGCCCGGGTCGAAGTCGTAATAGAAGCCGTTCTCGATGGCCGGGCCGATGCCGATCTTCACGCCCGGGAAGAGGCGCTTGACCGCGTTCGCGCAGAGGTGCGCCGTGGAGTGGCGATACAGCTCGAGCGCGTCGGCGTGCTTCGGCGTGACGACCTCGAACAGGCCCGACTCGGTGAGCGGGCGGGAGAGGTCGAGAACCTGGCCGGCGAGCTTGACTCCAAGGGCGTCCTTGGCGAGCCGGGGCCCGATGGACGCGGCGACGTCGCGGCCCGTGGTGCCGCGCGGCACCTCGCGGACGGAGCCGTCAGGCAGCGTCAGGCGAATGACGTCGACGGGGGCTTGATCCTTGGGAACGGCGGACATGATCGACCTCTCCTTTCTCTCTTCAGAGACTGCGATGGAGGGTCGAGGGAGGGGGTTGGTAGGCGCTAGCGGACTCGAACCGCTGACCCCTTCCGTGTGAAGGAAGTGCTCTACCGACTGAGCTAAGCGCCTTCGAGCGGCCTCTGGGCGGCGGCACGGGAGAGATCGGGCGATGGTAGGCGCTAGCAGGATCGAACTGCTGACCCCTACCGTGTCAAGGTAGTGCTCTACCGCTGAGCTAAGCGCCTGAACGCGTCGCGACTCTCTCTCCGAGGGCTGTCGCCGGGGGCCGTTCGCAAGAACGTCTTGTGAGCCCCGACCTCGACCCGGATCGTCTTCTCCAAAGAGCATTTCCGGCGTTTCGACCGGAGCGGCGGAGGATAACACAGCGAGCCGCGTTCCGGCCGTCGCGGGGCTCCGGTTCCGGCGCGTCGCGCCTCAGGCTCAGGCCTTCTTCCGCACCCAGAGCCGCTTCGTGACGCGCGCGATGAGCTCGCCGTCGTCTCCGACGACCTCCGCTGTGAGAACCGGCTCGACCTTCTCGCCGCGGTCGGCGGCTGCACGGATCTCCGCGATCTTTTCCGGCGGAACGTGGAACGTCGCCGTCACGCACCCGCGGCCCGGCCTCAGGAACTCGATCTGGGCCGCCTTGTCCCACACGAGGTAGCCAGGCCCGAGGTTCTTCATGACGATGAAGACGAAGTGCGGGTCGCACATCGCGTAGAGCGACCCGCCGAAGTGCGTCCCGAAGAGGTTCTTGTTCCACCAGCGGAGGCCCAGGCGCACGACGATCCGGTGCGGGTCGTCCTTCGGGTACGACACGCGGACGCCCGCGCCGAGGTACGGCGGGTAAAGATTGACGAGCCTCATGAGGAGGCGCTGCCGGAGCGTCGCCATCAGTTCGCGACGAGCGCCACGACGCGCACGGGACCGCCGGAGCCGCCGCCGATCTTCATGGGCAGCGCGATGAGCCACGCGCCCGTCTCGGGAAGCTCGCCGAGGCCGGTGAGGTTCTCGAGCCCCGGCACCTGAGCAGCAGCCGCGATGCGGTGGACGGGGAAATCCTGCGAGGGACCGTGGTCGATGGACGCCGTGTCGACGCCGAGCGCGCCGACGCCGCGCTCCCCCACGAGGACTTGCGCGGCCTCGGCTCCGTACGACGGGAAATGCAGATGCGAGGCGTCGTTCGGCGTGTCGTCGCCGAAGTACCGCTTGCGGTCCGGCCAGCGGGAGGACCAGCCCGTCCTCAGGAGGATGATCGCGCCGCGGGGAATCGCGCCGTGCGCCGCCTCCCATTCCTTCACGTCCGCGGCCGTGAGCCGGTAATCCGGGTTCTTCGCCGCCTTTGCCGTCACGTCGAGAACGACGGCCGGGGCGATCAGCTTCCGGACGGACACTTTCTCGGCGCTCTCCCCCGTCTCCGAGAAATGCACGGGCGCGTCGAGATGCGTTCCACCGTGCTCCGGCGTCGAGAAGGCGTTGGACTCGTAGAACCAACCCCCGGGGGTCCTGCCCTTGCTGAGCGTCTTCAGCTCGAAGGCCGAGGGCGACGTCGGCCAGTAGAGCGTTCTCTCGTCGAAGGTGTGCGTCAGGTCCACGATCCGCGCCTGCCGCAGGTTGACGACCTCGCTGGAGGCGGCCTTCGGCGCGCCTAGCGCCGCGAACGGGACGTCCAGAAGCGCGTAATCGCGCCAGTCCTTGAAATCGAAGTGCCACCATTCGGCCGGATAGACGGAGAAGCCCTCTCTCTCCATCGCCGCGGCAAGGAGGTCGCGGCGATGGAGAGCCTCCTTCGGGCCTTTCTCGTACGTGGCATACGAGCGCTCCGACATTTCGTCGTAGGCGCCGCCCATGTCGGCCTCACGGCCCGTCGCGAGATCGTAGAGGGAGAGATCGACGGCGCAGCCCCGGTTGTGGCGCGAGCCGTTCTTCGGGTTCGCGACGAAGATCTTCTTGTCGGCCTCTGTCGCGTCCCAGAACACCTTCGTGACCGACCACGGCCGGTAGCCGTCGAACACCACGAGCCCGTATCCCTTCTGCTTCAACGCGCAGTTCACGCGCACGAGCGCCTCGGCAGCGGGGCGCTGGAGGAACGCGCGCGCCTCGGAGTACACCGGGCGCCCGACGAGGTTGTTCGTGGTGGCGTACCGGATGTCGAGGCGGATGGTCGGATCGAGCCGGACGATTTCCACGAGATCTCTCTCACGGAAGGGGCGATCCTCCTTCGGCGGGCCGCCCTGCGCGAAGACGGGCGCAGCCGCGAGAGCCAGGACGACAGGAAGCAGCCGCGCGGTCTTCATCGGGCCATCTCCTCCAAGTGTGTACCAGCTGAATGAGAGGGTACTCCTGACGGCGCGCCTGCTAGGCTCTCCCGAGCCGTGAAGCTCGTCATCCAGATTCCCGCCTGGGACGAGGCGGAGCAGATCGGGCCCGCTCTCGCGGAGCTGCCGCGCCACTTGGCGGGCTTCGACGCAGTCGAGACGCTCGTCGTGGACGATGGCTCGACCGACGGCACCGCCGAGGCCGCGCGGCGCGCGGGCGCCGACCACGTCGTGCGGCTGCCGATTCACCAGGGGCTCGCGTTCGCGTGGCGAGCGGGCCTCGACGCCGCGCTGCACCTCGGAGCCGACGTGATCGTCTCGACGGACGCGGACCGCCAGTACGCGGCGGCCGACGTCGAGACCCTCGTGGCGCCCCTCCTCCGGGGCGAGGCCGAGATCGTCGTGGGCGACCGCGGGGTCGCGACGAAGCCGGATTTCTCGCCCGGGAAGCGCCTCACCCAGCGCTTCGGCTCGTGGGTGGTGCGGCGCGCCTCGGGGACCGAGGTGCCGGACGCGACCTCGGGCTTCCGCGCCCTCACGCGCGAAGCCGCGCTCCGGCTCAATGTCTTCTCGAGGATGACGTACACGCTCGAGACGCTCATCCAGGCCGGCAACAAGGAGATCGCCGTCGCCTCGGTCCCGGTGCGCACGAACCCGCCCGTGCGCCCGTCCCGCCTGATCCGGCGTTCAACGAACTACGTGCTCGTGCAGGGCGCGAACATCCTGCGCATCACGGCGCTTTACAAGCCGCTGCCCGCCTTCTTCGGATGCGCGTCGCTCCTCGCCGCCGCCGGCCTCACTCTCGTCGGGCGCTACCTCTTCCTCGTCGTAACGGACCACAACCCGGCCGGCCACCTCCAGTCGCTCCTCCTCGCGGCCGTGCTCTTCGTCGCGGCCGTTGTCTGCGTCCTCTCCGGGCTCCTCGCAGACCTCATCTCTATCAACCGGACACTCCTCGAGGAGCTCGTGCTGGAGAAGAGAAGGAAGGAAGCCGGCGAAACAGGAGACACGAAGATTTCTTTGAAGGGGGAATAGGCGGATGCCGCCTGAGGATCCGGCCAGGCTCGTCGAGCGGCCGTCCCCTCTGTCCCTTTCCAAGAGAATATTCGGCGCTGCCCTCGCGCTGGCGCTGCTCGCGCTCGTTGTCCTCGCGATTGGGCGTTCTCGAGCAGAAATCTTCTCTTTTCTTCGCAACGCGCAACCGGCATTTCTCGTCGCGGGCTTCCTCCTGAACATCCTCGCCTTCGGGGTGCGGGCGCTTCGCTTCAATCTCCTGCTTTTGCCCGCCGACCGGATCCCGTTCGCGACCGCGTGGTCGCTTTCCGGCGCGACGACGTTTCTCCTGCAGGTGATGCCGTTCCGGAGCGGGGAGATCGCGTCCTGGGCTTCGATTCGAGCGGCGCTCGGCGCGAGCTGGGCGCGCTCCGCCGCGGTCCTCGCGCTCGTGAAGCTGCTCGACACGGCCACGCTCCTTCTCGCGGGGCTCGCCGGAGCGGCCTGGCTGCTTTTCGCGCGCGGAACGCACGTCCTCGGTTTCACGGTCGCCGCGCTCGTCTTCCTCGGCACGGGCCTGCTCCTCGCCCTCCCGCTCGCGGGCGGACGGCTTCTGGCGTCTCTCGTTCCGAGGCTCCCCGAAGGCGGCCGCCGCCAGGCCATCGCGCGGGAGATCGCCGCGGGTCTTTCCGTCGCGCGCCGGGAGCCGGGCTCGTACGCGCTGGCCGCCGCCGGCGCAGGCGCGTTCCTCGCGCTCCACGTCCCGGCGCTCTGGCTCACGGCGCGTGGACTCGGCCTTCCGATCCATCCCGCCACGCTCGCGGTGGCGCTCTTCACCTCGATCGCGACAGCCGCCGTCCTGCCGTCTCCGGCGGGCACTTTCGGCCCCTACGAATCGGGTTTCGCCGCTGCTGCGGCCCTCGACGGGATCCCGCTCGCGGGCGGCGCTATCCTGGGGGGCTGTCTCCACCTCCTCACGACGCTCGCGGCGGGCCTCACCGGGCTCCCGTTCCTTCTCTCCCGCCTGCGAGAGAATCGCGCCTCCGGGAGGAACGTCGCCTGAAGACTTTCTCCGAGTTCTGGCCGTTCACCTGCCGCGAGCACAGCAAGCCCCTCGCGCGGCGGCTGCATTTTATCGGCTCGGTCCTCGAGGGCGTGTGCTGCCATGGCGCAGCCGTTGCGGCGATGGCGGTCCTGCTCGGAACGGCACCTCACGCGCATTCTCAGAAATCTCCCTCTTCTCCTTCGAAGCTAAAGACCTCCGCCTTCGCCGCCCTCGAGGCCGACTACGTCCGGACGTTTCTGAACCGCTTCCCCGTCGTCGCGACGTATCTTGGCGCGGAGGGCCTCGATCCCGCGTACGCGGCCCTGGATGGACGGCTCCGCGACTATTCCCCCGCCGCCCTGCACGCCGAGCGCGATTCGTGGACGGATTTTCAGGCTCGCCTGGCGAAGATTAAGGTCAAGGCGCTTCCAGAGCCCGGCCGCATCGACGCCTCCGTGATGGACTCGCAGCTCGCGTTCCTCGTGCACAACCTCGATAGGCGCGTGCACGAGAAGGCCCTCGACGTGTTCCTCGAGGAGCCCCTCCGGGGCGCGGAGTGGACGCTGCAGGGCATGACCCCGGGAACGGGCGGTGCCCGAGGGACGAAAGCCGAGTGGCAGGCCGTCGCGGCGCGCACCGCCGCCGTGCCCGCGTACCTGAAGACGGCCCTCGCGAACGTCCGGCGCGGCACCTCGGGCAACGCGATTCCCGACCGGCGTCTCATCACGACCGCGGTCGACGCAGCCGAATCGACGGCGGTGTATTTCGAGAAGGCCCTTCCCGAGAAAGCCGCGTTGTGGGGTGCCGGCCTCGACGCCGAGACGAGAGCCGCCCTCACGGCCGCGTGCCCGGCCGCCGCGGCGGCGTTCCGGGATTTCCGCAAGGGCCTCTTCGACCTTTTCTTCGAGCCCGGCGGAAAAGCGCTCAAGCCCGCGTTCGACAAGGACCGCTTCGCGGCCGGCGAGGCGGAGTACTCCTGGGCGCTGAAGAACAACCTGCGCGTGACGCGCACGCCACGCGAGCTTCACGCCTACGGCAAGTCCCGGGTGGCCGAGACTCTGGCCGAGATGGCCGCTCGCGCGCGCCGCGTCGCCGCGGACCGCAAGCTGAAGGACGCCTCGCCTCGCGCGGTCCTGTCGTTCCTCGGGAACGACATCCCGAAGAACGACGCCGAGATGCTGTCGTGGTACCAGCTCGCGTGCCGGCGTCTCGTGGAGTACGGCCGGAAGACCGGCATGTTCGATCTCCCGTCGGATTACCGCCTCGACGTCGTCTTCACGCCGCCGCCGCTGCGCGACACGATCGACGCCGCCTATTACCCGGCGCCGCAGCTCAAGAAGGGGGGCGTCGGGCAGTTCTACGTGACGCCGACGGGCGACGACCCCGCGGCGCTTCGCGAGCACGCGCGCGCGGCGGTCGCGAGTTTGGCGGCGCACGAAGGCTTCCCCGGGCACGACTGGTACTACCAGTTCATGCGGTCACGCGTCGGTTCGATCTCCGCGATCCGCTGGCTGACGCCGGGCGGCGTGGAGGACTCCGCTTCGATGTGGGAAGACGC
>CABEAM010000029.1_pt1 | contig 26872 bp, 23 predicted proteins | sample 3132391 | NCBI WGS metagenome assembly CABEAM01 (sample SAMEA5534343, study PRJEB31848) | metagenome | biome: tundra; feature: field; material: soil | place: USA | collected 2013-05 | depth 0.45 m
TGCGCTGAAGGTCGCGATGACGGCGAAGGCGGAGCACCGTTACGTGCGCGGGGACGGCCCCCAGCCGCCGGTCGATTTCGTGCCGCTCCTGAACGCACCCGCACCCGACTCGCTGCGCGGCGTCGGGCCGGTGGGATGGAGCTCCGACGAGAGCCGGCGCATCCCGTTCGAGCGAATGACACGAGAGGTCGTCATCTCTCCTCGCGGCGCCGAGTCCGCCGCGCCTCGCTGAGCCAAGCCGGGTGTAAAATCAAAGAAGGCGATCAACCCCGGAAGGAGGTCCCATGCGACGGCTCCTGGTGGCGGTGGTTCTCGCGTGTCTCGCCGGCATCGCGGGGGCCGACGAGATCTGGCTCAAGGACGGTCGCCGGATCGTGACGAAAAAGCCGCTCGTGGCGAAAGGCAGCCTCGCGCTGCTCACGACGACGGACGGGGTGCTCCTGTCCATCCCGCTTTCGGAGATCGACCTCGGCAAGACGGCCGCCGAGAAGGCGCGCGCGGCGGCGGCCACGCCGGTGCCGACCGCAAGCGTCCCGAAACGCCTCACGCTCGCCGAAGTGGCGAAGCAGAAGAGCGGCCGCCGGGCCGCGGTCGTCCTCACGGACGACACCGTGGCGCACGGAATTGGCGAGGGAGGCGGCGAGAAGAAGGAAGGCGAGAGCGAGGGCCGGGTCGATGTCGCAAACACGTCCGCCACACGGACGAAGGACGGTTACTCTTTTTCCGGTTCGGTGATCAACAGCGGCGCGGCGGAGGTCTCCGGCGTGTTGCTCACGGTCGAGATCGTCGGCAAGGACGGCAAGACGTTCTCGTCCGCGTTCGCGCAGCTCGCGAAGGACACGCTGGCACCCGGCGAGAAGTCGACCTTCACGGCGTCGACGCCGCTGGAGGGCGAGGCCGCCTCGTATCGCTACGTGCCCCGCTGGCAGGTCCGGATCCCGGTCAAGCCGGCCAGCGACGCAAAGGCGCCGGGCGGCTCGGCCGCGACGCCCGAGGCCGAAGGCGAGCCGACGCCCGCGCCGACCCCGCCGCCGGCCCCCACGCTCGTGCTGATTCCGCGATCCGACATCGCGCCGCCCGCGGCGAACGCGCCGACCGGAAATCCGGCGAGCGGTGCCTTCATCCCGCAGAACGACACAACGAAGCCTTCACCGAAACCTCCGGGTACCTGATTCGCCTTCTCGGACTCTGATGCCCGCGGAGATTCTGCTCGTCGAAGACCGCGAGTCCCTCCGCGCGATGCTCGCGGAGACGCTGACACGAGAGGGCTACCGCGTGGAGGCCGTCGCGACCGGCGACGAAGCGCTGCGCCGTCTCGCCGAGGGCCGCCGCTATACGCTCGTCCTCACGGACTTCAAGATGCCGGGCGCCGACGGTCTCGCCGTGCTCCGGGCGGCGACGGCGTCCGACGCCGCCCTCCCCGTCGTCGTCCTCACGGGATTCGGCACCGTCGAGACGGCGGTCACGGCGATGAAGATGGGAGCGGCCGACTTCCTGAGCAAGCCGGTCGACCCCGACCTCCTGCTGCTTCTCGTCGAGCGGCACGTGCGCGCCCGGCGCTCGGCCGTCGCGCACACTCTCCTCGCCGCCGAGGCGGGCCTCACGGGAATGCCCGATATCGTCGGCACGTCGCGGGCGCTCGCCGAGGCTTTGGAGCGGATCCGGCTGGCCGCCGCCTCGGATGTCACCGTCCTTCTGACGGGCGAGTCCGGCACGGGCAAGGAGCTCTTCGCGCGCGCCATGCACGCGCTCTCGCCGCGGGCGCCGGGACCGTTCGTCGCCGTGAACGTCGCCGCCCTGCCGGAGAGCCTCGTCGAGAACGAGCTCTTCGGGCACGAGCGCGGCGCGTACACGGGCGCGAGCGAGCGGCGCGCGGGGCGCTTCGAGCTGGCCGACGGGGGCACGCTTTTTCTGGACGAGATCGGCGAGCTGCCGGCCGGCGCGCAGGCCAAGTTCCTGAGGGCCGTCGAGGAGCGCACGTTTCTCCGCGTGGGCGGCACGGTGCCGATCGCGGTGGACGTGCGGATCGTGGCGGCCACGAACCGTGAGCTCGCGTCTCTCGTCAAGGCCGGGGCGTTCCGCGAGGACCTCTTCTATCGCCTCGACGTCTTCCCGGTGCGCCTGCCACCGCTCCGCGCTCGAAAGGAAGACATCCCCGCGCTCGCGAACGGCTTCGCGGCCTCCGCGGCGCGCCAGGTGAAGAAGAAGGTGCCCTCGTTCTCGCCGGCCGCGCTCGAGCGGCTCGCGGCGCACGACTGGCCGGGAAACGTGCGCGAGCTTCGCAACGTCGTCGAGCGGGCCGTCCTCCTCGCGAAAGGAGAGGTCATCCGGCCGGCGGACATCGTCGTCGGCGTCCCGGGTGAGACGCAGCCACGATATCCCTCGCTCGACGGGACGCTCGAAGAGACGGCGGAAAGGTGGCGGCGGGCGGGCGAGGCGGCGCGAATCCGGCGTGCGCTCGAGGCCACGGGAGGCGACAAGACGCGCGCCGCCGAGGACCTCGGCGTGCCGCTCAGAAAGCTCGCCCAGAAGATGAAGGAGCTGGGGATCTAGCGGGGCGTCTAGCTTTCGAGCGCCTCGAGCACGCGGACGACCTCTTCATCCTCGGATTCGGCGACGCTCCGGAGGTCGAGGAGGACGCGGCCACCCTCGATCCGCGCGATGACGGGCGGCTCTCCCGTGCGGAGCGCCGCCGCGAGACCGTCGGCGGAGGACGAGGGGCGTGAGAGAGCGACGGCCTTCGAGGGCAGCGTGGACTCGGCGCCCGCGCCGCCGCCCGCCGTCGCGATGGAGTCGACCGCCGTGGCGGTGAAGCCCGCCGCGCGCGCGGCCGCCGCGAGCGCATCCGCCCGCCGCGCCAGGTCGAGGAGCGGGGTCTCGAGCATCCGGTGGAAGGGAATCTCGAGACGCCGCCCGGACAGATGCAGGTCGAGCGTGGCGGCGAGCGCGCCGAGAACGAGCTTGTCCGGGCGCAGCGCGCGGGCGAGCGGGTTCGCCCCCGCGCGCGCGACGAGATCCTTCTTCCCGATCAGGATTCCCGCCTGCGGGCCGCCGAGGACCTTGTCGCCCGAGAAGCAGACGAGGTCCGCGCCCGCGTCGAGGGCCTCGAGCGGTACGGGCTCGTCCGCGAGAGCCGGCTCGGCGAAGCGCACGGGAGCGCCCGCCCCGGCGTCGAAGATCACGGGTACGCCGCGCGCGTGCGCGAGCGACGCGAGCGCGGAAAGAGAGACCTCTTCGGTGAACCCCACGATGCGGTAGTTCGAGGGCCGGACCTTGAGAATCGCGCCCGCGCCGGCCTCGAGCGCCTCTTCGTAGTCCCGGGGCGTCGTCCTGTTCGTGGTGCCCACCTCGAAGAGCGAGGCGCCGCTTTTCGCGAGGATCGAGGGCACTCGGAAATCTCCTCCGATCGCGACGAGCTCTCCGCGCGAGACCGCCACTTTCTGGCCGTTCGCGAGCGTGTCGAGGGCGAGGAGGAGCGCCGCGGCCGCATTCGTGACCGCGAGGGCGTCGACATCGTCCCTATCCTTCGCGAAGAGCGCGAGGAGGAGCGGCCTCACGTGCTCGCCGCGCCGCCCGCGTGTGCCGGCCGCAAGGTCGTATTCGAGCGTCGAGAAACCCGCGGCGCGGCCCGCCGCGGCGACGGCCTGGGCGGCGAGCGGAGCGCGCCCGAGGTTCGTATGCAGGAGGACGCCCGTCGCATTCACGACGCGCCGGGGCCCGGCCGGGGCTCTCTCCTCGAGCGCCCGGGCGGCGGCGGCCAGAATCGACTCGGTCGCGTCGCCCTCCCGAGGACCCTCCGCGCGCCACCGGTCGGCCGCCTCGCGGAGGGCCTCCTTCGCGCGGGCTCGTCCGTGCCGGCCGGCCAGCGCTTTCCCGGAGGCGCTCTCGAGGAGGCGGTCCATGGCGGGAGGCCGTGGGGGCTCGGGATTCATGCGCGCCGAATGTAGACTACTTTTCGCCGATGGCCGTCTCGATCGCACGCGACCTCGATCTGCTCGACAAGAGCATCGCGTCGCTCAAGCTGGATTACGAGCGCTTTTTTTCGGGCGACCTGAAGGTGCCTCCGCTGCCCGCCCGCAAGAGCGTGGAGCAGGTGCTCCGCCGGGTCGGCAACGTCTCCCTCGGCAAGGCGGAGGAGCGATTCCGGCTGCAGGCGCTCCAGAGCCGCTTCACGGCGCTCTCGGAGCTGTGGGGGAAGCGGCTCGTGGCCAAGGAGGAGGACCGCGGCCGGGTCCGGCCGCCGATCCGCGTGCGATCGGCCGAGCAGCCGGCTGCTTCTCCGGCGGGCGACGCGGGGGCGGCGGCCTCCGTAAAAGGCTCCGGGCGGAGCGACCTGAGGTCTCTCTTCGACCGGTACTGCGCGGCGCGCGCGGCTCTCGGCGAGGACGCCTCGCGCCTCCGCTACGATCGATTCGAGGAGCTCGTGAAGAAACAGACCGCCGAGATCCGGAGAGCGACGGGCGCGACGGGCCTTGCCTTCGATGTGCAGACGCGGGACGGGAAAGTGCGCCTCGTCGGTCGCTCTCTTCAGACCTCGACGAAAGGAGCACCATGAAGGTCGATCGCCGCGCGCGCTTCGCCGGCGCGCTTGCCGTGTGCGCCGCTCTCGCCGGGCCGCTCGCCGCCCGGGACGTCTATCGGGGCTTCCTCGATCCGGGGATTCCCCAGCACCGAGCGACGCTCGATCTCCTCGAGCGCCTCGAGAAGACGCCGAACGACGCCTCGCTCCACAACGACCTCGCGTGCCTCATCGCGCGGGACGGCTTCTGGCGTGACGCCCTTCGCGAATTCGGCGTCGCCGCGAAGCTCGACAAGGCGGACGGCCGCCCGCTTTACAACGCCGGCCTCGTCCACGCGACGCGCGGCGAATGGGGGAGCGCTGCCTCCTCTTTCCACAAGGCCGTCTCGCGCGCGCCCGGCAACTGGGCGGGATGGTGGATGCTGGGCTTCGCCGAAGAGCAGCGCGGCAACGAATCTGCCGCGATCGCCGCATACAAAACGTCGCTTCGCGTGGACACATCGCTGTTCAACGTGCGCCGGAACCCGTTCGCGGCGCGCACGCGCCTGAAAGGACGTGTCCTCCTCGAGTCGCTCGACGCCCGGGTGTATCGCCTCGCTCTCGCCGCGACGGAGCAGATGGCGCAGCCCGACCTCGTGACCTCGTTCCAGCACGGGCACGTCGCGGTCCTTGCCGTCCCGGGTGCGCCCGTGCCAGCCGGTGCGCCCATGCCAGCCGGCGCGCCCATGCCGGCGCGCGCGCCGGCGCCGGAGGACGGTGCCGCGAGGCCGGGGCCGGGCGGCCCGGTCGTCACGTCGGTGCCCCCCGTCAGCGCGAGCCGCCCGGCGCCCCCACCGGGATCGAGCGTCTCCGCTCCGCCGGCCGTGCCGACCGTCACGCGCGCGAACGAGCCGATCCCGTCGGACTTCCCCGAGCAGTCTCCGGCCGGACCGGCGCCTCCGAGGCGGGTGCAGCCGGGCCCGGGCGGCGGAGAGGACGCTCCCGCGGCTCCGGTTCCGGCGCCGGCGCCCCGTCCGCCCGGCCCCGGCGCGGGCTGAGGGTCAGGCGCCTTTCCACCTCGGGACGAACAGCGTCGGCGAGCCCGCGCCGCCCGAACCCGAGGGCACGAACTTGAGATCGTCTCCCACGGCCTCGACGGCGCGCAGAAGCTCCGACAGGCGGCCTTCCACGAGCGTCTCGGAAACGGCCTCGGCCGCTCGCCCTTTCTCCACCCAGTAGCCCGCGGCATGCAGGCGGAAGCGGTCCGCGGCGAAGTCCACCTCGGGCCGCGAGAGAAGGACAGCCGCGTAGAAGCCGCGGGCGAGAGCCCGGAGAAGCTCCAGCGGCGCGACGCCCCGCGACGGATCCACGAAGAAGTTCGTGACACCGATCGCGGGCGGGTCGGTGTAGGCGCGCCGCATCGCGTTGCCGGTGGGAGGCTGCTGGAGGCGGATCGCCGCCGCGGAGTCCGAGAGCCGTCCGGCGGCGATCCCGCGCGACACGAGGACGGTGCGCGAATGGGGCGTTCCCTCGCCGTCGTGCGTCGCCTTCACCGGCCCGCCGGGGGCCGACGCGTCGTCGACGAGGGAGAGAGCGGGCGAGGCGAAGGCGTCGCGTCCGTCTCGCGTGCGCGACGCGAGAAGCGCCTCTCCTTCGTCGCCGAAGAAGGCGGGCGCGAGGCGGCCCACGACCGGCGCCGCGACGTTCGGGTCCAGGAGCAGGTCGCCGCGCGCGGGCGCGAGCGGCCGGCCGCGAAGCGGGAGGAGGGCGCGGTCCACCGCCTGGCGCGCGAGGCGCGCGAGGAAGAGCTCTTCGGGCCGCGACGCCGACGCGAGAACGCGTGCCGACACGCTGCCGGCCGCGGTCCGTCCGGTCACGGTCGCGACGAGCGTGGCGATTCCGCTCCCGAAGGCGACGTCGCGTCCGGCCGTCGTCGCGACGCGCTCCGTGCGCGCACCGACGGTGAGGATCGCCTCGGTCAGGGAGACGGCGCCCTCGCCCTCGGCGAGGAGCGCGCTCCTGAAAGACGCGAGGAGAGCGCGCGCGGACGCCTCATCCGGAGGCGGGGGCGGAGCGAGCGCCGAGGCACGGTCGAGAGCGACCGGCCCCGCGGCGCGGGCCCCGCGGCGCGCCCGTGCCCGGCCGAGGACGAGTCTCGCTTCGAAAGGAAGGCGGTCCACGGCCTCGGGCGGGGAAGCCGCGAACGCGGTGCGCCCCGACCGGAAGAGGCGCAGCGCGAAGCCGCGCTCGGCGACGACCGACAGCCGCGTGCCCTCCGCGTCCTCGACGAGCTCGATCGACGTCCCGCGGCGCTCGTAAGCTTCGGCGGACTCGCCCGCCGTGGCATCGCACCGCGACTCCGCGAGCAGGCGCTCGAGCAGCCCGTCGCGTCCGGGGCTCACGAGCGGCCTCGCACTGCGGTGAGGCCGCGAATGAGAATGGCGGGCGACGCGCCGCCGACGGCCACACCTTCGCCACCCTTGACGCAGAGGCCGAGCCCGTTCGCGGGATGCGAGACGTCGCCGCTCTCCGTGTGGAGCTGACGCAGGGCGGAGAGGACGTCGGACGTGAGCGCGAACGGGCCCAGGGGCGCGCCGAGCGCGCCCCGGCGCACGAGGTCGGCGCTCTCGACGAAGAGCGTGAAGCGGCCGGATTCCGGGTCCGCGTGAGCGGCCGAGATCTCCCGCACGTAGAGTCCGTTCCCGCACGCCTCGAGGAGCTCGTCGTGGCTCGCGCGCCCCGGCGAGACGACCACGTTGGAGAGGCGCGGGCGTGGCGGGCGGCGGAAGTCGCCGCAGCGCGCGTGTCCGTTCGACGCGCGGCCGGCGGTTCGGCGGTCCGTCACGAGGCCGTCCACGCACCCGTCGGTCAGGAGCGCGACGGAGCGCGCGGGCGTTCCCTCGTCGTCCGCGAGATACGAGCCGGGGAGATCGCCGCGCGTCGGATCCGCCGTGACGAGGACGCCCGCGGGCGCGACGGCGGCCCGCGCGACGCGCGTGAGGACCGAACCCCGCTCCCCGCCTTCCGCCTCCAGAGGATGGCCGACCGCCTCGTGCCAGAACACGGACGCGGCGCCGGGCGAAAAGACGACGTCCACCCGCCCCTCCACGGCCCGGTGCGTGGGAACGGGCCGTGCGGCCTCCGAAAGGGCCCGCGCGAGGGCGTCGAGCGCCGGGGCCCACGGCGCCGACGTCTGGAAGGCGAACGGCCGGGCCGCGCTCGCGCGCCTGAGAACGCCCGTCGCTTCGAGACGCCGCACCGTTCCGCACGCCACGATCTCCCGCGCCGTCACGACCGCGCGCGAGACGAAAACGCGCGCGACCGTGAGCGAGAGCGAGAGCCCGCGCGGGTCGGGAAGCGCCCGGTGAAGCGCGGCGCCGAGCTGGGCGGCGCGCTCCTCCTCGTCAGGAGCGAAGGCTTCGGCCTTCGCGCGCGCCTGCGCGACTCTCCGGGATTTCAGGAACGGGGATCCGCCCGCGCGGCGCGAGGCTTCGCGCACCGCTTCCCGAAGCGCCTCGGGCCCGTCTCCTTCGCGGGCGACGAGAAGCGACTCGCGGCCGCGCCTGAGGCGCACGGCGGTGCCGCGCTCGTCGGCGAACGCCGGTGCGAGAAGCCCGGCCTCCGTCGCGGTCCACGAGACACGTCGCCGCCTCTCGCGAAAGGCCTCGCCGCTCTCGCCCCGGCGCAGCAATCCCGAGACGATCCGGACCGCGTCCTCGGCGTCCTGGCGGAAGACCTCGACGACGTCGCTCAACGAGTGGGATTGTAGGAGCGCGGCGGGGATCCGCGACGCGGCGGGCGCGGTTGACGTATACCTCAGGCAGATGCCGGGACCCCTCTGGCTCGTTCTCGCGTTGGCCGCGGCTGCGGCAGAACCGCGAGCGGCCATCTCGGTCCGGGTCTCACCGGCCGTCGACCCGCGCGCGGGCGGCTGGCTCGTCCAGCTTCTCGAGGAATCCGCGGACGGGCGCAAGCCGGTCGACGAAGGCCCGGTCGGCGCCGACGGCACGTGGAAAACCCGTGCCGTCCGCCGCGGCGGCCACTATCGCGTGCGAGTCGCGACGGCCGCCGGCGAGGGCTGGTACGCGGACGAGAAGCCCTTCGAGTGGGATGGAACAGACGGCACCCGTGAGGTGCAGCTCGGCTCAAGCGCGCTTCGCGGCACGCTTTTTCTCGGGAGGAAGCGCCTCGCGGCGCGGGTGACCTTCGTGGATCGCGACGGCCTCGTCTCCGTCCCCTTCTCCACGAAGACAGACGGTACGTTCGAGGGCGTCCTCCCGCGCGACGGCTGGTGGCGTGTCGAGGTGAGCTCGGACCGGCCTCATTTCGTGCGCGCGTTCGAGGTCAAGGTGGACCCGGTCTTTCGGGACGGGACGCCCCCCGATGTCGAGCTCCGCGTGAAGAGCCGCGCGATCGAAGGCGAGATCGTGGATTTTCGCAACCGGCGTGTTCCGCTGGCGTCGCTTTCCGTGCGGGCTGGCGGGTGGAACCCGGAAGCCCTCAAGGTCGAAGGCGGAGCCTTCAAATGGGAGCGCGTCGTCGACGGATGGATGAGTGTGTACGCCTCGAGCGCGGGCGCGACAGGCCTCGAAATGTCCCCGCGATCCACCGTCCGTGTGGAAGGGGGATGGGTGGACCCGGGTTTCGTCGCCCTCGAGATCCGGCCCACGTACGTTCTTCGCGGCCGCACCGTCAGGGCTTCCGGGGACGCCGTGCCCGGCGTGCGCGTCCGCCTCCTCGGAACGACGTCCTACGGAAGCCGCGTGGCCGGCGCCGACGGCCGATTCCAGATGACGGTTCGCGGCGGCGGCGAAAACGCATGCCTCCTCGTCGTGGATCCTTCGAAGGCGGCGCGGCTCGTCCGCGTGCCCGCGTCGGAGACGGAACAGGACGTGCCCGTGGCCGAGCCGGTGGGCACGCTTTCTCTGGACCTTCCGGCCGCCGGAACCTCGGGTCGGATCGGGGCGCTCGTCGCGAACGGGTGCCGCCTCTCGTGGTTCCAGCTCCGCGAGATCCCGGGCGCCGTCTTTGGCGGGACGATCTACCGCGCGGGCGCGACGTTCCGCGCTTCTGCCGGCGCGTACGCGCTGTGCGGCGTCTCCTACGGTGAGCTCGAAGAGGACGGCGAGATCCCACCCGACGCGTGCGTGTCGGGAACGGTCGCGCCAGGCGGAACCCTCAGCCTGCGGCTCAATCCCTGAGCGCGCGGATCGCGCACCGGGGTGCGATATCCTCGCGAGCTCATGGCCCTCTCCGACGTTCGCCTCTCGGCCCAGGCGGCTTTCGTGGCCCGCCGGCTCCTCTCCGAGGGGCTGGTCAAGGCCGCCTCGGCGGCCGACGTGCGCCACGCCCTCGAGGCCGCGCTCGTCGAGGACCGCAACCGGGAGCGGGCGCTCGACGAAGAGGTGAAGAAGCTGCTCGAGAAGAACGCCGCGACGATTCGTGGCGCGAACGTCGACTACGCGGAGATGTTCCGGAAGGCGAAGAGAATGCTCGCCGAGAAGAAGAAAATCCCCCTCTGAGCGGGAGTGTCATGCCGCGTTCGATCGAAAACCGGCTGCTCGCCCTCGAGGCTCTTCGCGCGAAGGCGCGCGCCGGAGGCGGCACCGCTCGCCGCGAGAAGCAGCACAAGGCGGGCAAGCTCACGGCCCTCGAACGGGTCGAGCTCCTCGGCGATCCCGGCTCGTTCGAGGAGATCGATCCCTTCGTCGTGCACCGCTGCCGTGACTTCGGGATGGACGACTCGGCGAACGAGATTCCGGGCGACGGCGTGGTGGCGGGCATCGTGCGTGTCGAGGGCCGGCCGGCCTTCGTCTTCGCGCAGGACTTCACGGTCTTCGGCGGGTCGCTGTCGGAGACGAACGCCGCGAAAATCTGCAAGGTCATGGACCTCGCGATGAAAGTGGGTGCACCCGTCGTGGGCCTCAACGACTCGGGCGGCGCGCGCATCCAGGAAGGCGTCGTCTCGCTCGCGGGCTACGCCGACATCTTTCTGCGCAACACGCTCGCCTCCGGCGTCGTCCCGCAGATCTCGGCGGTCCTCGGCCCCTGCGCGGGCGGCGCCGTCTATTCGCCGGCGATCACGGACTTCATCCTCATGGTGCGGGGCACGAGCTCGATGTTCGTGACCGGGCCGGACGTCATCAAGACCGTCACGCACGAGGACGTCACGAAGGAAACGCTCGGCGGCGCCGATACGCACGCGGCCGTCTCGGGCGTCGCGCACATCGTGGCCGACTCGGACGCGGACTGCCTCCAGAAGATCCGCACGCTCCTTTCGTTCCTTCCCTCGAACAACCGCGAGGACCCTCCGCGCCGCGAAACCGCGGATCCGGCCGACCGCGAGGATCCCGAGCTGGACCATCTCGTCCCGTCCTCGCCGAACCAGCCTTACGACATGATCGGACTCATCCGGCGCGTCGTGGATGACGGCGAGCTCTTCGAGATCCACGCCGACTACGCGAAGAACATCGTCGTCGGCTTCGCGCGGCTCGGCGGCAAGCCCGTCGGGATCGTCGCGAACCAGCCGGACCATCTCGCGGGCGTCCTCGACATCGACGCGTCCGTGAAAGGCGCGCGCTTCGTGCGCTTCTGCGACGCGTTCAACATCCCGCTCGTGACGTTCGAGGACGTGCCCGGCTTTTTGCCGGGCACGAAGCAGGAGTTCGGCGGAATCATCCGCCACGGTGCCAAGCTTCTCTACGCGTTCGCCGAGGCCACGGTCCCGAAGCTCACGGTCATCACGCGCAAGGCGTATGGCGGCGCGTACTGCGTCATGTCCTCCAAACACCTCCGGACGGACTTCAACTTCGCCTTTCCGACGGCCGAAATCGCGGTCATGGGAGCCGAGGGCGCCGTCAACATCCTTTACGGGCGCGAGTTCGCGGCCGCGAGCGATCCCGCCGAAACACGCCGCCTCAAGGTCGAGGAATACCAGGACGCCTTCGCGAACCCGTGGGTGGCGGCGCGGCGCGGCTACGTGGACGACGTGATCGCGCCCCGCACGGCGCGGCGGCGGCTCATCCGGGCGCTCGACCTCCTGGCGAACAAGCGCGACATCATGCCGCCAAAAAAACACGGCAATATTCCGTTGTGACGCGCCTCCTGATCGCGAACCGCGGCGAGATCGCCGTCCGGGTCATCCGCGCCTGCCGGGACCTCGGAATCTCGCCGGTCGCCGTCTACTCCGAGGCGGACCGCGCCGCGCTCCACGTGCGGCTCGCGGACTGGGCCGTTCCGATCGGCCCGGCGCCCGCACGCGAGTCGTATCTCGTCGTGGAGAAGCTCCTCGACGCGGCGAAGAAGACCGGTGCGACGATGCTCCACCCGGGCTACGGCTTCCTCTCGGAGAACGCGGCCTTCGCGCGGAGGGTCGTGGAGGCGGGCCTCACGTGGGTCGGCCCCTCGCCGGACTCCATCGCCGCCATGGGGAACAAGACCGAGTCGCGCCGGCGCGTTCTTCAGGCCGGAGTTCCCATCGTGCCCGGCATGACGACGCCGGCCAGGTCCGCGGAGGAGATCGCGGAATTCGGCCGGGAAAACGGCTTCCCGCTCCTCCTCAAGGCCGCGGCCGGCGGCGGCGGGAAGGGGATGCGCGTCGTGAGGAGCGCGGAGGAGGTCCCCGAAGCCTTCGCGCGTGCAAGGAGCGAGGCCCGCTCCTACTTCGCCGACGACGCCGTGTATGCGGAGCTCTTCGTCGAGCACCCGCGGCACGTCGAGGTCCAAGTCCTCGGCGACGCGACCGGGCGCATCATCGCCGTGGGCGAGCGCGAGTGCTCGCTCCAGAGGCGGCACCAGAAGGTCCTCGAGGAGTGTCCCTCGGCCGCGGTCAGTCCCGAGCTCCGCGCGCGCATGGAGGCCGTCGCCGTCGCGGCGGCGAAGTCCGTCGATTACGTGTCGGCCGGGACCGTGGAGTTCCTCCTCGCGAAGGACGGGCGCTTCTTCTTTCTCGAGATGAACACCCGGATCCAGGTCGAGCATCCCGTGACCGAGATGGTGTACGGCGTCGACCTCGTCACGGAGATGATCCGGATCGCGCGCGGCGAGCCGATGTCGCTGCGCGAGAAGCCGGCGCCGCGCGGCCACGCGATCCAGTGCCGCATCTACGCGGAGGATCCCGCGCACGGGTTCGCTCCCTCGCCCGGCCGCATCCTGCGCCTCAGAAGGCCGCAGGGGCCCGGCATCCGCGTCGACTCCGGCGTCGAGGCTGGCGACGTCGTGCCGCTCGACTACGATCCGATGATCGCGAAGTTCGTCGCATGGGGACAGGATCGCGACGAGGCCCTCCGGCGTATGCGCCGCGCGCTCTCCGAGTCGCGGGTCGACGGCATCGAAACGTCGATCCCCTTTTTCCTGTCGCTTCTCGAGGATCCGGACGTCGTGGCGAACCGCATTTCCACGCAGTTCCTCGATGGCTGGTCTTACGTACCGAAGCGGCCGCCTGAGGACGTCGCCGCGGCGTCGATGGTCGCGGCCGCCCTCGAGTCGATGGACGTGGCGAAGAAGCGCCGGCCCCCGGCCGCCGCGGGCTGCGGATCGGGACCCGGCGCGTGGAGAACCGCGCGGGCGTCCTTCGGGCCGCGCGAATGAAGTTTCGCACCCGGTTTTTCGACGACAAGGCGGGCCGCGCGCTCGACGTGACGGCCGGCGCCCCCTCGTTCGAGGCGACTCTGGAGGGCGTGCCGCTGTCCGGAGACGCCCTCGCGGTGCGCGACGGCGTGTGGTCGCTCGTCGGGCCGGACGGCCGGCAGATCGAGGTGAGCGTCGTCTTCCAGAACGACGGCTCCGTCCGTGCTTATGCGGCGGGCTGCCTGTTCGGGTTCGAGCTCCTCGATGAGCTCACGGCGCGCGCGCTGGCGGCGACGGGAGGCAGGCCGACGCGCCGTGTCGCCCACGCCACGGCCGCGATGCCGGGCCGCGTCCTTCGCGTCCTCGTCGCGCCGGGCGAACAAGTCACGCAGGGTCAGCCACTTCTCGTCCTCGAGGCGATGAAGATGGAGAACGAGGTGAAGTCGCCGCGGGACGGCGTCATCGCCTCGGTGGAGGCCTCTGCCGGGAAGGCCGTCTCCGCAGGCGACGTCCTCGTGCGGTTCGAGGCCGGCGGCGAATGAGGTTAATCTTCGCCCCATGAAGTCACGCGCCACGCTTCCTGTCATCGCTCTGCTCGCCGCCGCTCTCGGATGCGAGGCGTCGTCTCCCGCCGCGGGACAGCCCGCGGCTCCGAAGCCGACCGCTCCCGCGTCTCCGGCCGCCGCCTCCGCGCCCGCCCGACCCTCCGCGAACGACGCCCTCCTCGGATGGGTCGAAGCGTTCTTTGCGTGGGGCGAAGGGAAGGTCACGCTCGACACGGTCCCGCAGGTCGTCTTCGGCGGCGGCACGCGCCTCGTCGTGGCCAAGAAGACCTTCACGGCCGACGCGCGCATGAACGACCAGGCCTATCTCGTGGTGGAAGACGGCGCGAAGACGGTGCTCGTGGGCGATGTCCTCTATAACGAGGAGCGCGCGAAAAAGCCGGCTCCCGTCCGCACGGAGGCCGATCTCGACGGACTGCGCGCCCAGCTCAAGCAGTATCTCGTCGGGGCGTTCTCGCTGGTTTTCGATCCCGCGAACGACCGCAAGGGCTGGAAGGCCGTGATCGTAAAGGCCGACACCGGATACGGGAGCTACCCGATGGCCGGCTGGGTGAAGGCGGATGACGGGACGCTCCTCGTCCTCGGCCGGTGGTGGGACCGCGCGCGTTCCGTCGCCGAGCAGCGGAAGGAGTCCGTCAAGCTCGCCGGAACGCCCGCCACGGGCCCGGCCGACGCGCGGGTCACCGTCGTCGAGTACTCCGACATGCAATGCGGCTTCTGCAAGAAGCGGACGCTCGACTTCGAGAACCTCGTCGAGAAGCTGGGCAAGGAGCTCAAGATCCGGCGCTACATCAAGTCGTTCCCGCTCACGGGCGCGCACCCGTGGGCGTTCCGGGCCTCCTCGGCGGGCCGCTGCTTTTTCGACGGCCCGGGCGGCGCGGACCTCTTCTTCCGCTGGAAGTCGAACGTCTACGCGAAGCAGGACGAACTTTCCGTGCCGCAGGTCGACGCCTTCGCGATGGACTTCGCGGTCGCCAACGAGATCGACGAGAAAGTGTTTCGCGCCTGCTACCTCCAGGCGAAGGCGAGCGAGAAAATCCACGCCGACCTGACCGAAGGCTGGGCCATGCGCGTGCGCTCGACGCCGACCTACTTCATCGACGGCGTCTATGTCTCATGGTTCGCCGACAACATCATGGAGGAGTTCCTGAGGAAGACGTATCTCGGAGGGAGAGGCCTTCCTCTCCCGACGCCCGTCGCGAAGACGCCGGCCGCGGGCGGCCACTGACCTCTAATTCTCGAATGGCACCTGGACCGCGATCCAGACCTTGCGTCAGCGGTCGACGGCCTGCGCCGCCCGACGCGTCTCGCGATAGCGCACCGCGTTCCGCTGCTGCTCTTCGTAGTCCGCGGAGAAAGAGTGCGACCCGTCGCCCGCCGCCACGAAGTAGAGGAACGAGACGTCCGCGGGAGCGATCGCCGCTCTCAGGGAGGCGAGCCCCGGGTTGCAGATCGGGCCCGGCGGCAGGCCCGGGTTCACGTACGTGTTGAAGGGCTCATCCACGGCCAGCTCGGAGCGCGCGAGAGAGCCACGCCAGGCCCCGAGCCGCTTCAGGGCGTAGATCGTCGTCGGATCGCATTGCAGGAGCATGCCGTTGCGCAGGCGGTTCCGGTAGACCGCCGCTACGATCGGCCGTTCGGCGGTGACGGCCGTTTCCTTCTCGACGAGCGAAGCGAGGGTCGTGGCCTGAAGCAGCGTCATCCCCTGCGCGCGCGCCTTCTGCTCGAAACCGTCGGGCAGCCGGCGGGCGAACTGCCGCGTCATCGCGCTGAGAATCTCGCGCGCGCCCATCGAGCGCGTGACGATGTACGTGTCCGGAAACAGGAACCCTTCGAGCGTGGGCGCGTCCTTCGGGACGCCGTCGAGCTCGCCCGGTTTCTGGAAGAGCGCCTGATAGTCGCGCAGCGTGGAAAAGCTCTGCGACGAGAACAGCGTGAAGACCTCGTCGGCGGTGAACCCCTCGGGGACGGTGATCCGATAGGTCACGACGTCGCCGGCGACGATCGAAAGGACGACCTGCTCGGGCGTACGGGGCCCCGCGAAGCGGTATTCGCCCGCCTTGAGCGTCTTGCCCTGATGAAAAACCTTGAGGGCGACCATGCCGAGTCGCCAGTCGCGGAGAACGCCTTTCGACTCGAGCGTCTCGAAGACGCTCGCGGACGGCGTGCGGGGCACGATTGACACGATGACCTCCTCGCCCGGGTAACCCTGATACGGCGTCCGGAGGAGGAAGGACACGAGCGCGAGGCCCGCGGCGATCGCGACGACGATGAGGGCGAGCACCCACGCGAGGAGGGACGTGGCGTGGCGCCTGTGGGGCAAGCGGTGCTCGAGCACGAGGCGGCTTCGGCGGGCGCCTCAGCGCGTGCCGCGCGCCTCGTCGCGCTCGAAGAAGTAGTCGCGCAGGAGGATGGCCGCCGCTTCCGCGTCGCGGGCGGACTTTCGGCGCCGCGCGCCAAGGCCGGCGTCGATAAGGGCTCGCTCGGCGGCGGCGGTCGTTAGGCCCTCGCCGTGGAGGTCCACCGGCAGGCCCGACGACTCGTGGAGGCGCCGGGCGAAGTTCCGCACGCGGCGCGCCCACGTGCCTTCGCTGCCGTCCGCGCTCACCGGGTGGCCCACGACGATGCGGAGGACGTCGCGTTCCTTCGCGGCGGCGGCGACGGCGGCCGCGGCCTGCGCGTCGCTCGTGCGCGGCACCACGCCCACAGGCACCACGACCCGGCCGGTCTCGTCCGAGACGGCGAGGCCGATCCGCTTCTCGCCGAAATCGACCGCAAGGACACGCACAACCCGAATCGTAGGAGGCCCCCTCGGCGAAGTCCACTCCGGCTACAATTCCGCTCTTGGCCGGTCCGCGCTCCGGAGCCGGCCCGGGGAGCACATCCTCTATGAACGACGTCTTCGTCCTCTCCGCCGCCCGGACGCCGGTCGGCACGTTTCTCGGCGTGCTCGCGCCGCTTTCGGCTTCGCGCCTCGGCGCGGTCGCGATCAAAGCCGCGCTCGAACGCGCGGAAGTTCCCGCTTCTTCGGTCTCTCAGGTGTGGATGGGCAACGTCCTGCAGGCGGGCCAGGGCCAGGCGCCCGCGCGGCAGGCGGCGCTCGCCGCGGACCTGCCACCGTCCACCGGCTGCATCACGGTCCACAAGGTCTGCGGGTCCGGGATGCGGTCGGTGATGGACGCCGCGAACGCGCTGCGTGTGGGCGAATTCGACGTGGCCGTCGCCGGCGGCATGGAGTCCATGTCGAACGCGCCGTACCTCCTTCCGAAGGGCCGCTCCGGCCTGCGCATGGGCCACGGCCAGCTTCTCGACTCGATGATCTCGGACGGCCTCTGGGACCCGTACAAGAACGTCCACATGGGCAACTGCGCGGAGCTGTGCGCGGCGAAATACTCGTTCACGCGCGAGGCGCAGGACGCGTTCGCGTTCGAGAGCTACCAGCGCGCGCGCCGCGCGAACGAAGCGGGCGACTTCAACGCCGAGTTCGCTCCCGTGACGATCGAGGCCAAGAAGGGCCCCGTCACGGTGGATCGCGACGAGGAGCCGTTCGTGACGCCGCTCGAAAAGCTCGAGAAGATGGGGACCCTCAAGCCGGCCTTCCAGAAGGACGGCACCGTGACCGCCGCGAATTCGTCGAAAATCAACGACGGCGCATCGGCGCTCGTCCTCGTCTCCGAAGCGGCCTTAGGGAATGGCAAGCCGATCGCCCGGATCGTCGCGCAGGCGTCGCACGCCCAGGAGCCGGAATGGTTCACGACGGCGCCCATCGCGGCCGCGCGGAAGGCGGCCGAAAAGGCCGGGATCCCGCTTTCCCAGATCGACCTTTTCGAGGTGAACGAGGCGTTCGCGGTCGTCGCGATGGCGTTCATCGAGGACCTCGCTCTCGACCCGAACAAGGTGAACGTGAACGGCGGGGCCGTGGCCCTCGGCCATCCGATCGGCTCGTCGGGCTCGCGCATCGTGACGACGCTCATCCACGCGCTCCGCGCCCGCAAGAAGAAGTACGGCCTCGCCTCGATCTGCATCGGGGGCGGCGAAGCGACGGCCGTCGTCGTCGAAGCGCTCTAGAATCGGGCCGATGATCGACAAGGTCGTCCGCGGGGCCTCGCCTCGGGAGGCGGCGGCGAAGGCCGTCCAGGACGTCCCGTCCGGCGCGACCCTCGTCGTGGGCGGGTTCGGCCTCTGCGGAATTCCCGAGAATCTCATCGCGGCGCTCGCGGCGAGCGACGTCGCGGGGCTCACGTGCGTCTCGAACAATTGCGGCGTGGACGACTGGGGCCTCGGCATCCTCCTCGGGAAGAGAAAAATCCGGAAGATGATCTCGTCCTACGTCGGCGAGAACGCCGAGTTCGAAAGGCAGTACCTCGCGGGCGAGCTCGAGCTGGAGTTCTGCCCGCAGGGCACGCTCGCCGAGCGGATGCGCGCGGGCGGGGCGGGCATCGCCGGCTTTTACACGCCGACGGGCGCCGGCACGATCGTGGCCGAGGGCAAGGAGACGAAGGTCTTCGACGGCCGGGAATACGTTCTGGAGCGTGGCCTCACGGGCGACTTCGCGCTCGTCGCCGCGTGGAAGGCCGACCGGCTCGGCAACCTCGTATACCGGAAGACCGCGCGCAACTTCAACCCGATGGCCGCGATGGCCGGGAGGATCACCGTCGCCGAGGTCGAGGAACTCGTCGAGCCGGGTGCGCTCGATCCGGACGGGATCGACACGCCCGGCATCTTCGTCAAGCGCGTCGTCGTGGCGCCGCGCGTCAAGCGCATCGAACGGCGAACGGTGCGGAAGGGCTGAGGATGGCGAAGCTCGACCGGGACGACATCATCCGGCGCGCCGCCGCCGAGCTCAACGACGGGATGTACGTGAACCTCGGCATCGGCATGCCGACGCTCGTCTCGAACTTCATCCCGAAGGGCATGGAGGTCATCCTCCAGTCCGAGAACGGCATTCTCGGCATGGGGCCGTACCCCACGGAAAGTGAGATCGATCCCGACCTCATCAACGCCGGAAAGGAAACCGTTACGGTCATTCCCGGCGCCGCGTTCTTCTCGTCGGCGGACTCCTTCGCGATGATCCGCGGCGGCCATATCGACCTCTGCATCCTGGGTGCGATGCAGGTCGACGCCGAAGGGTCGATCGCGAACTGGATGATCCCCGGAAAGCTCGTGAAGGGCATGGGCGGGGCGATGGATCTCGTCGCGGCCGCGCGGCGCATCGTCGTCACGATGGAGCACGTCGCGAAAAACGGCGAGAAGAAGATCCTGAACCGCTGCACGCTTCCGCTCACGGGCAAGGGCTGCGTCCACCGCATCATCACCGACCTCGCCGTCCTCGACGTGAAGAAGGGCGGAGGCCTCGTCCTCGTCGAGCGCGCGCCGGGTGTCTCGGTGGACGAGATCCGCGCCGCCACGGAGCCGCCGCTCGAGATCAAAGGCGACGTGCCCGAGATGCGGGTCTGAGGTCCTGCTGGCCTCCACCTTGCTGCGTTGCGGCTCGTGTGCCGTTCTGGAAATTGCTTTGAAGGGGAATAGGGCCCGGGGCGTGCCTCATCGCAGGGAGCACGGCACGCTTCTCTGGCTGCTCGTATGCGCGGCCGTCTCGGTCTGCACGGGAGCAGGAGATCTTTCGGCCCAATCCTCCTTCGATACCGACCCGTTCGCGTCGCGCTTCCGGGAGCGGGGCGGGTTCGAGCCGAAATTCAAGCTGCCCGAGAAGGGCGGGTCGATCCGCATCGTGATCGACGCGGGCGAGCCCGGAGGGCCGCAGGGCAAGCAGACGTTCATCGAAGAGGACCTCTTCACCGCGGACGCGCCGCCCGGCAAGTTCGTCACGATCGAGTATCAGGACGTCAAGCTCAAGGCGCACAGCATGCACGGCAGCCTCAAGAAGAAGACCGTCGTGGCCGAGGGCGACGTCACGTTCGAGCAGGGCGCCTCGCGCATGCAGGGCGTGCGGCTCGAGCTGGACCTCGCCGAAAAGACGGGCGTTCTCACGGACGGACGCATGGACCTCGAGGGCGGGCTCCACCTGCAGGGCGCGACGCTCGCGAAGGTCGGACCGCGCTCGTTCACGCTCACCGACGGAATGGTGACGTCCTGCGAGGTCTGCGAGGGTCAGGATCCGTCATGGAAATTCAAGGTCAAGAGCGCCCGGGTGACGCTCGAGGAGTTCGCGCGCCTCAAGGGCGTGACGTTCTTGATGGGGGGCGTCCCGCTCCTCTGGACGCCCTATCTCATCTGGCCTGCGCTGAGGGACCGGGCCTCGGGCTTCCTCATCCCGGGTCTCGGCTACAACTCGAACCGGGGCGGGTATCTCGGCATGTCGTATTACTGGGCGATCTCTCGCTCCGCGGACGCGACGTTCTCCGGCGACTTCTACACGAAGCAGTATTACGGGTTCGGCGCGGAGCTTCGGGCGCGTCCGTCCGAAGGCACGCGCTTCGAGGGCACGTACTACACCATCAAGGACCCGACCATCGACAGCTGGCGCTGGCAGACGCAGGGGGCGCTCGTCTCGAACGACCTCGGCCCGAAGCTTCGCGGCGTCGTCACCTGGCTCAATCTCTCGGACCCGAACTTTTTCCAGGACTTCAACCGCAACTTCGGTCTCTCGTCGACCCGCTCGCTGAAGAGCGAGGGCTTCGTCACCTGGAACCCGGACCCGTTCGCGTTGAACCTCCGGGTCTCGCGCGAGGAGGCTCTCGGGTATGGCTCCGGCTCCGTCGTGAGCGAGCGCCTGCCGACGCTCGAGGCCAGCCTGCGCCCGACCCCGTTCTTCGGCCAGGCGGTCTTCGTCGAGGCGTCGGCGCAGGGCGGCGTCCTGCGCACGGATCGCGGAGAGGGCCTCCCGTCCGGCACGTACGACCGTTTCGATCTCTTCCCCAAGGTGAACGTGCCGTTCTCGCTCTTCCCGTGGCTGTCGCTCGAGGGGACCGCGGGTGTGAGGATCACGACCTACGGGAAGTCGCTCGCGCCGGACGGCACCACCCTGACCGACGAGCGCTACAACCGCGAGGCGCTATCGACGGGCGTCTCCCTGACGGGGCCCGCCTTCTCGCGCCTCTTCGAGGGAAAGCTGGGCCCGTTCACGAAGTTCAAGCACGTGATCGAGCCGCGCGTCACGTGGGACACGCTCACGGGCCGTGACGACTTCTCGCCGACGCCCCTCTTCGACGAGATCGACTCTCTCGTTTCGACGAACGTGATCCGGTACTCGCTCCTCCAGCACCTTCTCGCCAAGGGAAACGAGGGGGGCTCACGCGAGATCGCCTCGTTCGAGGTGGCGCGCCAGTACTTCGTGAAGCTTTCGGGCGAAGGCACGGCCACCGGACCGGCGCCCGATGCGCAGCGCAGCTCCCCCTGGGATTTCATCCTGCGGGTGAACGCGACGTCCGCGCTGAACCTCGACGTCCGGACGACGTGGGATTCCCACGCGAGCGAGGTCACGGCGGCGAGCGTGACGGCCGTCCTATCGGGAGCCGAGCGTACCCTTGCGCTCTCGCTCTTCGACAGCCACCCCGTCATCGTCCCGGCCGAGCTCGACCCCGGCGCCTCGGCCCAGTTGAGGGTGTCGGGGGGGATGCCGATCCTGCCGAAGCGCCTCCGGTTCGACGTGGAGGCGAACTACGACCTGACCAAAGGGCGCATGCTCGAGTCCCGCTCGCTGTTGACCGTTCAGGCGGCGTGCTTCAAAATACTCGCGGAATACAGGGATTTGCGCATCGGAAACGTGCCTTCGAGGGATTTCCGGGTAGCGCTGACGCTGAAAAACGTGGGCAGCTTTCTTGACTTCACCGGGAGCCTTCCGTGACCCTTTTCGCCGCGAGAGAGATTCTGCCCCGTCGCGACACTCCCTCCGTGGAACGACTCCTTTCGCTCGGCTTTCTCCTCCTGTTTCTCCTTCCGGCCTCCATGCTGCGGGGCGAGGCGGCGGCCACGAACGTGACGTGCGCCGGGGCGCTCGTCGTCGATCCGGCCTCGCTGCCCTGGTCCTGGGCAGGCGTGGACACGCGGGCCATCGTGGACGACGGCAACCCTCCCGTTTTCCCGTGCTACACGAAGGGACAGGTCTCGACCGGTGGTCAGGCGCCGCCGGCTCGCCTCGTCTGGTATTCCTTCACGCCCAGGGTCTCGGACACCTACCGGATCGACACGATCGGCACGGCGCCCGCGGCCGACTACGACACGATCCTCGGCGTGTACACGGGCTCGTGCGGATCGCTCAATCCCGTCTCGGGAATCTGCCGCCAGAACGGCTTTTTTCCCGACGACGCGCCCGGGTCGCTCCAGTCGTCGGTGACGCTCCTCCTGGAGGCGGGCACGACGTACACGATCGCCGTCGGCGGCATCGGGCAGCCGAATGGCTTCACGGGCCTGTTCGAGCCCTCGAAGGGCGGCCTCCTCCAGCTGAACGTCTCCCGCGTGGCGGTGGGATACCCCTACGCTTACGTCGTCCCGTCGGTCGCGCGCACGGGCGGGTTCGTGAGTGACCTCGCGGTCACGAACGTGGAAGCGGCGGACGGCCAGTTCGTCATCCAGTATCTCGGGCACGGAAACGACGGCGACCAGAACGTCCCGGCGCTGCAGCCGGTTTCCAGCCCTCAGAGCATCGCGCCCTCCGGCTCGCGCGAGATTTCGGACGTCCTGGGCTCGCTCTTCTCGATTTCCTCGGATTTCGGCGCCCTTCTCGTGCAGTCCACGAATCGGCTGCTCGTCGGCGCGCGGACCGCGGCGCCCGCGCCTGGGGGCGCGGGCACGTTCGGGCAGTTCACCGAGGCGGTGGACGTGTCCTCCGGCGCTTCGCCCGGCCTCGCGCTCGCTTTCGGTGAGACGGGGCGGTTCGTCGCCGTCCGGGAGGACGCGTCCGCGCGGACGAACCTCGTTCTCGTGAACACGTCGATGTCGCCCTGCGCCGTCCTGTCCGCGGTGTTGGACGGTGGCGGGAACCTGCTGGGTGGCGTCCGAGCGTTCACGGTCCCGCCGCACACGATGATCCAGAAAAACCGGCTAAAGGACACATACGGGATCACCGGCGCCGTGCGGGCCGCTTCCGTCCTCGTGAAAAACGTGACGACGGGCTGCGCCGTTGCCGGGACCGCCTACGTGGTCGACGGGAACACGGCGGCCGGCACGAACGACCCCTTCGCGGTGCCGCTGCGCAAATAGGGGCGCGGTCCCCCATGTAGACTTCCTCGTTCGTGCAGACGGTCATCCTCGGAGCCGGTGGAATGCTCGGGCGGGCGCTCGGACGCGAGTTCCCGGAGGCCGAGCGCTTCACCCGCGCGGCCCTCGACATCACCGATGGCGCCGCCCTTCGCGCGGCTCTTGCCCCGGACACGCGCCTCGTCCTGAATGCCGCGGCTGACACGCGCGTCGACGCCGCCGAAACCGACCCGCACCACGTCATGGTCAACGTCGTCGCGGTGGGAGCGCTCGCGGCTCTCTGCCGCAAGCTGGACGCGACGCTCGTGCACGTCTCGACCGATTACGTCTTCTCCGGAAAGGGAATCCGTCCCTATCGCGAGGACGATCCCGTCGACCCCGTCAACGCATACGGCCGCGCCAAGCTCATGGGGGAGCGGCGCGCGTTCGAGGAAGGCGCTGAGGTGCTCGTCCTCCGGACCTCGTGGGTCTTCGGCATGGGCGGCGTGAACTTCGTGGACACGATCCTGAAGAAGGTCGAGAGCGGCGCGCGCGACCTCTCGGTCGTGAACGACCAGGTCGCGCGGCCCGCGTACGCGGCCGATGTCGCGCGGGCAATCCGCGAGCTCGTCGAAAAGCGGGCCACGGGTGTCGTGCACTTCGCGAACGCGGGAGAAGCCACGTGGCACGAGCTCGCCTCGGAGGCGATCGCGCGCGAGGGCCACGCGGATGTCCGCGTGAAGGCGGTTTTTACGTCGGAGTTTCCCCGGCCCGCGCGGCGCCCCCGCTGGTCGGTCCTCGACACGTCGCTCTACGAGCGCCTCACGGGCGGCGCACCGCGCTCCTGGCGAGAGGCTCTCGGGGATTACCTCGCCGAGCGCCGTGCCGCCGCGCCCGCGCGCCCCGCCCCATGATGTTGACGAGGTCCGAGGCGGCGCGAAAGGCGCTGCACATCGGGATGGCTCTGTTCGCGCTGATGCTGCCTTCGCTCACGTGGATTCAAGCTGCCCTCGCGGCGGGGATCGCCTGTCTTTTCAATGTTCTCGTGTTGCCTCGGGTGGCGCCGTATTTTCTGCGAAGGGAAGAGGGGGAGAGAGGGTTTTCGGTCGGGATCACCCTGTACCCGCTGGTCGTTCTTCTCCTGCTCATTCTCTTTCGCAGAAATCTCCCGGTCGCCGCTGCCGGATGGGGATACCTCGCTTTTGGCGACGGCTTCGCCTCCCTGGTCGGAATGACGTTCGGCGGACCGCGGCTTGGGTGGAACGCGCGAAAGTCTTTCGCGGGCTCGTTCGCCTATGTCGTCTTCGGCTTTTTCGGCGCGTCTTTGCTCTATGGATTCGTCGCTTCGAGGTTTCCCTCCTCTTCGGAGCTCCTGTGCCTCTTCGCGGCCGCGCTCGCGGGCGCAGCCATCGAGAGCCTTCCGTCCGAGCTGGACGACAACATCCTGCCGCCGCTCGTGGGAGCCGCGGTTCTCGCGTGTCTGCTCTGGACACGCGCAGGATGGTCGGACGTTCTCGAGCTGGGCGCGCTCCGCGGCGGGCTCGTCGCGCTCGGGATCAACGTCGCGGTCTCCACAACCGCCCTCGCTCTGGGCCTCGTCCGCCCGTCCGGCGCGCTCCTCGGGGCGCTCCTCGGAACGGTCGTCCTCGCGTTCGGCGGCGCGCCTCTCTATCTTTCCCTCTGGGTCTTCTTCGGCGTCGGGACGCTCGCCACGCGCTTCCACAGGGCGCGCAAGGAAGCGATCGGGAAGGCGGAGGAGGAGGGCGGGCGGCGGGGCGCGGCGAACGTCCTCGCGAACGTGTCCGTCGCGGCGTTCTGCGCGCTCGTGGCGGGCCTCGCGCCGAGCGGCGACGTCTTCCGGCTCGCGGCCGCGGCCGCTCTCGCGACGGCGCTCATGGACACGGTCGGCACCGAGATTGGCCAGGCCGTCGCGTCGCCGACGGCCCTCCTGCCGGACCTCCGGCGGGTTCCGCCGGGCACGGACGGCGCCGTTTCCGTGGCGGGCACGCTGGCTGGTCTCGCGGCGGCCGCGGTCCTCGCCGCGGCTGGCTTCGCGACGACCCTTCACACGGCGCGCGGCGCCGTGGCCGTGGTGCTCGCGGCCTGCCTCGGCACGGTCATCGAGAGCCTTCTCGGCCGGGCGGGAGCGCCCTGGCGCGTCTCGAACGGCCATGTCCTGAACTTCGTGAACACGCTGGCGGGAGCCGTCGCCGCGCCCGCGCTTCTCCAGGCCCTCGGGAGCCTCTCGTGAACGTACGCCAGGCGACGCGCCTCGCCCGCCCGTTCACGCTTCTGCCTCCTCTCCTCGGCATTCTGTCAGGCGCCGTGTGTGCGTTCGGCAGCGTCCACAACCCGGATCCCATGCGGCGCGTGACGGGAGAGCTTCTCGGGATCGTCGCGCTGGGATCGCTCTGCGCGTCGCTTCTCAACGCGGCCTCGAACGTGCTCAACCAGATCACCGACCTCGAGGTGGACCGCGTCAACAAGCCCGACAGGCCGCTCGTCACGGGCGAGGTGTCCCTGGCGGCGGCGTGGCGCCTGACATGGACTCTCTACGCTTTCGCCCTCGTTCCGACGTGGTGGATCGTCGTGCCGAGGCCTCCCGGGCTCCTCGCGCGGGCCGCCGCTCCGCTCGCCGATCACCAGTGCTTCTTTCTGTTCCTCGCCGGCCTCGTGGCGACGCTCGTCTATTCGAGCCCCTCGTTCGGGAGGACGAAGCGCCTCGGAATCTGGGCGAACGTGACGATCGCGATTCCCCGCGGGTGCCTTCTCAAGGTCGCGGGCTGGACGCTCGTCGCGTCCGCGTTCTCCGCGGAGCCGTGGGCGATCGGGTCGATCTTCGGGCTCTTTCTCCTCGGTGCCGCCTCCACGAAGGATTTCTCCGACGCCGAGGGGGACCGCGCGGGTGGCTGCATGACTCTGCCCGTGAAGTACGGGAACCGCAAGGCGGTCGCGATCATCTCGCCCTTCTTCGTTCTGCCGTGGCTGCTCCTGCCGGTGCTCGCCTCTACGCCCGATCCCGCGGCGAGAGCGCACCGGCTTCTGAGCGGCAACCCGGCTCTTCTCACGGCGCTCGGCCTCCTCCTCTCCGCCTGGGGCGCCTACACGGTTTACCTCTTGAGGAAAAATCCGGACGAGCTCGCCACGACCGAGAACCATCCGTCGTGGACTCACATGTATCTCATGCTCATGCTGGCGCAAATCGGCTTCGCGGCGGCTTACCTTTTATGAAAGCGCCTTTTGTGAACCCGGCTCGCGAGTGTAGGATCTAGAGCCGTGGCCGAGCCCGCCCTCCTCGCCCCGTCGCCCGACCTGCCGGCCCTGACGATCCGGTGGGACGGCCTCGTTGTCGCGATCGACGCGACGACCCTGAACACGATCGCCCGCAAGGCCACCCGGAACGTGCCCGAGGTGCGGGAGATCCTCATCGAGCCCGAAGACGGGCGGCTCGGCCTGTCGGTGCGCATCAAGAAGGGGATTCCCGTGGCCTTCCGCGGCCACCTCGAGTCTCTGCGCTTCAAGGACGGCTTTCTCGGGTTCACGATCGCCGACCTCCGCATTTTCGGGGTCGTGCCGATTCCGAACTGGGTCATCACGAAGATCGTCGAAAGGCAGCCCGAGGGGCGCGCGTTCTTCTATCCCGAGGAGCGGATCGTCGTCGTGAATCTCAGCGGCGTCATGCCGCCGGAGCTCTCCGTGCAGGTCAAGGACGTCGTGTGCGAGAACGGGGAGATGCGCTTCGTGTTCGGGCCGAGCCAGTACCGGCTCGATCGCGTCATCGAGGAGATGGGCAAGGACCCGTTCTCGGACGACTGATCAAGGGGCCGGAGAGCTTCTCGAAACCGGCTCAGTCGATCCAGATCCTCACATGCGCGTCGGGGGCGTTGATCTCCACGAGGTCGCCGCGTTCGGCGTTTCTCAGCTGCGCGAGGAGGGCATCGACGTCGAGATCGCGGTCGGCCGTCGACACGGCGTCCACGATGCGCCAGGGCAGCCGGAGGGTCACGGTCTCCTCCGGGCGGTCGTTCTTCCGGACCTCCAGGGTCACCTGATCGCCGTCCTTCTTGACATGGATCTCGGCGTCGTCATGGGTGCGCACGACGTC
>CABEAM010000045.1_pt1 | contig 24642 bp, 24 predicted proteins | sample 3132391 | NCBI WGS metagenome assembly CABEAM01 (sample SAMEA5534343, study PRJEB31848) | metagenome | biome: tundra; feature: field; material: soil | place: USA | collected 2013-05 | depth 0.45 m
CGTCTCCTGGATCGCGTCCTCGATGTAGAGGGCCGTCGGCGTGCCGCGGACGTTGTCCTGGATGTTGACGCCGTTGACGGTGAAGGTGCTGTCGTACGACATGCCTCCGCCGACCGTGAAGGCGCCGTTAGGCCCGTTCTGGTTCACACCCGGGGTTAGGGTGATGGATGATTGGATGGTCCTGGCGACCGGAAGCTTGTCCAGAGTATCCGCGGAATAGGTCGTGGTCGCCGCCGATCCCTGGGAGACGGTCTCGCTCTGCGCGGCGACGGTGACCGCGGTGGTCACGCCGGCCATGGCGAGTTTGACGTTCACCTTAACCTCCTGGCTGGAGGAGACCTTGGTGGTTCTCGTCGCGGTCTGGAAGCCGGACAGGGCGGCCGTGACGGTGTACTCGCCCGGCGCCAGCTGGGGGATGACGTAGTCCCCGTTGACGTTCGTCACGGTGGTCCTGGAGCCCTGAAGAGCCGGAGAGGTGACGGTGACCGACACGCCCGGCAAGCCGAGTCCCGCATCGTCGCCCACGTTGCCGGTGAGTGTTCCGGTCGGTATGCCCTGCGCCCACACGTAGTTCGCCACGAGGAGCGGTAGCACGAGGAGTACGAGCCAGATTTTCTTGTTTCGCATTCTTCTCCCTCCCTTGAATCAGAATTAAAGGATGTTCTCTAGGCTATGAACAACCCGGACGATACTCCAAATGAGTCATATTATTTCGAGGAAGGGCGTGCCGTCCAGCATGAAATTCCATTTCGATGCCGGGCCTGGGCGCGCTCTTCAATCTCGTGCTGCCCCATCTTCCCTGCTCTCAGGCTTTTCGAGTCGACCGTTTCGGCAAGAATTTGGAGAGGATCCCAAGAAACCGGAGCCGCGACTTTCTCCGCGATCGGACTCCCCCGAAGGTCGTGCTCGCAAGAGACGTGATATCAACGACTTCCATCCTCCTATGGGATGACCCCGTGTTCATGTCGACACACTGAAACTCCTCTTAAGAGAGAACCGTGCCATGGATGTCGTAAGTGATCCTGGAGAGGCTGCAGTCCCTCCGGTGAGGTAAATCGAAGCGGTCAGGAAGGCGGAGCGAGTCCGACCTCGGCGAAGAGCCTCTCCGTGTCCTCGCCGAGACGCGGAGGGGCGGCGGGCGCGGGGTCGGCGAAGCCGGCGAGGAAAAAAGGCGGCCGGATCGTGGGCACGGTCCGCCCGTTCCGGGTCGTCTCCAGGACCGATCCCAGCGCCGTCGCCTGAGGCGAGCGAATCGCTTCGAGCACGCCCGCGACGGGCCCGGCGGGAATCCCGGCGGATTTGCAGCGCTCGAGCCAGATCGCGCGCGGCTCTTTCGCGAAGAGAGACGCGAGGATGGGGACGAGCTCTTCCCGGTTGACGACGCGCGCGGCATTCGTCGAGAAGCGCGCGTCCCTCGCGATGTCCTCTTGCCCGAGGACTTTCTCGCACAGGGCCTCGAACTGCCGGTCCGTCCCGACGGCGAGAAGGAATCCTCCGTCCGACGCTTCGAAGGCGCGATATGGCTCGATCGTCGCGTGGGAATTGCCGTGGCGCGTGGCCTCTCGGCCCGTCACGAGAGCCGAGCCTGCGACGTTGACGAGCGCGACGCCTGTCTTGTGCGGGGCGCCGTCCGCAGGCCCGGTGATCGCCATGAGCCCCGTGGCACCCTGCGCGAGGAGGTCGAACCCCGGTTCGCCGGCTTCCGGCCCCACGTCTCCCGCGCCCGAGATCGAGCAGACGATGAGGCGCGGATTCAGCGCGCGGAGCGACTCGACCCCGAGACCACGCCTCTCGAGCGCGCGCCGAGGTCCGCGAGCACCATCGTCGCGAGCGGCCCGGCCAGGACGCGCGACAGGTCGAAAACGACGACCCCTTCGAGCGGCGGGCGGCGTTTCCCTCTCATGCGCGAGAGCCCCGGAGCCCTGCGGCGAGAAGAACGAGTCCGGCGCCGAGCGCGGCGTGCGGAACCCGCGGAGCGCGGGAAGACCTCAAGACCGCGAGCCGACGGGGGTCAGCGCCATCCCGGCCGTCATCTTGAGCATGCGGTCGATGGAGCGCTTCGCCTTGACTCTCACATCTTCGGGAACTTCGATCGCCGGCGCGAGGTCGCGCAGGCAGAGATACAGCTTCTCGAGCGTGTTGCGCTTCATGTGCGGGCAAATGTTGCACGCGCAGTCCGCGTCCGGCGGCGCGGGGATGAGGGTCTTGCCCGGCGCCGCCCGGCGCATCTGGTGGAGGATCCCCTCCTCGGTCGCCACGATGAACGCGGCTTTCGGCGACGTCGCGACGTGCTTCAGGAGGCCCGACGTGGAGGCCACGACGGCCGCGTGACGCAGGATCCGCTCTTCGCACTCCGGATGCGCGATGACCTCCGCCTCGGGATGGCGCGTCATGAGGTCGACGAGCTTCTTCTCCGAGAACGTCTCGTGCACGATGCACGTTCCCGGCCACACCACGAACCTGCGGTTCAGCTTCTTCTCGAGCCATGCGGCGAGGTTCCGGTCCGGTGCGAACACGACCGGATCGGGGATCTGCTTCAGGATGACTTCGGCCGAGGACGACGTCACGATGACGTCCGAAAGCGCCTTCACGCCCGCCGAGCAGTTGATGTAGCTGACGACCGTGTGGCCCGGATATTTCTTCAGCCACTCCCCGAAAAGCGGCGCCGGACAGCCGTCCGCGAGCGAGCAGCCAGCCTCGAGGTCCGGCACGACGACCGTCTTTTCCGGCGTGAGGATCTTCGACGTCTCGGCCATGAAGTGCACGCCCGCGAATGCGATGACCTGCTCTTGGACCTGCGTCCCGCGCCTCGCGAGCTCGAGCGAGTCGCCCACGAAGTCGGCGAGATCCTGGATCTCGGACTCCTGGTAGTAGTGCGCCAGGACGACCGCGTTTTGCTCCTTCTTGAGGCGGCGAATCGCGGCCTCGAGATCGAGCGACGGGTCGACGGGCGCGGGGCGTGTGATCGGGAGCGCGCTCACGCGCGGATCTTACCGCCCGCTCGGAGGCGGTTCTCCCCTTTGCTACACTCGCGCCACCGGGCCCCGGAGCCCCTCGGCCCCGCGACCTTTCATGAACGCCGAAGCCCAGGTCCTGGCCCCCTCCCAGCCCTCGCAGTGGATCGCGAATCCGCGCTGGGACCTCGTGACCCTGACGCTGTCGGCGGCCCTCGTCGCCGTTCCGCCGCTCGTGCACTCGCTCGGAAAGACGACGGCAGGGGGCGTGGACCTCCTCATCACGCTTCTCATCGGCGGCCCGCATATGTATGCGACCTTCCTGAAGACGGTCTTCGAGCCGCGCTTCCGGCAGATCCACCCGGCGCTCACGTGGGCGCCCGTCGTGGTCGTCCCGATCGGCGTCATTCTCGGCGCCGTTTACGCCTTCTCGTGGCTCCTCACGTTCTTCTTCACGTGGGCCTCCATCCACGTGTGCGACCAGGCTTCGTACATCGGCTATCTCTACCGTGAGAAGGGCGGCGCCGCGCGCCCGTGGCAGCGCCTCCTCGACTTCTCGGTCGTCATCATGTCGCTGTACAGCTACGCGATGTACCGGCACGTCGCGGGCACGTTCCGCATCGGCGACACGACGCTCTGGTTCCCCCCATTCCTGAAGCACGCCTGGTTCGCCGACTCCTTCGCCGTCTTCACGGCGGCGCTCATCGCCGCGTGGATCGTCTTCACCGCGAACCAGATCCGCCGCCGCGAGCTCGCCGCGCCGTATACCTTTTTCATGGCGCTCACGATCGTCGTGGCTCTCCTCGTCCCGCGCCTGCCGGAGCTCTCGATCTCTTTCCAGGGCTTCAACGCGTGGCACTCATTCCAGTACCTCGGGCTCACGTACCTCATCCTCCGGCAGGACAACGCCGCCGCCGGCGCCGCGTTCGTGAGGAAGATGGCGCAGCCCGGGAAGTTCTTCCGCTACTACGGCTGGAATCTCCTGCTGACGACCGGGGCCACGCTCGTGATCCTGCTCCTCACCGTCGTGCTGCACCTGCCGGCGGAGCCCAGCTATTACGCCGTCGTGCTCTCGTTCCTGCTCACGCACTACGCGCACGACCACGTCCTCTTCGCGCTCGGCAGCGGCTTCAAGCCGAAGTGACCGTTTTCGCGCCCGCCCTCCGGCGCGCGATCGCCACGGTCGCTGCGTTCGCGCTTCTTGCGAGCGGGGCCGCCGAAGCCGCGAAGAAAAAGAAGAAGACGCCCGAGCCCACGCCGGTGCCGCGCCCGGCGGACCCCACCCGCGTCACGATCCTGACGGCCGACGGCGTCGCGCTCGCAGCCTCCTGGCGTCCGGTCGAGGGCAACGCGAAGGCGCCCGGCGTCCTCCTCATCCACGACTTCTCGCGGGAGCGGCGCGAGTGGGAGCCGTTCGCCGAAGAGCTCCGCGCGCTCGGCTTCGCGACGCTGTCCTTCGACCTGCGCGCCCACGGCGAATCGACGAAGAAGGCCGGTATGGCGCTCCGGATCTCTCCCTCTCTCCTCCGGGACCCGAACGGCTTCCCCCGCGACGTCGAGGCCGCTGCCGCGTGGCTGAGGACGAAGTCGCCACAAACCGCGGCGCTCGGCCTCTCGGTCGGCGGCTATCTCGCGCTCCTCGCCTCGTCGGAGAGGCAGGTGGACGCCGCCGTGGCGATTTCCGTGAACGAGCCGCGCGTTCTTCCGCTCGCCGGCGGAAAGAAGGTCACGCCGCGCGCGGCGCTGCTTCTCGCCTGCGAGACCGACCCTGGCCGGTCGGAGTCGGCGAAGAAGCTCCTCGCGGCATCCGCGGAGCCGAAGCGGATGCTCCTCTTCCCGGGCGGCGCCCATAACCTCGCCGTGCTCCGCGAGCATCCCGAAGCGAAACAGGCCGCTTTCGTCTGGCTCGCCGAGCGCCTCGGCGTGCCGCCGCCCGCGCCGGCCCCGCCTCCCGCGAAGTAAGCTCCGCCCGATGACGACGGTCGTCTTCGACATCGAGACGGTGTCCCTGCCGTGGCTCGAGATCGACCCGATGCTCCGCGAGAAACTCACGCGCTACGCGGAAGACCATGAAGATTTTCTGAGAAGGAAGAAGGGCGGGTCGCTTTCGCCGTATGCCGGCAGGGTCGTCGTGATCGGCATGCAGAATCCCGAGAGCGCGAAAGGCGTCGTCTGGTTCGAAGCGTCCGGCGAGCGCACGAGCCGCCCCTCGGCGGACGGCCTTTTCGAATACATCGGTTGCGACGAGAAGACGATGCTCGCCGAGTTCTGGGAGAAGGTCGCGAGGTTCGACCGCTGCGTCACGTTCAACGGCCGCACGTTCGATGGGCCGTTCCTCTCCGTGCGCAGCGCCGTCCATGGGATTTCACCTTCGAAGAATCTTCTCGGCTATCGGTACTCGATGGACACCCACGTCGACCTTCTGGAGATCCTCACGTTTCAGGGCGCCGTGTCCCGCGATCAGGTTCCCTCCCTCCACGCCGCCTGCGTCGCGTTCGGAATTCCCTCGCCGAAAACGGAAGAAGTCCATGGCTACGCCGTTGGCGACCTCTACCGGCAGGGGCGCGTCCGGGAGATCGCCGACTACTGCCGAAAAGACGTTGAGGCGACGGCCGCGCTGTACCGTCGCCTCGAGTCCACCCTGCTGCCGCTGTTCCGGAAGTAGCGCGCCCCGGTTACTGCCAGCCGCCTTCGATGAAAAAGCCCTCGAAGTCGTAGTGGGCGGGCACCCACACGGCCCCGGGGAACGGCGGGAAGACCCAGCCAAGGTCGCTCATGTAGAGGTAGCCGGGACCCGGGCGGGTGGAGTAGAAGCGGCTGCCGGCGTAAACGCGGAAGGGTGTGATGTGCCGGCGGCCAGAAAAGAACGCCGGCGGACGGACGAACGCGCGCTCGCGGAACTCGTGCCCGCGCAACTCGCGACCGCGGAACTCGCCTCCGCGGAATTCGCGTCCACGGAATTCGCGTCCGCGGAAAGTCTCGCCGCGGAACGGGCGCATCTGGCGCGCCCCGCCGCGCCGGAACTCGGCGGCACTGGACTTCGGAGCTGCCACCAGGGCCGCGAGGGCCGCGGCGGACAGCGTCAGGGTGCGCATCAGGTTCTTCATGATCGGCCTCTCTTTCTGCCCCGGGATCGGGACACCCTGTCCATTGCAAGCGAGAGGCCCGGAAAAACGGCCCGAAGGCCGTGATTCCCGTCACCGGTGCACTTTTTCGTGCCTCCGGAAAGGGACACCTGACCGAAAAACAGCGAACGCGGCGGCCAGCGGCAGCGCAGCGACGAGAGGCGCGTTGAAGGCGAGAGCGAACGCGAGGTCCCCACGGAGGAGCGCGAGGAGGGCGCGCGTCGAGCCGCAGCCGGGACAGGAAACTCCGAAGACGGTCCTGAAGAGGCAGGGAGGGAGGATCGAAGAGAGACTCTCTTCGAAGGCAAATGCGGCCGCCAGGGCGCCGCACGCGAGAATGGCCGTCGCTCGGCGCGTCTACGCCTCCAGATCCTTCCGCGCGTTCTTCACGAGGAGGAAACAGAGGAGACCGAAGACCACGGCGCAGAGAAGACCGCCAGCCACGAGACTTTCTTTGAAGTCACCGTACCACCTTCCGCCGAAGTCCAGTGCGTCGATGAGCGGTTTCTCGATTCCCATGCCCGCCAGCAATCTCTTCACGAGCGGAATGTCTCCGCTGGCGGTGACGAGGGCAATGAGGACGCCACCCAGCGAGCCGCCCGCCACGAGACCCGTGGCGTAGAGCATTCCCGAGGAGAGCTCGCTCTCTTCCTTCTTGCGCCGGAGGCTCTCGGCGAGCGACTTCATCTGGCCGCCGATGAAGATGGGCAACGTGGTCGCGAGCGGGAGGTACGCGCCCACGGCCCAGGAGAGCGCATTCGCGCCTGCCATCTGCGCCATGAAAGCCAGGAAGACGCCGACGAGGACGGGCGCCCAGGGCAGGTTCTGCGCGAGAAGGCCCTTGATGATCGTGGCCATGAGCGTGGCCTGCGGCGCCGCGAGCTTCGCGCCGCCGATGCCGTGCGCCTGCCCGACCTCGCGGTACGTACTGTCGAGCAGGAACAGCGTCCCGCCGATGACGAGCGTCGAGACGAGGACGCCGATGATGAAGCCGATCTGCTGGCGGCGCGGCGTCGCGCCCACGAGGAAACCGGTCTTCAGGTCCTGCGATGTCGCCCCCGCGTTCGCGGCCGCGATGCAAACGAGCGCGCCCACACAGAGCGCGACCGGCTGGTAGGCCTCGCCCGTGCGGCCGATGAGGACGAACACGACGCACGTGGCCATCAGAGTGGCGATCGTCATGCCCGAGATCGGGTTCGAGGACGTGCCGATGATCCCGACGATGCGGGAGGAGACCGTCACGAAGAAGAAGCCGAAGACGACGACGAGGAGCGACATGACGAGCGAGCCCGGAAACGGCCCGTGCGGGAAGCCCGGCAGGACCGCGATGAGAAGCGCGAGGACGATCGAGCCCACGACGACGATCCCCATCCCGAGGTCATCGTCCGTGCGGACTTTCTTCGCGGCGCCCGAGCCAGCGCGCAAGCTCTTCACCGACTCGCGAAAAGCCGACACGATCGTGGGAAGCGTCTTCAGGAGGGTCATCACGCCGGCGCAGGCGACGGCCCCGGCCCCGACGTACCGCACGTACGCGTAATAGATCCACTGCGCGTGTGTGTGCGAGGCCTTCCAGCCTTCCGAGTAGCCCAGCTTCGAGAGGTCGTCGACGAGGCGCGTCTCGGGCACGAAGATCGAGATCAGCGGGATCAGCGCGAGCCACGAGAGGACGCCGCCGGAGGCGAGCTCGCCGGCGATCTTCGGTCCGATGATGTATCCGAGGCCCAGGTACTCGGGCGTCACGTCGCAGGAGAGCGTGGCGTCCGGGATCCTCCCGTTCCTTCCCGTCTGGAACCACGTCGCCGTCTCGCGCCAGAGGCCGAGGATGCCGTACAGGAACTTGTAGAGCATCGAGATGCCCACGCCCGCGAAAACCATTTTCGCGAGGTCGCCGCCCTTTTCGCCCGCGATCAGGACGTCGGCGCAGGCGACTCCTTCGGGGTACTTCAGGTTCCCGTGCTCCTTGACGATGAGCGCCCGCCGGAGCGGGATCATGAAGAGGACGCCGAGGGTGCCGCCGATCGCGGCGAGGAGGAAGATGACGAAGTATTTGAAGTAATCGGCCCCGTTCGAGAGGAAGAGGAGAGCCGGGACCGTGAAGACGACGCCGGCTGCCACGGATTCGCCGGCGGAGCCGATCGTCTGGACGATGTTGTTCTCGAGGATGGTGGACTTCCCGAGCTTCTTGAAAACCGCGATCGAGAGCACCGCGATAGGCACCGAGGCCGACACCGTCAGCCCCGCGCGCAGCGCGAGATAGACCGTGGCCGCGCCGAAGATGATTCCGAACGCCGATCCGAGGAGGATCGCCTTCAGCGTGAACTCCGGGACCTCCCTGTCGGCCGCAATGTACGGCTTGAAGTCCTGCCCGTTGCCGGGTGCGCTCATCCGTCTGCCCTCCTCACGTCTGCGGGAAAAACCGCCGGGGAGTCTGACATCCCCCGAGGCGCCTTGTCGAACCTCGGCCGGGCCGGGAGGGGGCCTATACTGCCCATGCTCATACCCGAGTGATCTCGCTCTGGAATCACAGGTTCGAGCTGTCCCCCGAGGAGGCTTTCCATGAACCCCACCGTCGTCGTCCTCGCGAAGGATCTGTTCTGGAAGACCAAGATCGATCACACGCTGAAATCCGCGCAGGCGATCGGCATCTTCATCGAAAAGTCCTCTCAGCTCGCGGCCAGGGCCGAATCCGGGCGCGTGGACCTCGTCATCGTCGACCTCGCGCTGCGCGACGATCCTTTCACCGCGATCGAGGCCCTGAAGAAGAACCCGAAGACGAAGGGCATCGCCGTCGTGGGCTACTACGAGCATGTGAGGAAGGACCTCCTCGAGAAGGGCCAGAAGGCGGGCTGCGACCAGGTTCTCCCCCGCTCGGCGTTCTCCCAGCACCTCGGCGACATCGTGATGAAGTACGCGCTGCCCGGCGGCGTGCGGGCGGAAGAGGACGAGAAGGAGCTGCCGGAGGAATAGCGGCGATGTCTTCTTCGAGACGACGATTCCTGAAGGCTGCAGCGGCCGTGGGCGCGGCAAGCGTTTTTTCACCCTTCGAAGAAAAGCTGCCTGGCCAGACCCCACCGTCAACCGGCTCGGCTGCGGCGCCTCCGCCTGCGAGGGAAGCAGAATCTTCCTCGTCTTCCTACGTCCTCGTCACGTCCGCGAACGGCGTCGAGGCCGCGAAGGCCGCGCGGCAGGCGCTGATCCAGGGCTACGACCCGCTGGACGCCGCGATCGTCGGCGTGAACGTGAACGAGCTCGACCCGAACGACGTCAGCGTCGGGTACGGCGGTATCCCGAACGAGGAAGGCGTGGTGCAGCTCGACGCGTGCGTCATGGACGGCCGCACGATGAAAGCCGGCGCCGTGGGCGCGCTGGAGGGCTGCAAGACGCCCTCGAAGGTCGCGCGCCTCGTCATGGACCGCACGGACCGCGTGTTTCTCGTGGGCGCGGGCGCGCGGAAGTTCGCGAGCGCCCACGGCTTCCCCGTCGAGGACCTCCTCACGGAGAAGACGCGGAAGATCTGGCTCTACTGGAAAGAGCGCATGTCCGACATCGACGACTGGGAGCTCTCCGCGAAAGAGGCCCAGGACCCGGACGTGAAGTGGTTCCTCGAGAAGTTCGGGAACGAGATCTTCCGGCCGCAGGGCACGATCCACATGTCCGTGAGGAGCGCGAAGGGCGAGCTCGTGGGCGTAACGACGACTTCGGGACTCTTCTTCAAGATCCCCGGCCGGCTCGGCGACTCGCCGGTCGTCGGCGCGGGCATCTACAGCGAGGGCGGCGTCGGAAGCTGCGGGTCCACGGGTCGCGGCGAGGCGAATCTCGTCACGTGCGGCTCGCATACCGTCGTCGAGTTCCTGCGCCAGGGCAAATCGCCCGAAGAGGCGTGCCTCGCCGCGCTCAAGCGCATCGACGAGAAGACCCACAAGGTCGCCCGGCACCGCGACGAAAAGGGACGCCCCAAGTTCAACGTCACCTTCTACTGCGTGGACGCGAAGGGACGCACCGCCGGCGCCGCCATCTGGAGCGGCAGCAAGCACGTCGTCGGCGACAACGACGGCGTGAGGACGGTGGAGTCGGCGTGGCTGTACAAGCGCGACAAGTAGGAGAAACTGGTGTCTGCGGGTGAGGACTGGAGCGTCGAGGAGGTTGAAGCGACCGTCGCTGACTACTTCGCAATGCTTCAATTGGAACTGACCGGTTCTGACTTCAACAAGGCCGAGCAGAACCGTCGACTCCGCGCAAGCCTGCGCGGTCGCTCGAAGGGTGCCGTCGAGTTCAAGCACGCAAACATCAGCGCCGTCCTTCGCGACCTGAATGTCTCGTACATCACGGGCCTCCGAAATTGCCACCCGGTTGTCAACGCTCGCATCCCGTATGGTGCGCCGGTGAGGCGGAACCGGGGTTGAAACAGACCGTGCCCTTCCGCGGACCAGTAGTTCGAAGCCTCAGGCCCGGTGGGCTTCGGCCAGAATCCGGTTCAGGGAGAGACCCGGCACCCGCTCGAAATGGCGGACGTTGCCCGTCACGAGCTCGAGACCGTGATGGAGCGCCGTCGCGGCGATCTGGAGATCCGCGTCGGCCAGCGGCCGGCCGCCCTTCCTCAGCGTCGACTCGATCTGCCCGTAGACGCGTGCGACCGCGACGTCGAACGGCAGGATCGTCAGGCTCGGAAGGACACGCGTCTCGATGTTCGAGACGTGAACCGTCGCTCGCTCGGAGCCGAACGCACCCTTGTAGAGCTCGGCCACGACGACGGCGCTCGTGAATTGATCCTCGCGCGGCACAGTGCGCAGCCACCGTACGTAGGCTTCTGCGGGGCGCTTCCGAAGCACCTCCGAGATCGCGTCCGTGTCGAAGAGAAACGCCACTCAACTCCGGCCGAGAGGAGCACGCCGGCGAGGCGGTGTCCGGCGGACGGCGTCGACCCGGTCCGCCAGGTCCTCGGAGCCCTTCCAGCCCCCCGCGACGCTCGCGAGACCCTTCTCGGACCCCACCGCCCGGAGGCGGCGCAGCCGCTCGACGTCGCCCGCGGAGACCACCGCCGCCACGTCCCGCCCGTGCCGGCGAATCACGACGATCCCTCCCGCTTCGGCCTCGCGCACGACCTCCGAGAAACGGGCCTTGGCCTCGACGACCGACACGGGATGAACGGGCCTGGCGCTCATTAAGACCTCTCTGACCATTCTGACCTTTTCAGGGTTCGTCGGTCAACCGGGACCGGGCCGCCCCCGGTTGTCACCCCCAGCGCCGTCACCACCGGCCCTTCCCGGCCCGAGGACCGAGATTACCGAGGCAATCCTGATGCGCCGGGCCTGACCAGCGAAAGGCCCGCCTTGCGGGCGGCCGCCCTTTGGCGGTCGTCGTACGTGACGAAGGCGAGAAGGTCGGCCTCAAGGGAGAGCGCCGACGCGATGTGAATCGCGTCCAGCGTCCGCAGCTCCGCCGGCGCGAGCCGAGCGGCCTTCTCGAGCACGTCCTGGTCCACGGCGAGCAGGGCGACGCCGTCCAACACGAGCCGCGCGCGGTCCGAGAGGCCGCGCCGCAGCGAGAGGCGGCCCATGGCCCGCCGCACCTCCGTCACGGCGAGCGCCGACGTGACGGCCGCGGGGTGCGCCGTCACCCAGGCGCGCAGCGCCTCGCTCTCCGCCTCGCGCACGACGAGCTTCACGAGCGCCGACGAGTCGAGATAGACGAGCTCCGCCGTCACCGCTCGTCGCGCTGCCGGCGGAGCGCCTCGCTCGCCGTCAGGTTGCCCTCCACCGCGCGCGGAGGAGGCAGCTCGGCGAGCGCTAGCCGCGGTGGCACCGCGCGGCCGGACGAGACGAGCCGTTCCAACGCGCTGCCGTGCCCCGGAAGCGGCGTGAGCAGCGCGACCGGGCGCCCGCGCTCGAGAACCCGCAGCGTCCGCCCCGCCTTGACGAGGCGCAGGTGGACGCTCAGGTTCTGCCGCAGGTCGCGCACGTTGACGCCGTCATGCATGACGCACATGGTAGCACATCAACCGCCCGGACCCGCGTCACGACGCGCACCCTCTTCAGGACGGACGCCTCCCCCTCGTACTCGACGAGCGAGGCCCCGGCGTGGCTGCAGCCTACCCGATCAGATCTCCCGGCGGCCCACGAGGGACCTGGAGAGGGTCACCTCGTCCGCGAATTCCAGCGCGCCGCCCACCGGAAGCCCCAGCGCGAGGCGGGTCACCTTCACGCCGAGCGGCTTGAGGCGGCGTGCGAGATACAGGGCCGTGGACTCGCCCTCGACGTTCGGATTCGTCGCCAGAACGACCTCTTCCACGCCTTCGCCCGCCGCCGGAGACTCGACGCGCGCGAGGAGATCGGCGACGTTGAGGTCGTCCGGCCCGATGCCGCGCAGTGGCGCGAGCGCTCCGCCCAGCACGTGGTAGCGGCCCCGGAACTCGTGCGTCCTCTCGAGGACGTCCGCGTCGGCCGCGTCCTCCACGACCGCGAGGAGGCGCCTGTCGCGCGACGGGTCCGAGCAGATCGCGCACGGATCGGCCTCGGTGAGGGCGTGGCAGACCGAGCACGAGCGCGTGCGCGCCCGCGCCTCGGCCAGCGCGGTCATCAGCGCCCCGGCTTCGTGCTCGGGCGCGGCCAGGAGGTGATACGCGAGCCGGCGCGCGCTTTTCGGCCCGATGCCCGGCAGCTTCTCGAGCGCCGCCATGAGCCGGTCGAACGCCGGGAGGCCGGCCACCTTCTATCGGCCCTTCGCCCGGTCGGGCCCGCCGTCGCGCTTCACGTCGGCGATCTCGCCGCCGAAGAGATCCATCATCCGCTTTACGCGCTCGTCGCTCGCGACCTTCATTTTCAGATGCTCTCTCTCGAGCGTCTTTGGGTCGGCGACGGCCGCGGCCGCCGTGAGATCGCCCGCGGGCGGGGCCACGCTCTCGACGGTCACTTTCGCGCCCTTCCCGAGGACGGCGATCGCGGCTTCCTCGAGCACCTTCGCCATCGCGGGCTCGGCGAGGCGCTTCTCGGTCACGATGCTCGGCGGGTCGAGCGAGATGAGAACGTCCTTGCCCTCGAGCCGGATCGACGCGTCCTCGAGGACGGCGCCGAGCTGTGAGTGCTTCTTCTCGACGGCCGCGCGAAACGCGCCCGCGGGATCCGGCGTCGGCACGGCGTCGGGAATGATCTCCAGCGGCGTCAGGCCGAGGAATCGGGGAACGTCGGAGGAACCTTCTGCTTCGGACCGCGCGCCGTGGCCGCGATGCGCTCCGTGCTTTGGCGGCGCAGAGGCAGCGGAAGCACCGCCACCACTCGTCGCGCCCGGACCTGACGACGCAGGAATTCTCCCGGCAAGGATCTCTTCGATCGGCACGAGCCGCGGCAGCTCCGCGAGCTTCAGGAGCAGGACCTCGAAGGCGAGGGCCGGCACGTCCGAGCGGCGCAGCGTACCGTCGGACTCGGACAGGAGGGAGAGGAGCCGGAGCAGCGTCGCGTAAGGCGTGAGGCGCGCGAACTCCCGCACGCGCTCGGCGCCCTCCTCCGAGAGCCCCGTCGGCGGTGGCGCCGCCGGATCGACTGCGAGGCGCACGGCGCCGCGCACGAGCGCGGTGAGGTCGTGGAGCGTGGCCCGCGGCTCGGCGCCCGCGGCCTCGAGCTCGGCGCAGCCCTTGAAGACGCCGATACGGTCGGAGGCCAGCACCGCTCCGAGCAGCGCGACGAGCGCCGTGCGGTCCGGCGCGCCGAGGAGCGCCGAGACGTCTTCCGCTTTGACGCCGCCGCCGGAGCGCGCGGCCGCCTGGTCGAAGAGCGAGAGGCCGTCGCGGAGGCTGCCCGTGGCCGCCGCGGCGAGCGCGGCCAGCGCCGCGCGCTCGACGGCGGGCTTCTTTCCCTTTGCCTCCTGCCCCGCATCGACGACCTCGAAGCCCTCGCGCCCGGCGATGTCCGCGAGGCGGCCGGCCACCTCGTCGTCCGTGAGCCGCCGGAAGTCGAAGCGCTGGCAGCGCGACAGGATCGTCGCGGGAATCTTGTGCCGTTCGGTCGTCGCCAGGATGAAGACCGCGTGAGACGGCGGTTCCTCGAGGGTCTTCAGCAGGGCCTGGAAGGCGGCCGAGGAGATCGCGTGGACCTCGTCGATGATGAAGACCTTTCGCCGGTCGCGCGACGGCGCGTACGCCACGACTTCGATGAGATCGCGCGCCTGGTCCACCTTGCCGTGCGTGGCGCCGTCGATCTCGAGGGTGTCGAGAGAGCGGCCCTCGAACACTTCCACGCACGACGCGCACGTGCCGCAGGGAGTCGCCGTCGGGCGGTCGGACGAGCTGCAGTTGATCGCGGCGGCGAGGAGGCGCGCCGTCGTCGTCTTGCCGACGCCGCGCGGGCCCGAAAAAAGGTACGCGTGCGCCAGCCGGTCGGCGGAAACCGCGTTCGTGAGGGCGCGGACGATCTCGTCCTGGCCGACGACGTCCGCGAACGTGCGGGGCCGCCATTTGCGGGCGAGGGGAACGTAGGCGGGAGCGTCGCTCACGAAACCGACTGTACTAGAGAATGAACCCGGCGCGCGCTCCCCGAGCCCCCCGATGAGTCCGGGTGATCCGCGGCGCCCGGGCCTTTCTCCTGAGTGCTGCTTCCTTCCGGACCTGACACGGTTCGGAGGGGACCGTCGCGCGGGACCCGAACTCATCCGGGGGCCCGGGGATGGGGATTCTAGCAGCCGGGCGCAACTTGTGTCCGCCCTCCTCGGACGATAAAACGGGGGGGCGTGACCGCCCCGCCTCTCCGCGTCGTCTTCCTGTGGCATTTCCACCAGCCGTGGTATCCGACGTTCGACGGCGTGCCGCCCGCGCTCCCGTGGGTGCGCCTCCATGCGCTGAAGGACTACTTCGACCTGCCCGCGCTCCTCTCGGAGGAGCCGCGCATCCACCACGCCGCGAACCTCGTGCCCGCGCTTCTCGACCAGATCGACCTCCTCGCGCGAGGCGGATCGGACGCGTTCCTCGAGGTCGCGAGGACGCCCGCGACGGAATGGGATTCGACCGCCGTGCGCTTCGCCCGCCAGAATTTCTTCGCCGTCCACCCGCGCATCCTCGAGCGGTTCCCGCGCCTCGCGGATCTCCGCCGGCGCGCCGAGGAAGGAGATGCGCTCTCCCCCTCCGACCTCACGGACCTCGTCGTCCTGTTCCATCTCGCGTGGTCGGGACCGGCCCTCCAGAAGGATCCTCTCGTCGTCCACCTGCGCAAGCGCGGACACGGCTTCACCGAGACGGAGAAGAACGCGCTTCTGGACCATCAGGCGGCGTTCCTCGGTCGCGTGATCCCCGCGTGGAAGCGCGCCTTCGAGTCGGGTCTCGTCGAGGCCGCGACGAGCCCCTACCACCACCCGATCCTGCCGCTCCTCCTGGACTCGAGCGCGGGCCGCGACGCGCGTCCCGACCTGCCCGTTCCGGTGCCTCGCTTCTCGCACTCCGACGACGCGCGGTCGCAGATCGCGCTCGGCCTCGGGACGTTCGAAAAGCACTTCGGCTTCCGCCCGCGCGGCATGTGGCCGCCCGAGGGGGCGCTCTCGGAAGGCACGCTCGCGCTGCTCGGAGAGGCCGGCGTCGCGTGGACGGCGTCAGACGAGGCCGTCCTCCTGCAGTCGCTGCCGGCCGGCCGGCGCGACTTCGGCGAAGGCGATCGCGCACGCACGGTGTTCCGCCCGTGGCGCCTCGCGGGCGTCCCGTCGCCCGACATCTTCTTTCGCGACCGCATCCTCTCGGACCGGATCGGCTTCTCGTACGCGACGTGGGATCCCGCCGACGCCGCCGCCGATTTCGTCGCCCGCGTGCTTTCGATCCGTGCGGCCGCGCCTGAGGCCGAGCTCGTCGTACCCGTGATCCTCGACGGCGAGAACGCGTGGGAGGCGTATCCCGACAACGGCGCACCGTTCCTGCGCGCGCTCGCCGCGGCGCTCGCCGCGCGGCAGGACCTCGAGGTCGTGACGCCCTCGGAGGCGCTCGCGCGCCTCGCGGCCCCGCCCGCGAGCCTCGAACGCGTGATCGCGGGCTCATGGGTCGACGGGACCCTCGCCACGTGGATCGGAGCGCCTCCGAAGAACAAGGCGTGGAGCCTTCTCCATGCCGCGCGCGAGGCTCTCGGAGGAGAGATCGCGGCCGCGCCCGTGGTTTCCCCCGCCGAGGTCCTGAACGGCGACGCGACGCCGGCCGCGGCCAAGGCCGCGCTCTTCGCCGCCGAAGCGTCCGACTGGTTCTGGTGGCTCGGCGACGATCACTCCTCGGCGCACGATGCCGTCTTCGACGCGCTGTTCCGCAGGCACCTGGCCGCCGCGTACCGTGCGGCCGCGCGCCCGGTGCCGCCCGAACTCCTCGAGCCCATCGACCCCGTGCACGGCCCCGAAGTCGTGCCGCCCGGAAGCGCGCTGTGGCCGGAGGTGGACGGCCTCGCCGGCGAAGCGGACTGGGCGGGCGCGGGCTGCGTCAGGGGCGGGAGCCGCGGCACGATGCATCGCAGCGCGGGTCTCGTGAAACAGCTTCTCTTCGGCGCATCCGCGGCGGGCGACGCGCTCTTCCTCAGGCTCGACCCCGAGGAGGATGCGTCGGCCTTTCACGGCCGGACGTTGCGCGTCGAGATCCTGCCGCCGGGCGACGGCGACGCTCCCGTGTCGACGGACCTGCACCTTTCACCCGGTGTGACCGGCGACGGCGGCCTCAGGGTGGGGCTGGACCGCGTGCTCGAGGTGCGGCTGCCCTGTTCCCTCGACGCGCGCGCCGCGCTCTCGTTCCGGATCGCGCTGCTCGACGCCGACGGCCGCACGCGGGAGGCGATCCCGGAAGACGGCTGGGTGCGCTTCCGCCCGCCCGGCCCCGCGTCGTCTCCCGCGAGCCTGCGAAGAGCCCGGCAGGCCCCGGCGTAGAATCGCCGCCCTCCATGCGGCCCCCCGTGACGCTCGTCCTCGTGCTGCACGGCCACATTCCGGACGTGCTCGGGCACGGTACGTGGCCGCACGGCGCGAACTGGCTTTACGAAGCCGCGGCCGAGACATACCTGCCGTTCCTCATCGCGGTCGAACGACTGCTCGCGGCCGGAATTCCCGTCAAGGCGACGGTCGGGATGACGCCCGTGCTTTCCGAACAGCTTGCGGACGAGCGCTTCACCCGGGGATTCGAGGGCTATCTTGCGCAGCGCGCGCGCGCGGCTCGGGAAGACGAGGCGCGCCTTTCCGCAAGCGGCGATGCCCCGGCCGCGTCGGTCGCCGGGTTCTGGTCGGCCTTCTATGAAGGCCTGCGCTCGGATCTCGCCCGGCGCCCGGGCGGCCTCACCCCGTCGTTCCGCCACCTCGCCGAGCGCGGCGCCTTCGAGATGATCGCTTCGGCGGCCACGCACGGGTTCCTGCCGCTCCTCCCGAACGACCGCGCCATCCACCGCCAGCTCGACGCCGGCCTCGCGGCGCACCGGCGCCACTTCCAGCGCGAGGCGCGGGGCATCTGGCTGCCCGAGTGCGCGTACCGGCCGGGAGGCTCGTGGACCTCGCCCGCGGACGGGCACGTCGAGGATCGGTGCGGCCTCGAGGACTTCCTCGCCGCGCGCGGCCTGAAATACTTCTTCGTGGAGACGCATCTCGTCACGGGCGGCCGGCTCGTCCCCGCCTACGGGGGTCAGGTCGATCTGCCGGAGAGCGGCGCGACGCCCTACCGCATCCATGCGGTTCGCGCCGCGCACGGCGAGCGCGTCGGCGTCTTCGCGCGAGACCCGCTCTCGTCGCAGCAGGTGTGGTCCGGCAAGGTCGGCTATCCCGGCGACGGGCGCTACCTCGAGTTCCACAAGAAGCGCGCCCCGAGCGGCCACCGCTACTGGCGCGTCACGGATTCGAGCCTCGACCTCGGCGACAAGCTCCCCTACGAGCGCGGCGCCGTCGCCGGCGCCCTCGCGTCGCATGCCGACCACTTCGTCAAGCTGCTCGAAAGCGCGCCGCCCCTGCCCGACGGCGACGCGCCGGTCGTCGTCGCGATGTTCGACTTCGAGCTGTTCGGCCACTGGTGGTTCGAGGGTGTGGACTTCCTCGAGGCGGTCTTCTCCCGGCTCGCCGGGAGTGAGCGAGTCGTGCCGCGCACGGCCTCCGAGGCGCTCGCGGCCGCGCCCGCTCCCGTGGTCCTCCGCCTGCCGTCCGGCACGTGGGGACGCGGAGGCGACTTTCAGGTGTGGTGGAACGACCACACCATCTCGTACTGGCGCGAGGTGGACGCGGCCGAGCGCGCGCTGGAAAGGTTCGAGGACCGGCGCGAGGCGATCCCGCTCCCGCTCTTCGCGGCCCTCGAGCGGCAGGCCCTGCTGCTTCAGGCGTCCGACTGGCCGTTCCTGATCGACAACGAAGTCTCTCGCGACTATGCCGAAGCGCGCATCCGCGGGCACGTGGAGGATTTCTGGCGGCTTGCGCGCATGGCCGACTCGGGGTTCGTGGACGACGCGGCCTTCGCCGTGATCGCCGAACGCGACCGCCTCTTCGAGCCCGAGCTGGCCGCGCGCTGAATCGAAATGGCGGTGAGGGTGGGATTCGAACCCACGTTACCCTTTCGGGTAAAACGGTTTTCGAGACCGTCCTGATCAACCACTCCAGCACCTCACCGCGGCCGATCGGAGCGGCGGATTATAGGGGCAACTACTTCAGAAAGCTCGCGGTGACCTTCATCTTCACCGCGTTCGGCCAGTCCACGGTCTTCACCTTCATCGGGAAGCTCAGCGTGTCGTCCGTCTGACCTTTGTCCATCGTGCCCGTGCGCCCGGCATCCGCGACGACGTTTCCGCCCGCGTCGAGCAGCACGGCGCGCAGGCGCACCCGGTGGTCGATCCAGTCCGAGTTCTTGTAGCGGAAGCGCACGATGAGAAACGTGAGGTCCTTCGGGTCGTGCTCCTTCGCCGCCTCGACCGCCTTGTCGCCGGGGTCGTTCTGCGTCTCGACGTCCACGAGCACGCACTTCTCCCACGTCAGGTCGAGCGGGATGCGCGTCGCGCGCGGGACTTCGATCTCCTTCTCGAGGAGCGGGCCTCCGGCGGCCGCCGCATACGGCGTGGCGAGGCAGACGGCGAGACAGGCGGCAAGACAGGCGGCACGGGCCACGAGGGCCGAGCGCAGGACGTTCTTCATCAGACAGACCCCTTTCCGGCACCGCGGACCGGCACCACACCGGGGAGTGCGAAAAACGTGCCGGATCTTTTCTGCCGGGAGCGAAACCATGGCGGACAGGGTGGGATTCGAACCCACGGTAACCTTTCGGCTACGCACGGCTTCCAACCGTGTTCCTTAAACCACTCGGACACCTGTCCGCAAGCGGCGGAGCGCGGAGGTTGCCCCGAACCGGGCGGGGCGTCAAGGAGGCGCGAATACTCATGTGGCCCTCACCGTCTTCTCCTGAAGGTCAGGGATTCCGGATCGAGGCGAGAAACCCGATGATTCCGGACAGTTCACCGCCCGGGCGCATTTCGAGATCGGCCGCTCCCCTCTTCCTGCTTTCCAGAGCGGAAATCTCCTCTTCCATCCTCGCTTTCTCGCGCTTCTTCACGTGGTACCAGCCGCCCTTCTCGAGGAAATCCACGATGCGGGTCAGCTCGCCCCGGTCGAAAAAGACGCCATGCGGCCCGCAGACGTCTACGATGACGCCCGAGCCGCCTCCGTAGTTCGACCGGTTCATCAGCTTGTGGCACACGGGGCACGGGCGGTAGTGAAAGCCCCGCTCGGGCTCGGCCCCTTTCCGCGGGATCTCGTCGAATGCGCGGACCCTCTCGCGCGCGTCGGCGTCCTTCGCGACCGCCTCGAACGCCTCCTGCCCGAGAAAGAGCCCGCCGCACCGGGCGCACTCGGAGAAGCCGACGACCCCGGCTGTCCGCGCGACGAGCGGCTGCCGGCAGTCGGGACAGGTGCCGGCGGCCGGTTTCAGCGTTTCAGCCGGGAGCAGCGCGCCGCACCTCACACACCGCTCGGCATCCCGAGGCGAGAGCGCGAAGCATGCCGCGCATCGGCGTGTCGACAGGAGCGAGCCGCAATGCCCGCACGCCCGGTCGCCCTCCGTGGCCGCCGCGCCGCACGACGGGCAGCGCAGCGCGGGCGCCTCCGGGGTGTCGAAGGGCGCGTCAGCGCGTAGCCCGGGGCTTTTCGGCTCGTCGTTCACGGAAGAACTCCACGAGGATTCTGCCGCATTCGGCCGCGAGGACGCCCGTCGTGACGTCCACCCGGTGGTTGAGCCGGGGATGGCGGACGAGATCTCCCAGGGATCCGGTGAATCCCGCTTTCGGGTCCGATGCCCCGTAGACAAGGCGCGGCAGGCGCGCGAGGACCATCGCCCCCGCGCACATGGCGCAGGGCTCGAGCGTGACGTACAGGGTGCAGCCGGAGAGCCGCCACGAACCGAGCTTTTTCGCGGCGCGCCGGATGGCCACGATCTCGGCGTGGGCCGTGGGATCGCGGTCTCTCTCGCGCGCGTTCCGCCCGCGCGCGATCACCAATCCGCCCTTCACGACGGCGGCGCCTACCGGCACGTCCCCGTGCGACAGAGCCCGGCGGGCCGCGCCAAGGGCGTCGCGCATGAACCGTTCGTCGGAGGGCGATTCCACGGAGGCGAGGTTACGGCATGCGCGGTACTCGTCGACATGGGGGCCGGGTACGTATCATGCTTGCGGGAGGATCCATGCGCCCCCCGTTGATCGCCGCTCTAGGCCTCATTCTCCTGGTCGCACCCTTCGCGAACGCCCAGAAGCCGGACTGCTCCCTTCGCCCGCCTCGGGGCACCTCACAGGAGGACCTCTCGCGCATGGCGAAGGTGACCTCGAAGGACGCCGAGGCCCGCGCGATCGCGTCCGTCGCACCGGAGAAGGTGACGTCGATCATGTCCTCCGGGGTCGAGGTCGTGAACGGATGCCTCGCGTGGCCGTTCGATCTGCGCTTCGCGAACAAGGGAGGCGTTCAGGAGGTCATGGTCGACGCAGGCGACGGCAGGATTCTCTCCTCCGAGTACGAGCCTCCAGCGGGCGGAGCGGCGCCCCAGACCCCGGCTCCGGCCGTGCCGGCGACTCCGGAAGGAACGCCGCCGCCGGCCCTTCCCCCCGGCGTCGTCCCCGTGACGGATCCCGTCGCCGCCGCGGAAGAGGCGCTCATCCGCAAGGTCGTCGAGGCGGAGGAAGACGCGTGGAATCGCGCCGACGTAAAAGCCTTCGCGGCACGGTTCCAGGAAGAGGGCTCGTTGACGGACGTGCTGGGCGCCGTCTCTCGCGGCCGCGCGGACATCGAACGCCGCCAGTCCGAGCTTTTCACCGCCTACTTCAAGGGCAGCCTGCTCGCCCTCAAGGTGAGGAAGATTCGCTTCCTCAAGCCGGACGTCGCGATCGTGGAGATCGACACGGAAGTGTCGCGTTTCCACAAGGCGCCCCCGGCGGTCTTCGTCGACGCCGAGAAGGTCATCCGGACGCGCCTCCTCCAGGTGATGGTGAAGTCCGGAAGCGATTGGACGATCGCATCGTTCCACGGCGTCGACGTCAAGACGCCGCCGGAGACGCTCGTCGCTCCGGAGGAGGGCCGTACGCGAGGGCGGGGGCGGGGCCGTTGACCCGCCTCCTTACTCCTCAGGTCAGAGTGGTGCGCCCAGCAGGAGTCGAACCCGCAACCTTTTGATCCGTAGTCAAACGCTCTGATCCAGTTGAGCTATGGGCGCACGCGAGAACCGCGCGGAAAGCGGACACTAACGGAAGGGGGCGGGCGGCGCAAGTCCCTGCATTCGAGGCGCATGAGCCGCGCTCGTCCCGCATCCCCTAAACTTCGTCCCCGCACAGCTCGTATATCTTCCCGAAACCTAGCGAGGAGGAAAACCCGCATGACGGCCGCGATCTCTCTCCGGGGTGTCGTGAAGCGCTTCGGCAAGTTCGCGGCCATCGACGGCCTCGACCTGGAGATTCCGCACGGGACGACGTTCGGACTCCTCGGCCCGAACGGCGCCGGGAAGACGACCACCATCCGGATGATCATGAACATCATGAAGCCGGACGCGGGCGAGATCCGCGTCCTCGGTGAGAAGATGAACGACAAGCTGCAGGAGCGCATCGGCTACCTGCCCGAAGAGCGCGGTCTCTACCGGAAGATGAAGGTCGTCGACCAGCTCCTGTTTTTCGCGACGATCAAGGGCGTGGACCGTCAGAACGCGATGAAGCGCCTCTCGCCGTGGATCGACTCGATGGACCTCAGGCCCTGGCTCCAGAAGAAGACCGAGGAGCTGAGCAAGGGCATGCAGCAGAAGGTGCAGTTCCTCGGCACGATCGTGCACGACCCGGAGATCCTGATCCTAGACGAGCCGTTCTCCGGCCTCGACCCGATCAACGTCGTCCTCGTGAAGGACTTCCTGACCGCGTTCAAGAAGAGCGGAAAGACGGTCGTTTTCTCGACGCACGTCCTCGAGCAGGCCGAGAGGATGTGCGGCAGCATCGCGCTTCTTTTCCGCGGCAAGAAGATCCTCGACGGCACCTTGAAAGACATCAAGCACGCGTATCTCGGCAGGGTGCCGCTGCCGCCGCCCGTCGAGCCCGAGCCCGAGCTGGAGAAGATCTTCATCAAGTGCGTTCAGGAATCTGGCCTGCCGGCCCCGACCGCCGAGGAGCTGAAATAGCCATGAACTCGAAGCTTTTCGCGGTCATCAAGCGCGAGTATCTCCAGCAGGTGAGGACGAAGGCGTTCTGGATCGCGACGTTCCTGATCCCGTCACTCGGCCTCGGCCTCATCTTCATCCAGGTCGCGCTCACCCGGACGCTCGTCGCGAAGGGCCGCATCGGCGTCGTGGACCTCTCCGGCCGCCTCTACGAGCCGCTCGTCGCCGAGCAGCAAGGCCGGCCGAAGGACGACGACGACCAGGACACCGCCGCCAACGCGACGAAGGACAAGAAGCCTCTCAAGGACTCGGACGTCGGAACGGCCCGGAAGATGGAAGAGGGCCGGCGGCAGAGGATCGCCACGAAGCTGGAGTTCTTCAAGGTCGACGCCACACCCGAGACGCTGCAGGGGATTCGCACCAAGCTGAACGAGGACGTCCAGAAGGAGCGGATCAAGGCGTACATCATTCTCGACCAGAACACGCTCGACAAAGGCGCCGCCGAGTGGCGGGCCCAGAGCGTCAAGGCCGACATCGTCATGCGGGAGACGGTGGCGGGCTACCTGACGCGCGCGGCCACGAAGGAGCGCCTGAAGGACCGCGGCGTCGACCCGAAGCTCTACGACGCCGCCCGCGTGCGCGTGGACCTCGACCCGCACGAGGCCAAGGAGGTCGAGAACAAGGACGCGTCGAAGAACGCCGGCATGAACCTCGCGATCTCGGGGGTGTTCTTCTTCCTCATCTACATGTCGATCTTCATCTACGGCGCCTACATCATGCGCGGCGTCCTCGAGGAGAAGAACAACCGCATCGTGGAGGTGATCGTCTCGTCGGTCAGACCGACGACGCTCATGCTCGGGAAGATCCTCGGGATCGGCCTCGTCGGCCTCACGCAGTACGCCGTCTGGGCATGCCTCGCGCTCGCGGTCACGCTCCCGGGCGCCGCGGCCGTGATCGGCATGGGCGAGCTGCCGCACATTCCCGTCGCGACGATCGGTGCGTTCGTCCTCTTCTTCCTGCTCGGCTATTTCCTCTACGCGTCGCTGTACGCCGCGCTTTCGGCCCCGTTCAACACCGAGCAGGAAGCGCAGCAGTTCGTGATCATCCCCGGCATGATGCTCATCCTCACGTCCACGACGTGGTTCTTCGCGTTCAACCAGCCGAACGGTCGCCTCGCGACGGTGCTCTCGTTCTTCCCGTTCACGGCGCCGCTCATGATGTTCATGCGCATCTCAGTGCAGACGCCGCCGCTCTGGCAGATCGCGACGTCCGTCGCGCTCCTCGTCGCGACGATCTTCGCCGTCGCGTGGTTCGCGGGGCGGATCTACCGCGTGGGCATCCTCATGTACGGCAAGAAGCCCACGCTGCCCGAGATCTTCCGCTGGGCGTTTCAGGCGGACTGAAGCGCCGGCATTTCCGCGCGCGTCGGGACCGGGACCATCGGGAGATAGGCCGGGTCCCAGATCATGGCGGCTACGGCCTTCGGGATCTCCGCATCGGAGATCTTCCGCCCGACGCCCGCGTTTCGCGCCTCGGCCACGACACCCTCGGCGATTCGCGCGCTGATCCGCCGGATCTCGTGAGTGGACGGGAAGAGGCTTCCGGAAGCGAGATCCGACTCTTTCACCTCGTCGGCGAGCCGCTGGGCGGCCACGGCGAACATCCCGTCGGTGACCTCTTTCGCCTCGGCCACGAGGGCCCCGAGGCCGACGCCGGGGAAGATGAAGGAGTTGTTTGCCTGGCTGATCGTGATCGAGCGACCCTGATAAGGCACCGGGTCGAACGGGCTTCCGGTGGCGATGAGAGCGCGTCCGTTCGTCCAGGCCACGAGATCCACGGGCTTCCCTTCGGTCTTGTTCGTTGGGTTCGACATCGGGAAGATGACGGGGCGTTCGACGTGCTTCGCCATCTCACGCACGACCGCTTCCGTGAACGTACCCGGCTCGCCGGAAGTGCCGATCAGGACCGTGGGCTTCACCGCGCG
>CABEAM010000046.1_pt1 | contig 24587 bp, 18 predicted proteins | sample 3132391 | NCBI WGS metagenome assembly CABEAM01 (sample SAMEA5534343, study PRJEB31848) | metagenome | biome: tundra; feature: field; material: soil | place: USA | collected 2013-05 | depth 0.45 m
GTCATCCTGCCGATCCAGGTCACCGTCTAAGCGCCCATGGCCCGGCTCGCCGACCGCCGTCCCATCCTTTTCGCGCTCGGCATCGCGGCCTTCGTGATCGCGTTCACGACGGACGAGCGCGTCTTCGGCCTGGTCACCGACGGGCAGATCATGACCCGCACGGCCTACGCGATGTCCGCTCTCGGAGAGATCGGTATCGCGCGAGGCCACCCGGTCAGCATCGCGCGGCCCGCCGGGGACGCCGTGACGCGGTACGGAATGGGCCCGTCGCTCGTTCGCGTTCCCGTCACGGCGCTCGCGGGCCCCTTCGAGAACGCTTTCGGTCCGGGCTCTTCACAGACGCTTTTCGTCCTCGGGCAGATTCTGCTCGTCCTCCTCGCAGCCGGCGCCGCGGGCCTGCTTGCGCGGGCCGTGGGCGCGGGAGCGGCAGGAACGCGCCGCGCGAGCCTCGCCGCCGCGATCGCGTCGCCCCTGTGGGCCTACGCGGGGTCCGACTGGTCCGAACCGCTTCAGGCGGCGTGCGTCGGCGGCGCGTTCGCGTGCGCGGCCCTCGCCACGCAGGAGGGCGTCTCCCCGCGCCGGGCGTCCGCCCTCGCGGCGTTCGCCGGAGCCGCCGCCGGGTTCGCGCTTCTCTCCAAGTCGATCCTCATCGTGCTTTTCCCGTGCGTACTCGCCGTGCTCTGGTTCGGCTCGGAGCGCTCCGCCCGCGCGCGACGCTCGCTCGCCGCATGCGCCGGCTGGCTGGCTCCCGCGGCGCTCTGGTTCGTTTTCGAGATCGTGCGCTTCGGGCGCCCGTTCGCGTCCTATTCGGGCGAGCGCTTCAGCCATCCCGTGCTCGACGGGCTCTGGCGCCTCACCGTGGGCCCGAACAAAGGGCTCTTCCTGTATTTCCCGCTCGCGCTTCTCGCCGTGCCCGGTGTCGTGCGGCTCGCCCGCGAGCGGCGCTCTCTCGCGTTTGCGCTCTCTGGGTTCTCGCTCTTCGTGCTCGTCACGACCGCGGCCTGGTGGTCCTGGGACGGCACCTCGGGCTGGGGCCCGCGGCTTCTCGTGCCGCTCGTCCCGCTTCTGGCGGGCCTCGCGGTTCTCGGCTCTCAGGCGATGCCCTCTCTCGTCTTCCGCGTGCTCTTCGGAATCGGCGTTCTCGTCAATGCCGTCGGGGCGCTCCAGCCCGACGGTGCCCTCGCGTGGTACTACGCGACCCTCAAGCCGAGGCCGCTGTCTCCGGCGGAGCGCTCCGACTTCCCGGCGTTCGCATACGAAGTCGATCCCGCGAGCTCGGGCATCGTGCTTCTTCCAATTCACGACGCCGCGATGCACGCCGGCCTGTCTCCCCTCAAGGTGAACGCCTGGCTCCTCATGACTCGCTTCGGCGGAGGCGACGTCAACGCGGCGCTCGCGAAGCCGCCGTGGCGGACGGACGTGAGAGGTCAGGAGGTGGCCGCTCTGCCGGAACGCGTCATCCCCGCGAGCGCGCTCGTCTTTCTGACGTCTCCTTTCCGCTGGCCGCATCTCGGCATGTCGCTCACGCGCCGCGGCGACGAGACGGATACCGTCCTTTCGTTCATCGACTGCCTTTACGATCAGGAGCTTCGGGCGCAGGACATGCGCCGCCCCGATCGCGCGATCGAGTTCGGGGAAGAGCTTTATCGGCGCGTGCCCTCGCCGCAGACGATCACCGCGCTCGCCGAGGCGTACCGGCTCGCGGGGAAGCGCGAGACGTTTCGGGATTTCGTGCACTCGTTGCCTCTCGCCCAGAGGGGCGCCCCGGATTTCGGGATGGTGCTCGCCCTCGCGGCGCGCGACTCGGGGAACGAGGCGCTCGCGCGCGAGATCCTCGGACAGGTGCTGCGGGCGGGTGCGCGGCCGGAGTACGCGCGCCTCGCGTCCTTGCCGCTCGCGGAATGGCCCGCGACGCTGCGCACGGCGCAGCGTTCGCCCACGCGCGAGGCGGGCGAAGAGCCGCGGCGATAGGATGGGCCAGTGAGCGTCACAGTCGAGGTTCCGAAGATCGAGAGACTGGACGCGGCGACCCTGCGCGTGACGTGTCCCGCAACGGGCGAGCTCGCCGGCGAGGTCCCCGACCTCGATGCCGCGGGAGTCGCGGCGGCCGTCGCGCGCTCCCGCGCGGCGGTTCCGTCCTGGGCCGCGACGTCGCTCGAGGTGCGTATCGAGGCGCTCCTGAAGTGGCGCGATCTCATCCTCGACACGCCGCTCGTGCCCGAGACTCTCGTGAGAGAGAGCGGCAAGCCCCGGCACGAGGCCGAGGGGATCGAGATTCTCTACCTGTGCGAGCTGATCCGGGGGATGGCGCGGCTCTCGCGCCGCGCGCTTGCCGAAGAGACCCGGAATCCGCACCTCTTCCTCACGAAAAAGACGCGCCTCGTGCGGCATCCGCTAGGCGTCGTGGGTGTCATCGGGCCGTGGAACTTCCCGATCCTGAACAACGCGGCCGATGCCGTCGCGCCTCTTCTGGCCGGCAACACGGTCGTGCTCAAGCCCTCCGAGGTCACCCCCCTCACGTCGTGCGTGCTGCGCGACCTCTGGGCGAACGCGGGGAATCCGCCGGACGTCTTCCAGGTCGTCACCGGACGGGGCGCGGCGGGGGCCGCGCTCGTGGACCTCGTGGACGCCGTCATGTTCACCGGCTCCGTCGCGACGGGCCGGAAAATCGCGGCGCGGTGCGGCGAGCGCCTGATCCCGTGCGTGACCGAGCTGGGCGGAAAGTCGCCGTTCGTCGTCCTCCCCGGCGCGGATCTCGAGCGGGCGGCCGAGGCCGCGGCGTGGTCGAGCTTCATCCATTCGGGCCAGGTGTGCATCCGCACGGAGCGCATCTACGTGCACGCCTCCGTCGCGGACCGCTTCGAGCAGCTTCTCGTGTCGCGCGTCGCGGCGCTCCGCCAGATGACGCCGGATCCGTCGGGACGCGCGCACGACCTCGGTGCCGTGACGTTCGCGCGCCAGATCGAGGTCGTGGAGCGGCAGATCGCCGACGCGAAAGCGAAGGGCGCGCGCGTCCTGATCGGCGGCGCGCGCCGCGGGAGCGGCCCCGGCCTCTTTTTCGAGCCCACGGTCCTGTCGGGCGCGACGCACGACATGGAAGTCATGCGCGAGGAGACGTTCGGCCCGCTCGTCCCCATCATGCGCTTCTGGGAGGACGCCGAGGCGCTGCGTCTCGCGAACGACACACATCTCGGGCTCAACGCGACGGTCTTCGGGCCGCCGGAAAAGGCCGAAGCCTTCGCGCGCCGCCTGCGGTCGGGTCAGGCGATCGTGAACGACGTCCTCGTGAACTACTTCGTCGTCGAGTCGCCTCTCGGCGGGTGGCTCTCGAGCGGCCTCGGCGTGCGGCACGGCGTCGAGGGCCTGAGACAGTGGACGCGCACCGAGGCGATCACGACGCGGAGGCCCATCCTGGCGGCCTTCGATCGCTTTCTCGCGAAGAAGCTCGCGTTCCCGTATGACCCGCGCGTCCTTTCGGTCCTGCGCCGCGCGATGCGCGTCCTCTATCGGCGCGGACTTGTCGCGAAACTGCGCCGCCCGTCCTGACGCGGCTCCCCGTACAATCGACCGGATGAAGGCTCTTTTCGCCGCGTTCGTAGGCTCCGTCCTCGTTTCTCTCGCCGCGGGCGCGCAAACGCGCAAGCCTGCGGGAAAGCCCTCGCCGGCCACGTCGGCCGGGCTCCAGGTCTCGACGGGCAGCGCCGCCCCGAAGGGGGGCACCGAGGCGAAAGTCGAGGACATGCGCGTTCTCAAAGGCGCGTCGACCGACCCCTTCGAGCTCGAGCGCCTCGGCCTCGCCGCGGTGAACGCGAACCAGCTCGACCGCGCGCGCGTCTTCTTCGAGCGCGCGTGGAAGCTCGGCGAGCTGCCGACGGCCGCCTACAACCTCGCCTGCCTCGACGCGCGCACCGGACGCGTCGATCAGGCCTTCGCCCGGCTCGACAAGGCCATTGCCGCGGGGTTCGACGACGGCGTCTCGCTCGAGAAGGATCCCGATCTCGTGGCCCTTCGTGGCAAGCCGAAGTTCTCCGCGATCGTCTCGGGAGCGGCGAAAAACCGCGCCTCCGGCGACGCGGCGGCCGTGAAGGAAGGCGTGTTCCTTCTGCCGAAGGACGGCGCCCTCGCGATTCTCCTCCTCCTCCACGACAAGGAGTCCGATCCCTTCACCGTGAGCGGGCCTTTTACGGACATCGCGCTGTCGCACCATCTCTTCGTCGCGGCTCCGCGCGGGCCCGGCCGCTCGGCGAAGAAGCGGTTCGGCTGGGGCTCGGCGGACCGTGCCGCAAAGGCGATCGACGCGGCCGTGGACGCTGCGCGCCGGAAGGCCGGAAACCAGAAGCTTCCGGTGCTCCTTGTGGGTGTGGGGCGGGGCGGCACGGAGGCCTTCACGGCCGCCGCCCGCAACGCGCCGGGCACGTTCGCAGGCGTCGGCTCGATCGGAGGACCGTTCGATCCCGGTGCGAAGCCGAACCCCGCCGGGCTTCGCGGCGCGCGCCTCTTCCTCGGGTTCTCGCGCGACGCGGCGCCGGCCGAGGTCGCTGCGACCCGGCGCGGCATCGAGCTTCTTCGCCAGCAGGGGTTTCGACCCATGGTCGCCGAGTGGCCCGGAGCGGGCTCCGGGTTCCCGAAGGACGTCCCGCGCGCGGTGAAAGAGACGCTCGACGCGTTCGCGGGTCAGACGCCCGCCGCGCCGCGCTGAGGCTCGCATGGCCGTCGACTTCTACCGCCACTCCCTCGGGGAAGAGGAAAAGGCCGCCGTCCGCGACGTTCTCGATTCCCTCTTCCTCACGACGGGGCAGAGGGTCTATGCCTTCGAGAAGGCCTTCGAGGAGTATCTCGGCGTGCCCGCCGTCGTGTGCACGGCGCACGCCACGGCCGCCCTGCATCTTTCCATGCTCGCGGCGGGCGTCGGCCCTCTGGACGAGGTCATCACGACGCCGATGACGTTTCTGTCCTCGGTGAACGCGATCGTATACGCGGGCGGGACGCCCGTTTTCGTCGACGTCGATCCCGCGACCGCAAACATCGACCCCGCCGCCGTCGCGGCGGCGATCACGCCGCGCACGAAGGCGATCATCGCCGTCGACCTCTACGGCCTCATGGCCGACATGGTCGCGCTCCGGAGTCTCGCCGACCGCCACGGCCTTTCGCTCGTTGAAGACGCCGCGCACTGCGTCGAGGGGCGCCGCGACGGCTTCGGGCCCGGGCGGCTCGCCGACTACGGCTGCTTCAGCTTCTACGCGACGAAGAACCTCACGTGCGGCGAGGGCGGCGCGATCACGGCGCGCGAGGGAGCGAGGAAGAGCCTGATGCGGCAGCTCGGCTCGCACGGCATGTCGAAGAACGCGGCCGACCGGTACGCCGGCAAGTACCAGCATTGGGACATGGAGCGCCTTGGCTACAAGTACAACCTCTCGGACGTGAACGCGGCGCTCCTGCTGCCGCAGCTTCCGAAGCTTGCGAAATGGCGGGAGCGCCGTGAGGAGATCTGCCGCCGCTACGAGGCCGCGTTCCGCGAGACGCCGGGCGTTTCCTTCCCGATCGTGCCGGAAGGCATGACGTCCGGGCGCCACCTCTTCACGATCTGGGTGGATCCCGGGAAGCGCGACGCCGTTCTCGCCGGCATCCAGGCGCGGGGCGTCGGCGTCGCGGTGAACTACCGCGCCGTCCACCTCACGAAGTTCTATCAGGAGCGTTTCGGTTTCCGCCGCGGCATGTTCCCGGAGGCCGAGCATATCGGCGACTCCACGATCACGATCCCGCTCTGGCCCGCGATGACGGACGTGCAGGTCGACGAGGTCATCGCGGCGGTGCGCGGAGCCGTCCAGGAGGCGCACGTCACGCCGGCCCGGTCGACTCCACGATCCTCAGAAGGTCCTTCGCGGGATCCAGCGTGATTCCGGCGACGGGCTTTTTTCCCGGGTTCGGCAGGACGAACGTCTTCGCGGCGGCGTCCACGGTGACGCTGGCGTCCGAGGTCGTTCCGTCGATGAAGAGGAGCCGGACCGTGAGCGGGAAGACGTAGAACGGAACGTCTCCGGGCGCGGGCACGGGATGGACGACCGCATGGCCCTGCGTCTGCGTCACGACGACCGTCACCGACGAGGCATCGAGCGCGTTCTGGTACGTGGCGCGTAGAACCGGCCGGAACGGCGTCTCGACCCACTGGTCGAAGAACTGCTTGAGGCCGAGGCCGCTCGCTTTCTCGAAGTCGCCGCGGAGATCGGCGCGCGACGCCGTGCCCCACGCGTGCGCGTCGCCGTATGCGCGGAGCGCCGGGAAGAACGTGGCGTCGCCCACGAGCCGGCGGAGCATGTGGAGAGCGCGCGCGCCCTTGTAGTAGACGGAGCCCGTGTTCCGGAACGGATCAGCGGGGTCGGCCACGACGGTGGGCGCGAGGCGGCCGCCGTACAAGCCGTCGTCATAGGACGCCGACAGAGTTGCCCCGGGCGCGAAGCCGAACGTCTTCTCGAGGTACAGCACCTCGCCGTACGTCGCGAACCCTTCGTTTAGCCAGATGTCGTCCCACGTCCGCATCGTCACGCGGTCGCCCCACCAGTCGTGCGAGAGCTCGTGGACGAGGAGGGTCGTGATGTCACGGCCCGTGTTCGCGAGGATGCTCGTGCCGATCGACGTCAGCGTCGGGTGCTCCATGCCGCCCGAAAAAGACGAGGCGACGATGCCGTACTTCGTGTCGAGAAACGGGTACTCGCCGAACATCGAGGCTTGCGTCGCGATGTGGCTCTTGATCGCGGAGAGCCGGGCCACGTTGCCGTCCGCGTACTCGGGCAGGAGGTACGAGCGGATCGGCATCGTCCGGCCGTCGAGCGCCGTGTACGTGTCCTCGACGGTCACGTAGTTCGCGACGTTGAGCGAGACGAGGTACGTGGAGATGGCCTGCGGGAGCTTCCACGTGTACGTGCTCCGGCCGCCGCCCGCGTCGGCGACCGAGACCATGCCCGCGGACGCGGCCACGTAGCCCGCCGGAACCGTCGCGTGAACGGTAACCACGGCCTTGTCCTTCGGGTCGTCCACGCAGGGCCAGAACGTGCGTGCGAGAAACGGTTCGGCCACGCTCGTCGCGGCGTAGCCCGTCTCGTGCTGCCAGAAGTCGAGGGCGGCCGCCGCGGGGGGTTGCCCGCGGTACGAGACCGAGATCGTCGCGCGCTCCTCGGCACCGAGCGGCGGATCGAACGGGATGACGAGCTTCCCGGAGGCGTGAACGGCCGTGACCGCGATGCCGTCGCGCACCGTCGCCGTCACGGAGTACGCATCGTCGAGGTCCAGGGTGAGGGAAGGTGTCTGGTGCGCGAAGCCGGCCACGCGGATGGCGGTCGTCCCCGAGAGGAACCGGACGGCGGGGTCGATGTCGAACGAGACGTCGTACGAGAGGATGTCGACGCCGCGGTCCGCGCCTTCGACGGACGGAGGGACGACGCCGGCCGCGGCGCGCGCGGCGGCAGCGGCCTCGAAACGCGCGCGCTTGGCCGCAGCCTCGACGTGCTCGCGAAGGGGTCCGCGATCGATGCCGAGTTCCGGCAGCCGGGCGCCGATCCGATACGCACTCCCCGCGAGAAGAGCCGCGAGAAGGGCCGCGCCCGCGAGCCGGATTTGGGACGTCATGTGCGGGATTCTAGAGCGTCTTGCCGAGCGTCTCACCGCTCGCAATGCGCTCGCCGAGGGCGATGCCGTCGCAAAAGCCGCCCGTCACGTGCAGCGCCCCGGGCGCCACCGCGTCGAGAGCGGCGAGGTCCTGCTCGAGCGCCGCGAGCGTGCGGTGGTGGCCGAGCGGGAGCTGCGGGATCGCCTCCGGCCACCGCGCGATCCACGAGCGCGCGGCCGGGCCGAGGCGCGGGAAGAAGCGTGCAACCTCCGCCGAGGCGACCGCGAGGAGGTCCACATCGGGCGCGCTCGCGAGCGCCCGGTCGAGGGCTCCGCCGAGAAACGACGTCGTGAGGACGAAGCCTTCGGGCGCCCGCCCGGTGAAGAGCGACGCCGGATAAAGGATGCCGAGGGAGCGGAATCCCTCCACCTGCGGGATGAGCCCGCCGAACCCGTGCGGAGCGTCGCGCGGCGAAGCCGGCGCGCGATAGGCCTGCATGACCACGGTGACGGGCGAGTACGGCACGAGAGCGAGGGCCGCGGCCGAGCGCGTCAGGACGCCGTCGAGGAGCCATGCGTCCGCGGGAGCCGAGAGCGTCGACACGAGGACGTCGGCGTCGAAGGCCCGCCCATCGGCGGTGCGCACAGTCCAGCGGCGGCCCGGCGGGGCGGGTATGCGCGGCCCTTCGATCGCGACGACGGCCGCGTTCATCTCCAAACGGAAGCCGGGTCGCTCACCCAAGCGGCTCTGAAGAGTTTCGATGAGGGTGTAAAGACCGCCGTTGAACGTGAGGGTTCGCGCCGCTCCCTTCTTCTCTTTCTTTCTGAGAAATCCCCTTACGACGCTCCCCGCTGCACCTTCGGCTTCCCAGAGCTTCGGGAACGCCGAGCGCATCGAAAGCGAGCGGGGATCGCCCGCATAGACGCCGGACACCATCGGCCCCGCGCCGTACACCGCCGCCTCCTCGCCGAAGCGCCGTGCGAAGAAGGAGTGGACGCTCTCGTCCTCGAGAACCGCGGGCCGCGGCGCGACGAAGGGCTCCCAGAGGAGGCGCAGCTTTCCTTTCGTCGTGAAGACCTTGTTGAAGAGCGCCGCGGGGCCGGGCACGACGGCGCGAGGCGAGCCGCCGCGCACGATCCAGCGCGGAGCCTTGCTGTCGGCCTTGACAGTTTCCGGCTCGAGGCCGAGATCGGCGAGGAGGCGCTCGGCGGCCTCGGTCGTGCGCAGCGTGTTCGGCCCGCACTCGAGCGTGAACCCGTCCTCCCGAATCGTCCGGATCGAGCCGCCCGCCCGCGGCCCCGCCTCGAGGACGATCGTCTCGCCCGCGCTCGCGCGCCGGAACGCGGCCGTGAGGCCCGCAATCCCGCCTCCGAGGATGACGACGCGCGTCACGCGGCGGCCTTTTTCACGATATCGGCGAGGCCGCGAATGAACGCCGGGTGGTCGTTGAGGCCCTCGGCGACGGCGTAATGCGGGATGCCGAGGCGCGCTGCCTCGTCGCCGAAGAGCATCCGGATCTCGTAGAGCGTTTCGACGTGGTCCGACACGAAGGCGACCGGCACGACGAGCACCTGTTTCTCGCCGGCCTTCGCGAGGTCCGCGAGGACGTCGGGTGTCGAAGGGCCGAGCCATTCGACGGGCCCGACCTTCGACTGGTAGCCGAGGCGCGACCGGTAGCGGTTCCCGAGCGCCGCGTCGATCAGCCGGACGGTCTCCTCGATGTGGCGCGGATACGGATCCTTCTCTTTCGTCACGGTCTTGACGGGCAGCGAATGCGCCGAATAGAGGACCACGGTCCTGGCGGGATCCGGGTCCGGCAGCAGGTTGGCCGCGGCGAGGATGCGGTCCACGTGCGCCGCGATGAAACCCGGCTCGTCGTACCACGCGTCGGGCGCGTGTCGGCATTCCGGCGCCCAGCCCCTCGCGGCGAGCGCACGCGAGACGCGGGTGTAAGAGCCGCGCGTCGTCGTCACGGAGTACTGGGGATAGAGCGGCAGGACGAGGAGCCGCGTGGCCCCCGCGGCGCGCAGCTCCTCGAGAGCGGTCTCCACGGTGGGCGCCGAGCACGTCATGCCGACGCGCACGGCGGGCGCGGGGGTGCCGGCCTCCGTCCGCAAGCCGAGCGCCTCCTCGAGAAGCCGGGCCTGCGTTTCCGACCAGCGGCGGATCGGCGACCATCCGATGCGTTCGTAGATCTCGGCGGATTTCGGCGCGCGCACCGTGGCGATGATCCAGGCGACGAGCTTCCGGACCGGGGTGAAGGGGATGCCGAGGATCTCGGGGTCCACGAACAGCTCGTAGAGAAAGGGCTTGAGCTCCTCGCGGCTCTCCGGCCCTCCGAGCTGGACGAGGAGAACACCCAGCTTCTCGCCGCTCACAGGGTCCGAGAAAAAATCTTCGGCGCGTCGGGAGCTTTCTGCTCGAGGTAGGCGTCGAACAGCATGGCCACGTTCCGGATGAAGATCCGCCCGAGCGCCGTCACGCGGATCTCGTCCGGCGTCAGCTCGACCATCCCGTCCGCGACGAACTCGGGAAGCCGCGCCACCGCCGAGGCGAAGGTCTCGTCGAACGAACGGAGGGAGTACGCGCGTTCGATCGCGCGTTTGTCGATGACACAGTGGCAGAGAAGCCGCGTGATGACGTCGCGCCTGAGGAAGTCGGCCCCCATGAGCCGGTGCCCCTTGACGGTCGAGAAGCGTCCCTCCTCCGTCGCCTGGTGGTAGTTGGCATAGTCCTTCGTGTTCTGGACGTACATGTCGTCGATCGAGCCGATCGCCGAGACGCCGAGCCCGTAGAGATCGCAGCCGGCGTGCGTCGTGTAGCCCTGGAAGTTGCGGTGGAGGGTGCGGTCCTTTTGCGCCTTGACGATCTCGTCGTGCGGCAGCGCGAAATGGTCCATGCCGATGTACGTGTAGCCCGCCGCGACGAAACGCTCGATGCCGGAGACGAAGATCGCGAATTTCTCCGTGCCTTCCGGCAGATGGGCCGCGAGAACGCGCTGCGGCCGCTTGAGCCATGGCACGTGCGCGTAGGAGTACATCGCGACGCGGTCCGGGTGCAGCGAGATGATGTCCTCGACGCTCTTCTCGAAGCCCGCCCGCTTCTGGCCGGGCAGGCCGTAGATCATGTCGAGGTTCACGGAGGCGTAGCCGAGAGAGCGCGCGGCCTCGACGAGCGTCTTCGTCATCTCGAAGGGCTGGATGCGGTTCACGAGCTCCTGCACCTCGGGGTCGAAGTCCTGCACGCCCATCGACACGCGGTTGAAGCCGCGGGTTTTCAGGACGGCGAGGTGCTCCGGCGTCGTCACGCGCGGATCCACCTCGACGGAGACCTCCGCGTCCGCGGTGGGCCGGAACGTCTCGAGGAGGTGCTGCGCGAGTCGGTCCGCCTGCTTCGGCGTCAGGTACGTCGGCGTGCCGCCTCCCCAATGCACCTGCGTGACGGGGCGCGAGCGGTCGATCCGCGACGCAAGGATGTCGATCTCCCGATGGACGTCCGCGAGATACGGCTCGATCTCGTCGCGCGACTCGCCGGCGCGATCGGGCTTCGGGACGACCTTCATGAAGCAGCCGCAGAACCAACACTGCTCGTCGCAGAAGGGGAGATGGACGTACAGGGACACCGGCGACTTCTTCGCGTTCGCGCGCGCGCAGGCAGCCTCGGCGTCCCCGGGTGTCGCGTCGGTCCACTCGGGTGCCGTCGGATAGGACGTGTAGCGGGGACCCTGGACGTTGTACTTCTCGAGCAGCTCCGTGGTCATCGGGAGCGTCTCGCCGCCGAGGCGGATCGGAATGGCGCTCACGGGCGCGAGGTTAGCACCCGTCGCGTCGGTTCCCGCGTCCGGTGCAGGTGCACTCACGGACCGTCGGGCCCCGCCGGTGTCAGCTCCCGATGGGCATCGCCACCGCCCCGAGGCGGTTCGTGGCCGTGTCGCGCACGCCGACGAAGAGGCGGCCTTTCCAGCGGTGGTCGATGCTGAAGCGCGAGTCCTTGCGGAAGAACGCTCCGTCCACGGCCGCTTCCTTGCCGAGCTCGACGGAGAACGGGATGACCATCGGCTCCGACGCCCGGCCCTCTTCGTCGACCGCGGAGATCAGGAGCTCGAGCTTCGCGTGCCTGCTGCTGCCGCGGTCCTCGGCGTAGACGCCGGAGACGGGCACGAGGACGTCGAAGGGGAGCGCGTCGTCCGTGCGCTTCGAAATCGGGGACTTCATCTCCACGGCGATCGCAAAGTCGCCCTTGGGCGCTTCCGACGAGAGGAGGAGCCCCGCGAAGCGCGCGCGGGCGGCGGTCTCGGCCGTTAGGGAGCGCTGGCCCGCCGCCGTGCGCACGACGAGGCCGGGACGCGCGACCTCGACGCGGATGTCGCGCCGCGCGGACGTGCCGTCCGGCGGCGTGAAGCCGAGGCGGTAACGCCTCGCGAGGAGGCGCGACTCGTCGAGGATGAGGTCCGCGGGCTTGTTCGAGAACCCGAGGCGCGCGCCGCCCGTCGCCGCCGTGATGAGCGCGAACGTGTCGTTGCGGAACTCAAACGTGTCGGTCCGGTCGCCCTCCGTGGACTTGTCGGCGGGCCGCAGCGTCGCGGCCGAGTCGCGGCCCACCCTCGCGAGAGAGTTGATCTCGGCCTTGGCGTTCGGCGAGTCGAGGCCCGTCGGGTCGAGGGCGACGATCGTCGCCCGGGCGAGGAGGGCCTGCGATTCGGCGTCCTTCGCTTCGCCGAGGAAGTTCCAGAGGCCGCGCGCCGAGTAGGAGTTTCCGTTCGTCGAGAGGATGTCGGCCGACGCGGCCGGGCTTCCGGGCCCGGCGCCCGTGCGGAAGACCGTTTGCCCCATCGCGCCCGAGCCGGCCGCGCCGCCGATCGGCTCGATAAAACCCATGGGCGAGATCGGGCCCGAGAGGACGACGACCGTCTTGGGCTCGGGCCGGTTCGCGACGCTGTCGAGGACGGTCGTAAAGTTGCGGAGCATCTGGCGCGACTGGCCCGCCCACTCGACGCCGCGCGCCTCGGAGAAGACATACGACCTCGGGAGCATCCTCGCGGGCTTCTCGAGCGCCTTCTTCAGCGCGGCACGATCCGTCGTGAAGGCCTGCAGTCGGCGTACGCCGTTGTCGAGGAGGTAGACCGCGGCGGGCTCGCCCTCGGGGAGCCGGCCCGCGTACGCGCGGAATGCGTCGAGGCCCGCGTTGCGCGCCCGGAGGTCAGTATGGAGGTCCGAGATCACGAAGACCGTGCTGTGCGCGCGGCGCGTGGGAACGGCCGCACCGGGAGCGGCGGGTGCGCCGGCGGTCGAAGGGTCAGCCGACGCGGCAGCCATCGTGGGAGCGCCCGCGGCCGGCGGCGCCTCGAACCAGTCGAGCGGCATCTCCTTGCCGTTCACGAAGAGCTTGAAGTCGTTTTTCGTGAGGCCCTCGACGGGGACACCCTTCGAATCTAGGATGAGCACCTCGACCTCGGCCGCGACGGCCTCGACGGAGCCCTTGACGGGCCGGGCCGCGTCGGGGACCTGTGCCTGGACGGGAGCGGCGAGGAGAAACGTTAGAGCGGCGGCCGCTGTTTTCTTCATGAAGGGCCTCCAGTTTTTCTGGTCTAGCACGTCACGTGCCGAGTGGACAGGGACGAATCGTCCCCGGGGCGGGACGAAAGCTCCCAATTCCGTTCTCAATCCGCGTGGCGGCACGCTCGCAGGCAGATGTGGCGCGTGCAGGGGGCGGGCGACCCGCCGCGCTGACGTCTCCGTCCGGCGCCCCGCCTCAGGAGGGCAGCGGGGCGCGCGCCGCCGCGACGAACGCGGCGACGTTCTCAATCGGCGTGGGGGGCAGGATGCCGTGGCCGAGGTTCACGATGTGGCCGACCGGGCCGGCCGCGCGGCGCGCGGCGAATACGGCCTCCCTCACGCCCTCCGGCGTTCCGAGGAGGACGCCGGGGTCGACGTTTCCCTGCAGCGCCTTGCCTCCTGCGCGCTTCCTCGCCTCGTCGAGCGGGAGCTTCCAGTCGATGGAGAGGACGTCGACCGGCATTTGCGCGAACGAGTCGACGAGATGCGCCGAGCCCGACGCGAAAAGGACGACGGGCACCCGTGAGCGCCGCGGCAGGTGCGACACGAGCCGTTCGGTCGCGGGGCGCGCGAAGCGGTCGTAGTCGGCGCGCGAGAGCTCGCCCGCCCACGAGTCGAAGACCTGGACGACGTCGGCGCCGGCCTCGATCTGCGCGGCGAGGTACTTGCCGCAGGCGTCGGCGAGCTTCGCGAGAAGCTCTTCGAGCAGCTTCGGCTCGCGGTACATCATCGCCTTGACCGTCGCGAACGACTTCGACGAGCCTCCCTCGATCGCATACGTCGCGAGCGTCCATGGCGCCCCGCAGAACCCGATCGTGGCCGCCGCGTCGTGGACGATCCTCTTGAGGCCGCGGTGGATCTCCGTCACGAACGCGGTCTCGACGTTCGGATCGAAATCGTGGAGCCTCGCCACGTCCCGCGCCGTGCGGACCGGGCTCGGAAGCTGCGGCCCTCCCTCGTCGAGCCGGACCTCGATGCCCATCGGCGGAAGAGGGATCAGGATGTCGGAGAAAAAGACGACGCCGTCCATGCCGAAGCGCCGGAAAGGCTGGAGCGATACCTCGATGGCGGCAGGGACGTCCGCGCACAGCTCGAGGAACTTGAGCCGCTTGCGGACCTCACGGTACTCGGGCAGGTAACGTCCGGCCTGGCGCATGAGCCATACGGGCGGGAGATCCGTCGGACGGCCGAAGGCTGCGTCGACGAAGCGCTGGCGGGACGGAGCCGGAGCGGTGGCGGGCATGGCGCGGGAGGTTAGCATCGCGATGCGCGACGAATCGTCAGGGCCTTGCGCCGGCCCACGAGAGGACGCTTGCACGGAAGAGAGCGACGGCTTCCGGCCGTGAGGGTTCCCTGATGCATCCGTACTGATCCTCGCCCAGCGGGGATTCCTATAATCCCCGATGTGACCGAGGCCGCGCAGCTCGCTTCGACGCTCGGGTGGGTGGCCCTCGTCGCATACGCTCTTTCGTCGGTTCTCTACACGACGTCGCTCTTCCGGACGGCCGCGTCGATCGGCCGGTCGGCGACCGCCTTCGCGATCCTCGGCGCCGTCTGCAACTTCGGCACGCTCTACGCGCGCTCCCTTGCGCTCCACACCGTGCCGTACCGCGACCTTCTCGGCTCCATGAAGCTCTTCGGCTTCTTCCTCGCCGTGCTGAACATCGTGCTCGAGCTCCGCCACAGGGACCGCTCCCTCGGGCCGTTCCTGATGCCCGTGGCCCTCGTATTCCTCCTGTTCGCGGTCGTGCAGACGACGCCCGTCCACAAGGACGCGCCGGAGCTGAAAGGCCCGGTCTTCGCCCTCCACGTCACGCTCAACATGCTCGCGTACGCCGCGTTCGCGGTCGCCTGCGCTCTCTCGCTGCTCTACGTGGTCGTGGGGCGTTCGCTCAAGAAGCGTGCCTTCACGGGCCCCGCCTCGCGGCTCCCGAGCCTCTCATACCTCGAGCGCGCGAACCGCACGTCGCTTTTCCTGGGCATCCTCTCCCTCTCGGTCGGGGTTCTCCTCGGTCTCTTCTGGGCATCGCGCATGTGGAGAGGAGAGCACCCGCTGTGGGCGCTCGACCCGAAGATCTGGTTCGCGCTCGCGACGCTCGCGTTCTACGTGTTCGTTCTCGTGCGCGCGCATCGGGGCGCCGCGCCCGTCTCGACGGCCCGGCTCTCGATCGCCGGGTTCGTGCTCGTCCTGCTCTCCTATACGGCCGTCAACCTCCTCGTCAGCAAGCTGCACGATTTCACCTCATGAACCTACTCTTCGTCGGATGGGACCATCACGCCGCGCCTCTCGATCTGAGAGAGAGACTCGCCTTCACGCCGGAGAAGGTGCGCGAAGCGCTCGACGGGCTCTTCCAAGAGCACATCCTGTCCGAGGGCGCGATCGTGTCCACGTGCAACCGCGCCGAGATCTACGGGATGTCCGACCTCGAGGACGGGCTCGACGCGCTCGCCGGGTTTTTCTCGCGGTTTCACCGCGTGGATGACGCGCTGCTGCGCCGGACGGCTCTCTCGGGCCATGGCGACGCGACGGTGAGGCACCTCTTCCGCGTCGCCGCGGGCCTCGACTCGATGGTCCTGGGCGAGGCGCAGATCCTCGGGCAGATCCGCGAGGCGCACCGCCTCGCGAGGGCGGCGGGCACGGTGCGCACCGTGACGAACCGGCTGTTCATGAGCGCGCTCGAATGCGGCAAGCGCGTCCGCGCCGAGACGGCGCTCGGCCAGAAACCGACATCCGTCGCGGGTCTCGCGCTCCTCCTCGCGGGTCGCATCTTCGAGTCGCTGAAAGACAGGAGAGTTCTCCTGATCGGCGCCGGAGAGACGGCCGAGCTCACGGCCCGGCTTCTCGCCGCTGACGGCGTCTCGGAGATTCTTGTCGCGAACCGCTCGCACGAGAACGGTGAGGCTCTCGCCGCGGCCATCCGCGGCCGGGCGGTGCGGTGGGAAGACCGTGCCCGGGCGGCGGCGGCCGTCGACCTCGTCCTCTCGGCCACGAACGCGACCGAACCCGTTCTCACCGCCGGGGCCCTGCGCACCGCGCTTCACGGCGCGCCGCGCCGCGGCCCGCTGCTCGTTCTCGACCTTGCCGTGCCGCGCGACGTCGAGCCCGAGGTCGGCGAGCTCTCCGACGTCTACCGCTACGATCTCGACTCCCTTCAGGAGATGGCGGCGGTGAACGCGCGGGCGCGCGCGGGCGAGGTGCCGCACGCGGAGGCGATCGTCGAGGAAAGCGTCCGGAGATTCCAGGAGTGGTGGGGCGGACTCCTGCAGGGCGACGTCGTGCGCGGCCTGAGGGAAAAGCTCGAAAGCATCCGGCGCGCCGAGCTCGAGAAGCACGCCGGCAAGCTCGCCGCGCTGGACCCGTCCGCAAGGGCCGCGGTCGAGCGCCTCACGGAGACCCTCGTGGCCCACATCCTCCACGACCCGACGGTGGGTCTGAAGGGAGGGGACGGCTCCGAGCGTCTCGAGCGCGCCGCGGCCGTGCGCGCCCTTTTCCGCCTCGACGAGAGGCCGAAATGACCACCGCCACTGCCACGCGCCCGCTTCGGATGGGCACGCGTGCGAGCGCGCTGGCGCGCACCCAGTCGGACGCCTTCGCGGCCGAGCTGGCACTCCTCTCGGGCCGCCCCGTCGAGACGATCGTCATCCGCACGCACGGCGACCAGCTCTCGAGCGAGGGCAAGGCCCCGCCCGGCGGTGACGCCGTGGGCGTCTTCGTCCGCGCGCTCGACGAGGCGCTCCAGCGGAACGAGATCGACTTCGCGGTCCATTCCCTGAAGGACGTTCCGACGGTCGTCGCCCCCGGCGTCCTTCTCGCTGCCGTGCCGGAGCGCGCGGACCCGCGCGACGCGCTCATCGTGGCCTCGCGGCACGCTGGGGTCACTACCGTGGGGGCGCTCCCGGCCGGCGCGCGCGTCGCGACGTCGTCCCCGCGCCGCGTGTCGCAGCTCCTGCGGATCCGACCGGACCTCGTGACGGTTGCGATGGCCGGCAACGTGGACACCCGCCTCCAACGCCTCGAAGAGGGCCGCGCCGACGCACTCCTCCTCGCGTGCGCCGGTCTCGACCGCCTCGGGAGGGGTGGCGTCATCACCGCGCGGCTTTCGCCGGAGGAGATGCTCGGAGCGCCGGCGCAGGGCGCGCTGGGGATCATGTGTCGCGAGGGGGACGACGAGACGACTGGATTGCTTCGAAGGCTGGAAGACCCGCGCGCGCGAGCCGAGGTCGAGGCCGAGCGAGAGCTTCTCCGGTTGCTGCGGGGAGGATGCCGCGCGCCCGTCGGCTCCCGGGGATTCTTCAAAGGGGAAGAGGGGAACGAAACGCTGAAGCTCGTCGGCCGCGTCCTGTCGCTCGGCGGGACAGAGCTCATCGAGGAGGCGGCGACCGTGCCCATGGCCTTGTCCTCTTCATCTTCTGAGCGATCTTCTCTTTCTTTTCTTCCTCTGGCGCGATCTCTCGCCGAGCGCCTTCTCGCGCGCGGCGCCGCGCGACTCATCGACGCCGCACGCGAGCGGACACCGGGGTGAACGCCAGGATCCTCCTCCTGCGCTCCGGCGCCGCCGGCTCCGAAAACGCCCTCCCGGGGGACGTGACGGTCCTTTACACCCACACCGTCGTTCCGCGCCCCGAGGGCGTCGCCGAAGCGCTCGCGTTCGACGCGCGCGGCGCGACGCTCGTAATTTCTTCGAAGGAGACGATCAACTACCTGCTCCCTCTCTTTCGCGCTCCATTCGCCGAAATGCTGGTGGTGGGGGAAGGAACCGGGGATTTTCTGAGAAGGGTAATTGGGGGTGAGGCCGGGCGCCCGGTGCAACGGGGGACAGAGGACGGAGCAACTTCCGAACGTGCCCCGGCGCCCGTTCGTGTGCCTGAGTTACCCGGAGCCGCGGGGGTTCTCCACCATCTGAGAAAGTCTTCGACGGCCTTGCCTGCGCGCCTCCTCTGGCCGCACGGCTCCGACGCGGCGCCCGAACCGCTGGAACAGATTCGCGCGCTCGGCATCCGGCTCGTCGCTCCGGTGGTCTACGAGAAGCGTCCTCTGACCTCGTCTGAGCTGAATCCTTCGATCCTCGCCGATTTCCGCGCCGGCCGGTTCGCGGCCGTCGCCGTGGGCTCCACGGCGGGCCTCGACGTCCTGCTCGCCGCTCTGGGTCCGCCGGCTGCGCCGTCACCGAACGTAAGATGGGGCGTGCTCGGGCCCGAGACCGCGAAGGCCGTCACGGCCCGGGGACTGCCTCCGCCTTCGATTCCCGCGCACGCGCGCCTCTCCGATCTCCTCGAGCTCCTCCGGAAGGAAACACGATGAGCTTCCCACTCCACCGCTATCGCCGACTCCGCCGCTCCGAGAGCCTCCGAACGATCGTGCGCGAGACGTCGCTCGCCCCTTCGGACTTCATCGCGCCGCTCTTCGTCGTGCCCGGCGCCGGCGTGCGCCAGCCGGTATTGTCCATGCCGGGCGTCGACCGCGTATCGCCCGAGCTGGCTGCGAAGGACGCGAAGTCGCTCGCCTCGCTCGGAGTCCTCTCCGTGATCCTGTTCGGGATTCCCGAGGAGAAGGACGCGGTGGGCACTTCGTCCGCGGATCCCGAGGGTCCGGTCTGCCGCGCCGTGCGCGCGATTAAGGCCGAGAGCCCGAAGACCGTCGTCATGACGGACGTCTGCCTCTGCGAGTACACGGACCACGGCCACTGTGGCGTCATCGCGCACGACACCGTGGACAACGACGCGACGCTTCCGATCCTCGCGGCCGAGGCGCTCGCGCACGCGAAGGCGGGCGCCGATGTCGTCGCGCCCTCCGACATGATGGACGGGCGCGTCGGGGCGATCCGCGCCGCTCTCGACAAGTCCGGCTACCGCGACGTGGCGCTTCTCGCGTACGCCGCGAAGTACGCGTCGGGCTTCTACGGCCCGTTCCGCGAGGCCGCCGAGTCGACGCCGTCCTTCGGCGACCGCCGCGCCTACCAGATGGACCCGGCGAACGTGCGCGAGGCGATCAAGGAAGTTCTCTCCGACGTCGAGGAGGGCGCGGACCTCGTCATGGTCAAGCCTGCGCTCTCGTACCTCGACGTCGTGCGCGCCGCCAAGGAGGCCACGAACGTGCCTGTCGCCTGCTACAACGTATCCGGCGAGTACGCGATGGTGAAGGCGGCCGCCGCGAACGGCTGGATCGACGGCAAGCGCGTGACGCTCGAGATCCTGACGTCCATGAAGCGCGCGGGCGCGGATCTCATCCTTACCTATCACGCGAAGGAAGCGGCGGAATGGTTGGCTTGATGCGAAAGCGTCTTCGCAGAACGTCCCAGTCCGAAGCCCTTTTCGAGCGTGCCCGCGCGCGCATGCCGGGCGGCGTCAGCTCTCCGGTGCGCTCGTTCGCGTCCGTGGGCGGGACGCCGTTCTTCGTGAAGAAGGGCCACGGCGCCACGGTGATCGACGCGGACGGCAACCGCTACGTGGACTGGGTCATGTCCTACGGCCCGCTCGTGTTCGGGCACGCGCATGGTCCGATTCTCTCGGCCGTGAGAAGAGCCCTGCCCCGCGGCACGTCATACGGCGCGCCCACGAGGGGCGAGGTCGAGCTGGCCGAGCGCGTCACGGTGGCTTTCCCGTCGATGGAGAAGGTGCGCTTCGTGTCCTCGGGGACGGAAGCCACGATGAGCGCGGTGCGCCTCGCCCGCGGCGCGACGGGCCGCGACCTCGTGCTGAAGTTCGCGGGCTGCTATCACGGGCACGCGGACTCGTTCCTCGTCTCGGCGGGCTCCGGCCTCGCGACGCTCGGCATTCCCGGCTCGCCCGGCGTGCCCGCGTCTCTCGCCGGCCTCACGCTGACCGCGCGGTACAACGACCTCGCCTCGGTCGAGGCCCTCTTCGCCGCGCACCCGAACCGCATCGCGGTGATCGCGGTCGAGCCGGTCGCCGCCAACATGGGCGTCGTCGCGCCGGCGCCGGGATTTCTCGAGGGCCTCCGCCGCATCGCAGACCGCGAAGGAGCGGCGCTGCTCTTCGACGAGGTCATCACGGGCTTCCGCGTCGCGAAAGGCGGCGCTCAGGAGCTATACGGCGTGCGGGCGGACCTCACGTGCCTCGGCAAGATCCTCGGCGGGGGACTGCCCGTCGGCGCCTATGGCGGCCGCGCGGACCTCATGGCGCAGATCGCGCCGGACGGCCCCGTCTACCAGGCCGGGACGCTCTCGGGAAACCCGCTCGCCATGGCGGCGGGGAAGGCGATGCTCGATTCCCTGACTCCCGCCGTCTACGCGAAGCTCGAGAAGACCGCGAAGGAGCTCGAGCGCGGGATGAACGCCGCCGCGAGGAGGCTCGGCGTCGAGGACCGCGTCGTCATCAACCGCGTGGGATCGATCCTCACGCCGTTCTTCACGGTGGGCCCGGTCCTGAACTTCGACGATGCGAAGAAGTCCGACCTCGAGGCCTTCAAGCGCTGGTTCCACACGCTGCTTAGGAGCGGCGTCTTCGTGGCTCCTGCGCAGTTCGAGGCGATGTTCGTCTCGACCGCGCACACGGCCCGCGACGTCGCAGCCACCGTGAAGGCGCACGAAACCGCGCTTCGGGCGGCTTTCGGCTTGACGGCCGGCGGTTGACGGCCCCGGGGAACCTTCTTCGGGAGGAGGCCCGGTCTCGCGACGGCCTCTAAGCTTGTACTTCACAGTAATTTGATGCAACTGAATCAAAGCTTCGGGATGGCCTTGCTCCTACTCTGACCAACGGATGAAAACGGCCACTTCCTTCGAACGTCTGTTCGTTAACGATTTGCAGGTTCTTTTCCGGCAAGGAGGCTGACGATGTCACTGGTATCACGTACGGCTCTCACATTCCTCGCTGGTCTCGTCGCGGTCCCCATGACGCCGGTGACGCATTCCAGCCCTTCGGGCTCCCCGGTGGCGAGCCAGGCGACCCCTGTCGCCTATGACGCGACCCAGAAGGAGTTCTACCTCGCGGCCGACCAGACCACCTGGATCCGCCCGGGCTACGTCCTGAAGGTGAACAGCGTCACGATCGGGAGCGACCGCAAGCCCGTCGTGGACGTGACGATCACGGACGGCGCCGGCCAGCCCATCGACCGCCTCGGCGTTCTGACGCCTGGTCCGGCGGGGACGACCTTCATCGTGGCGTGGTGGGATCCGGCGAAGCGGTACTACACGGCCTACACGACGCGCTCGCAGACGAGCCCGATCACGGGCGTGACGGCCATTCAAGCCGGCTCGGACGCGGGCGGCAAGTACACGGACCTCGAGACGGGGCACTTCAAGTACACGTTCGGGACCGCCCTGCCGGCTGGCTTCGACATGACGAAGACGACGACGATCGGTATCTATGGCCGCCGCGTCATGCCGGCCGACATCCTCGACGGCAAGCTCTACACCGCCAATCTCGAATATGACTTCCGGCCCGACGGAGCCGCGGTCGTCGACAAGTGGGACAAGATCAACCAGGCCACGAGCTGCAACAACTGTCACGATCCGCTCTCGGCCCATGGCGGCTCGCGGCAGGACGTGAAGCTTTGCATCCTCTGCCACCAGCCCCAGTCGGTCGACCCCGACACCGGGAACACCGTCGACTTCAAGGTCATGGTCCACAAGATCCACGCGGGCGAGCACCTCCCGAGCGTCGTGGCCGGAACGCCCTACCAGATCATCGGAAACGCCCAGTCGATCAACGACTACTCCACCCTCGCGTACCCGCAGGACATCCGCAACTGCGCGAACTGCCATGAGGGCACGGTCGCGGCCTCCAAGCCCTCGCAGGGAGCCGTGTGGTACACATACCCATCCAGCGCGGCCTGCGGCTCCTGCCACGACGATGTGAACTTCACGACGGGCGCAAACCACGCGGCCGGCCCCGCGGCCGACAGCACGTGCGCCACCTGCCACCAGCCCCAGGGCAACGTCGAGTGGGACGCGGGTATCAAGAACGCCCACGTCGTTCCGCTCCTGTCGTCGCAGTTGAAGGGCTACACGGCCAAGATCCTTTCCGTCACGAACGCGGGCCCCGGAAAGAAGATCACCGTGACGTTCCAGCTCGCGAACGGCAACGGCTCGTTCGTCGACCCGGGCGTCTACAAGGTCTCGGCGAACGGTTCGCTCAGCATCAAGCTCGGTGGACCGACGTCCGACTACACGAACGCCGGCATGGCCGCGAACGGCCAGCCGTTCAGTGAGAGCCCCGCCACGGCGGCCACGCCGGCCGTGTACAACTCCACGACGGGCATCGCGACCTACACGTTCACGAACGCCATCCCGGCCGCCGCCAAGGGCACGTACGTCGTCTCGATCGAGAGCCGCCGCCCGTACACGCTGAACCCGGCCCCGACGAAGGGTCCGGCGACGGTCAACGAGGGCGCCCCGAACCAGCCCTTCTACTTCGCGGTCACGGGCACGACGGTCGTGCCGCGGCGCACGCTCGTCTCGCTCGCGAAGTGCAACGTCTGCCACGCGAGACTCGACATCCTCTTCTCGCACGGCAACCAGCGCATCGACACCCAGCACTGCCCCATCTGCCACAACCCGAACGGCAGCGACCTCGCCCGCCGGCCGGCGGACGGCTCGGCGAACCCCGGCGAGTCGATCGAGTTCGCGCGCATGATCCACCGCATCCACACGGGTGAAGAGCTGGCCCAGGACTACACGATCTACGGCAACTCCGGCCTGCCGGGCAGCTTCAACGAGGTCAGGTATCCCGGCGATCGCCGCAACTGCCTCGCGTGCCACGTGAGTGCGGCCGCCTACTCGCTCCCGCTTCCGATCACGAACCAGCCGGTCGTGACGGATCGCGACTTCTTCTCGCCGATGGGTTCGGCGACGGCCGCCTGCACGGGCTGCCATGACAGCCGCGACGTTCTGGCCCACGCCTCCCTCAACACGGCGTACTTCCCGAAAAACCCGACCATCCCGGCCGAGGCCTGCGGAACCTGCCACGGCACCGGAACCGATTGGGACGTCGCGAAAGTTCACGCGCGGTAACGAGGCCAGGCCGTGAAGCACCTCTCGCCCGGAGCCTTCGCTGCCGCCGCCCTCGCCGTACTCACGGCGGGGGCCGCGGTGGCCCAGGCTCCAGCCAGTCCGGCTCCCGCGAAGGTGGAGGCCGGCCCCGCGTGCGCCGACTGCCACGACGAGGCCAAGTTCTTCGCGGGTAATCCCCACATGCGTGCCTTCAGCGCCGCCCACAAGGGCGCGGCGGGCAACGAGGTCTGCGCCACGTGCCACGGCGACGGGACGAAGCACATGGAGGCTGGAGGGGACAAGACCCTCATCCAGTCGCTCCATGGCCGTACCGGCGCCGAGACGTGCGCGACCTGCCACAAGCAGTCCGCGGAGCGCTCGTCGTTCAAGACGGGCGTGCACGCGCCGTCCGAGGCGGTCAACTGCCTCTCGTGTCACGCCATCCACAAGTCGAACCCGAAGCAGGCGAACCTGCTCGTGTCCGAGCCGACCCAGCTGTGCGCCACCTGCCATCAGGACGCGGCGTCGTCCTTCCGGACGCTTCCGTATGCGCACAGGCTGAAAGAGGGCGCGCTTTCCTGCGTGTCCTGCCACGACCCGCACGGCCGCTCGGCCAAGCACGCGGTGAAGGAGACGAGAGCCGGCGAGCCCGGCTGCGTCTCCTGCCACGCGGAGGTGCGCGGTCCGTTCGTCTTCACGCACGTCAACGGCGTCGCCGGCGACTGCACGAGCTGCCACGTTCCACATGGCTCCTCGTATCCCCACCAGCTGCAGCGGGCGACGATCGCCGCGCAGTGTCTCGAGTGCCACTCGACGCTCTCGACGGGGACCCTGGGCTCGCAGCCGCCTTCTTTCCACAACATCTCGCTGCCGCGCTACCGGAACTGCACGACGTGCCACGTCGCCGTGCACGGTTCCCAGCGCTCGCCGCAGCTCCTGAAGTAAGGACAGGCCGATGCGAACATTCCGCTCCGCCTTCCTCGTCGCCGCGCTCGCTTCGGTTCTTGTCTTCACTCTCGGTTCGGCCGGCGTCGCCCGTGCCCAGGCGATTCCGTTCGAGCTCGAGGTCGGCTACCGCTTCCTCGACATCACCGGCAGCGAGGAGTCCTACCGCTCGCAGATCAACGAGCGCGAAGGCTTTCTCGTGCGCGGCTTCCACCTCGGAACCGACGGCAAGACGAACGGCTTTCCGATCCTCGACCACCTGCGGATCGACGGCTCCGACCTCGGGGCCGGCCCTGCCGGCTCCCTGAGGCTCGACGCGGGCCTCACCGGCGCGTACCGCCTCCGGCTCTCGTACCGCCACCTCGACCAGTTCAGCGCACTCGCCGGCTTCGCGAACCCCCTCGGCGCGCTCACCGGCCAGCAGACGTGGGACCGCACGCGCGACATGGTCGACGTCAACCTCGAGCTCCTGCCGGGCGCCGTCGTCACGCCTCTTTTCGGATACACCTCCAACAACCTCACCGGGCCGGGCTA
>CABEAM010000047.1_pt1 | contig 24528 bp, 22 predicted proteins | sample 3132391 | NCBI WGS metagenome assembly CABEAM01 (sample SAMEA5534343, study PRJEB31848) | metagenome | biome: tundra; feature: field; material: soil | place: USA | collected 2013-05 | depth 0.45 m
CACGTGGCCGAGGCCCTTCGCTATCGTCCCGTCTCTGATCCGGCCATTACGACTTAGCCGCCTTTTCGTCAATGAGTTGAATGAGGGACGAGTTTCTCCCTTGACAGGCCTTCCCGGCGGCTTAACATTCTCCTCGCTCAATCGATGGCCTTCCTGGTGTAAGGCTGTGCGTGTGTTTGTTGGAAGGGAACGGATGCCGAGAAGAGAGCACACCATCATCTTCCTGCCCCACGCCAGAGCGCGTTTCCGGCAGTTCCGCGTCTCCTCGCGGCTTCTCTGGTGCCTGGGCGTCTCTTTCGGCCTCGCGGTCGTCCTCGGCGTGACCTTCTCCGTCCTGTGGGTCCGCTCGATCCGCAGGAACAGAGAGGTCACCGCCCTTCTCGCCGAGAACTCGGACTTGAGGTCGCGGGCGGCCCTCACGAACACGCGCCTCGAGTCGATCGAGAAGATGCTCGCCGACTTCGAGGATCGCACGCGCCGTCTGTCGATCGTCGCCGGGCTGTCGGCGGTGCGGGATCCCGGCATGGGCGGCGTCGGCGGCCTCACGGCGGTGCCCGTGAACCCCGCGGATTCCGTCGACTCGGGCCTCAGCGAGGCCGGGCGCCGCGGCGCCCTCCTGTCGTCGCGCCTGAAGCTCGTCGAGAAGAAGCTCTTCCTGCAGGCCGACCAGCTCGCCCTGACACCCACCATCGTCCCCGCCGCCGGCGTGCTGACGGCGGGCTTCGGGGCGCGCCCCGACCCGTTCACGAACCACTCCGAATTTCACACGGGCATCGACATCTCGACTCCCGCCGGGAATCGCGTCGTCGCTCCGGCGTCCGGCACGGTCGTGCGCGTGGGCTGGGACCAGGGCTACGGCCGCTTCTTGGAGATCGCCCACGGCTACGGCGTCACGACGCTGTATGGACACCTTCAGGCAGCGCGAGTGGCCGAGGGCCAGCGCGTCAAGCGTGGAGACCTCGTGGCGCTCGTCGGCTCCACGGGCCGCTCCACCGGGCCGCACCTCCATTACGAGGTGCACACCGACGGCAAACCGGTGAATCCGCTCGACTACGTCCTGAACGCGTTCTGACGGCTTCGCCGTCAGAACGCGGGAACGCGGCTGCCTTGCCCCTCCGCGCCCTCAGACTCCTGCTAAACTGATTTTTTGCGTGCCCTCTTCTGGGCGCGCACTCCTCGCATGATCATCGACAAGGCACTCTCCAAAGTCTTCGGGACCAAGCACGAGCGCGACATCAAGGCGATGAATCCGCGCGTCGCGGCCATCAACGCGCTCGAACCCGAGATCAAGGCGCTCTCCGACGCCCAGATCCGCGCGCGCGTGGCCGAAATCCGCGCGCGCCTTCAGGATGACCTGAAGAACCTTCCCGCGAAGATCGAGGAGAGGCGCGCGCTTTCCCGCGAGGTCCTCGACAAGGAGCTCGTCGAGGTCTTCGCGCTCGTACGTGAGGCCGCGTGGCGCTCGATCGGACAGCGCCACTACGACGTCCAGCTCATGGGCGGCATGGTCCTCCACGAGGGCAAGATCGCCGAGATGCGCACGGGCGAGGGCAAGACGCTCGTCGCGACGCTCGCCATCTCGCTCAACGCCCTCTCGGGCCGCGGCGCCCATCTCGTCACCGTGAACGACTACCTCGCGCGCCGCGACGCCGAGTGGATGGGCCGCATCTACCAGTTCCTCGGCTTCACGGTGGGCTGCATCCAGCACGACATGCCCGACGAGGACCGCCGCGACGCCTACGCGCGCGACATCACCTTCGGCACGAACAATGAGTTCGGTTTCGACTACCTGCGCGACAACATGAAGTTCGAGCTCGCGCACATGGTCCAGCGCGGGCACGTCTTCGCCGTCGTGGACGAAGTCGACTCGATCCTCGTCGACGAGGCGCGGACGCCGCTCATCATCTCGGGCCCGTCCGAGGGCGAGACGGACATCTACTACAAGGTGGACCGGATCATCCCGAAGCTCGTCAAGGGCGAGGAGATCAAGGACAAGTACGGAAACAAGACGACGACCGGCGACTACCTCCTCGACGAGAGGGCGCACACGGCCTCTCTGACCGAGGAGGGCGTGACGAAGTGCGAACGCCTCCTCGGCGTCGAGAACCTCTACGACCCGACGAACATCGACCTCCTCCACGCCTGCCAGCAGGCGCTTCGCGCGCATACGCTCTACAAGCGGGACGTTTCCTACGTCGTGCGGGACGGCCAGGTCCTCATCGTGGACGAGTTCACGGGCCGGCTCATGCCGGGACGCCGCTGGTCGGACGGCCTCCATCAGGCGGTCGAGGCGAAAGAGGGCGTCAAGATCGAGAAAGAGAACCAGACGCTCGCCACGATCACGCTACAGAACTACTTCCGGATGTACGACAAGCTCGCGGGGATGACGGGCACGGCGGACACCGAAGCCGCCGAGTTCGACAAAATCTACAAGCTCGACGTCGTCGTGATCCCGACGAACCGCGACATGATCCGCATCGACGAGCACGACCTCGTCTACCGGACCGAGCGCGAGAAGTTCGAGGCCGTCGTCGAGGAGATCGCCGAGAAGAGCGAGAAGGGCCAGCCCGTCCTCGTGGGCACGATCTCGATCGAGAAGTCCGAGCTTCTCTCGAGCATGCTCAAGAAGAAAAAGGTGCCTCACGTCGTCTTGAACGCGAAGTACCACGAGCAGGAGGCCACGATCGTCGCGCAGGCCGGCCAGGTCTCCGCCGTGACGATCGCGACGAACATGGCGGGCCGCGGCACGGACATCCTCCTCGGCGGCAACCCGGAGTACCTCGCGAAGCAGAAGGCGAAGGACAAGACCCCCGAGGAGATCGAGAAGATCGCGGCCGAGTTCCAGAAGGACACGGCCGAGGCGCACGAGCAGGTCGTCGAGCTCGGCGGCCTCCACATCATCGGCACCGAACGGCACGAATCCCGCCGGATCGACAACCAGCTCCGCGGCCGCTCCGGCCGCCAGGGCGATCCGGGCTCCTCGCGCTTCTACCTCTCGCTCGAGGACGACCTCATGCGCATTTTCGGGTCCGACCGCCTGTCGGGACTCATGAAGCGCCTCGGCATGGAGGAGGGCGTCCCCATCGAGCACCGCTGGGTGACGAAGTCCATCGAACGGGCGCAGACGCAGGTCGAGGGCCGCAACTTCGACACGCGCAAGCACCTCCTCGAATACGACGACGTGATGAACAAGCAGCGCGCGGAGATCTACCGGCTCCGCAAGGAAATCCTCACGGGGACGCTCTCGCGCGACTACGTCGTGGCCCTCGCGGAAGACGTCTCGGAAGATTACGTCGACCGCCACTGCCCCGCCGGCAAGGACCCGTCCGAATGGACCTGGGACGCCTTCGAAAAGCTCGTGTTCGAAACCTACGGGTTCAAGCCGTCCGAAAAAGGGCTCGGGGCGGGCGACACGAACACGGAGCTCAAGAACAAGCTGCGCACGGCCGTGCGCGAGACGTACGAGGCGAAAGAGAAGGCCGTCGGCGCGCAGACGCTGCGCGACTTCGAGAAGTTCTTCATGCTCCAGACGGTCGACACGCTCTGGAAGGATCACCTCCTCGCGCTCGACCATCTGAAGGAAGGCATCGGCCTGCGCGGCTACGGCCAGCGCGACCCGCTCGTCGAGTACAAGAGGGAGTCCTTCCAGCTTTTCGAGGCGATGAAGGAAGGCGTCGAGGAGCAGATCCTCCAGTACCTCTTCCGTTTCGAGGTCGCCGAAGCGCCCGTCGAGCGCGTGCCACGCCCGCGCGAGGCGGAACCCGCCCCCGCCATCGCGGCGACGAGCGGCTCAGCGGCCTCGCGCCGCGCGGCGTCGGACCTCGAGAAGCGCGCGAAGCAGAAAGAGCAGAACCTCGAGTTGCAGGGTTCCTTCGACCCGACGGCGGGAGGCGATTTCGACGTCTCCACGGTGAAGGCCACGGGCCCGAAGGTCGGCCGCAACGAGCCCTGCCCGTGCGGCTCCGGAAAGAAGTACAAAAAGTGCCACGGGGCGACCGGGACGGGCGCCGCCGCCGGCTGACCGGGCAGACGAAAGAGGCCATCCACCGTCTGTGGTATGAATCCCCATGGTGAATGACCGGGAAATCCCGCTCGCCCTCACGTTCGACGACGTCCTCCTCCTCCCCGCCCGCTCGAAAGTCCATCCCGCCGAAACCGACCTGAAGACGCGGCTCGTGCCGGGGATCGGGCTGAACATCCCCATCCTTTCGGCCGCGATGGACACGGTCACCGAGTCGCGCCTCGCCATCGCGATGGCGCAGAACGGGGGCCTCGGCGTCATCCACAAGAACCTCACGATCGATTCGCAGGCCGCCGAGGTCGACAAGGTGAAGCGTTCGGAGAGCGGGATGATCGTCGACCCCGTCACCTGCCGCCCGACCCAGAGGATCTCGGAAGCGCTCGAGGTCATGGCGAACTTCCGGATCTCGGGGGTGCCGGTCGTGGACGACCGCGGCAAGCTCGTCGGCATCCTGACGAACCGCGACCTGCGCTTCGAGACGCGCATGGACCTCCCCATCTCGGAGCGCATGACGAAGGAGAACCTCGTGACGTGCCCGCCGGGCACGACGCTCGAGCAGGCCAAGGAGCTGCTTCACCGCCACCGCATCGAGAAGCTGCTCGTCGTGGACCGTGCCGGCAACCTCAAGGGCCTCATCACGGTCAAGGACATCCAGAAGCAGATCAAGTACCCGAGCGCGTGCAAGGACTCGTTCGGCCGCCTGCGCGTGGCCGCGGCGGTGGGCGCGAGCACCGATCTCATCGACCGGGCCCGGGAGCTCGTCGCGGCGAAGGTGGATCTCCTCGTGCTCGACTCCTCGCACGGGCACAGCGAAAGCGTGCTGGAGGCGCTCTCGTCCCTGAAGAAGAAGTTCCCGTCCATCCCCGTTCTCGCGGGCAACGTGGCGACGGCGGAAGGGACGCGCGATCTCGTGCGCCGGGGGGCCGACGCCGTGAAGATCGGCATCGGGCCCGGCTCCATCTGCACGACGCGCGTCGTCACCGGCGCCGGCGTGCCGCAGATCCACGCCATCCGCGAGTGCGTGAAGGGCGTGGGCAAGGCGAGCGTCTCACTCGTGGCCGATGGCGGCATCAAGTTCTCGGGCGACGTCACGAAGGCGCTCGCCGCGGGCGCGCATTCCGTGATGATCGGCAGCCTCTTCGCGGGCACGGACGAAGCGCCGGGCGAAACGATCCTGTACCAGGGCCGCACGTTCAAGGCGTATCGCGGCATGGGCTCGCTCGGCGCGATGAAGCTGGGCTCCGCCGACCGGTACTTCCAGGACGAGGAAGAGCCGCGGAAGCTCGTGCCGGAGGGCATCGAGGGCATGGTTCCCCACAAGGGGCCCGTCTCGACGCTCCTCGCGCAGCTGACGGGCGGCGTGCGCTCGGGCATGGGCCTCGCGGGCGCCGCGAGCCTCCCGGAGCTCGTGAAGAAGGCGCGGTTCGTGCGCATCACGGCGGCGGGCCTCCGCGAGAGCCACGCTCACGACGTGATCATCACGAAGGAAGCTCCGAACTACAGGCGCGAAGAAATCTGAGCACGCCGTCGTTCAAGGACCACTTCTCGGGCCACGCAAGCGATTACGCCCGCTACCGGCCCACGTACCCGCCCGAGCTCTTCCGGACCGTCGCGGCGCTCACGCCGCGGCACGAGCGCTGCTGGGACGCGGGAACCGGAAGCGGTCAGGCCGCCGTCCCTCTCGCGGAGCACTTCGCCGAGGTCGTCGCGACGGACGCGAGCGCCGACCAGATCGCGCACGCGACGCCGCACCCGCGTGTCACGTACCGCGTGACGCCCGCCGAGAGGTCGGGCCTGAAAGACGGATGGGCCGACCTCGTGACCGTCGGGCAGGCGGTTCATTGGTTCGCCTTGAAGACTTTCTATGAAGAGGTCAAGAGAGTCGGAGCGCCAGGAGGCGCCATTGCCGTGTGGGCATACGATCTCCTGGATCTGGAGGGCGAGGCCGGAGCGGTTTTTCGCCGCTTTCACGCTCGCGTCGAGCCGTACTGGCCGCCCGAACGCGCACTCGTCGCCCGCCGCTACGCCGATCTTCTCTTCCCATTCGAAGAAATCCCCGTTCTGCCTGTTGACATGACCGCGCGGTGGGATCTCGAACGGACGCTCGGCTATCTTTCCACCTGGTCCGCGGTCAAGGAGTTTCAGAAGGCCAACCAGGAAGACCCGATCGCCACTCTCGCGCCTGAACTCGCCGCGGCCTGGGGCTCCCCGACTGCCCCGAGGACGGTCACGTGGCCTCTCGTCCTCCGCGCGGGACGGATCGCCTAGCCCGTCGTTCTGAGCAGCATCTCGACCGCCTCCTCGATCTCCTTCTTCAGCTTCGCGAACCGCTCGCCCGTCGCCGGGCCGTCGAAGCCGGAGTGGATCTTCACGATGCGGTGCCGGCGGTCGAGGAGGAGCATCGTCGGATAGCCCTCCCAGCCTTCCAGCGGAAGGATCGCGGGCGAGGCAGGCGCGCCTTTCGTCGTGCCCGCGAGGAGGATCGGATGCTTCGTTCCGAAGCGCTCGATGAACCTCTTCACCTGCCGGCGGTTGCGCTCCACGTCGTCCGTGTATTCGAACGACAGCGAGATCACTTCGAGGCCCTTCGGTCCGTATTTCGCGTAAAGGTCCCGGAGAAACGGCGCCTCGTCGGCGCAGTTCGGGCACCACGTTCCCATGAAAGCGACGAGCATCGGCTTGCCCGAGAAGCGCGGGTCCGCCGTCGACATGATCCGGCCCTCGACGTCGGGAAATGACACGACGTACGGCGCGGACGGGTCCTTCGGCTTTACGATGTCGAAGGAGCCCGGCAGGAAGGTGGCCGCGGCGGCCGCGTCGAGCCGCTTCCCGCGCCAGGAGACGGGCGGATTCATGCGCGAGCGGTATTCCCCCGCGAGCCTGCCGTCCGGCAGCAGCTCGGCGTCGAAACGGTAGACGTGCACGCCGTCGAAAACCGACAGGGCGAGCCGTTCCCCGTCAAACGTGCCGTGCAGGGCACCGTAGTCACCGGTCGTCGAGAGAAACGTCCCCGTCACGGCGCCGCCCTTCTGCCGGAAAACGCCGGTAATCTTCTCGAGGTTCTTTCCGTCGCCCATCTCCACACCCCAGCTCCCGTCTATGGAAGCGCCGCCTTTCGGGGCGGGCGCGGCGGGCGCCTTTCGGGACGCGCGAAACGGCACCTCGGCGAGACCCGTCGCGATGACGCGCGTGTATCGGCCTTCCAGCTCTCCACCCTTCGGCTCAGCCACGATCTTCGCGTCGTAGTGCGCGAGCTCGAGAGTCAGCTTCGCGCCGTCCCAGGCGGCCGACGTGAACGGGATCTCGGACGCGCCGTTCAGGAGCGATGCGGAGAGGCCCGAGCCCTTCGCGACGATCTTCAGATCGAAGAAGACCTCGTGTCCGGCCGAAGGAATCAGCTCGGCGTGCCAGAGGCCGACGGGAGCCGGTGGAGCGGGGGACGAGGAGAGAAGATTCTTTGAAGAGAACAAAAGGGGAGCAAGAGGAAGAAGAAAGAGCGCGCGCCGAGGCGCGACGCGAAAATCAAACGCCATACGCGGACAGTAACCCGCCGATCCCATTCTAAGAGGATTTCTTCCGGATCTTCTCCCTCAGCGCCCGTACCGCTTCGGCGCGCGCCTTGAGGTCCTTCTCGCGGCCTTCGCCCGACGGCCGGTAGTAGTTCCGTCCCGCGAGGGAATCCGGCAGGCACGAGAGGCCCGCGGTCTTCTCGGCCAAATCGTGCGCGTAGCGGTAGCCCGACCCGTAGCCCACGTCCTTCATGAGCTTCGTCGGCGCGTTGCGGATCGCGAGGGGCGGCGGCTCGTTCGGGCGCTCGTGCACGTCGGCCACGGCCTCTCCGTACGCCGTGTAGAGCGCGTTCGACTTCGGCGCCAGCGCCATGTGCACGACGATCTCGGCGAGCGCGAGCGCCCCCTCGGGCATGCCGATGAAGTGCACGGCTTCCTTCGCCGCCATCGCGAGCGTGAGCGAGGACGGGTCGGCGAGGCCGACGTCCTCGGAGGCGAAGCGCACGAGACGGCGGGCGACGTAGAGCGGGTCCTCCCCCGCCTCGAGCATTCGCGCGAGCCAGTAGAGCGACGCGTCCACGTCCGAGTCGCGGAGCGATTTATGGAGCGCAGAGATGAGGTTGAAGTGCTCCTCGCCGGACTTGTCGTACAGGAGAACTTTTCGCTTGAACAGATCCTCGAGGAGGGAAACCGAAAGATTTTCTTTGAAAGGAAGATGGGAAGCCGCAGCTTCGAGAGCGGTCAATGCGCGGCGCGCGTCGCCGTCCGCAAAACGCGATATCCATTCGAAGGAATCTTCATCGACCGTGATCTCGTTTCCGAGCCCTCTGGTGGGATCCGCCAGCGCTCTCTTCATGATCCGCACGAGATCCTCGCCCTGGAGCGCCGGCAGGATGACGACCCGGAGCCGAGAGAGCAGCGCGCCGTTCAGCTCGAACGAGGGATTCTCGGTCGTGGCGCCCACGAGCACGATGTCTCCGGCCTCGACGAACGGCAGAAACGCGTCCTGCTGCGCCCGGTTGAAGCGGTGGATCTCGTCCACGAAGAGCAGCGTGCGGCGGCCCCGGCGCTTCGCGCGGGCCGCTTCCTCCATCACGTTCCGGATCTCCTTGATGCCCGAGACGACGGCTGAGAAGCCGATGAAGCGGGCCTGGGTCTTCGCCGCGATGATCCGCGCGACCGTCGTCTTGCCGCTTCCAGGGGGACCCCAGAAGACGAGCGAGGGAACCTTGTCGGCCTCAAGCGCCTTCGCGAGAAACGAGCCGGGGCCGACGAGATCCGCCGGCCCTTCCACCTCGGAGAGGTCGCGGGGGCGCATCCGCTCCGCGAGCGGCGCGTCCCGCGGCACGACTCCATCGGCGGCGGGCCCGTCTTCAGCCGGGCGCTCGTCCTCGAAGAGGTCGCCCGGCGACGAGGTCACGCCCGTGGGCGTCCTTTCGCTCGCTGCTCGAGGTCGCCCGTGAGGCGGTCGAGCGCCGGGATCTCGGGATGCTCCTTCTTGAGCTTCGTGAGGATCTCGAGCGCCTTTTTCGTATCGCCTTTGTCGATGCCGTAAACGATCGCGAGATTGAACTGCGCCGGCCAGTGGTTCGGATCGCGTGCCGACGCCTGCGTGAACATCGCGAGCGCCTTGTCGACGTTGCCGGTGTTCCGGTACGCGACTCCGAGATCGGTGAGGACGTTGGGATCGGCGTCGCGCAGCTTGAGAGCCCTCTCGTAAGCGTCGACCGCCTTCTTCCAGTCCTCGACGTCGTATGCCGTGTTCCCGAGCTGCACGAGGAGGTCCGCGTTCTTCGGCTCCTTCGCCACGGCCGCCTCGAGGTCGGAGAGCTTCTGCCGAGCGACCGGGTCGGCGGCCAGAGACGGCTGCCCGCCGCCGCTGCCGGGCAGATCGCGCGTCGCGCCCGGGCCGACGCCGGCGAGGCCGGCATGCGGGTCGCTCAAGGAAGCCTGCGGCACCGCCGACGGGTTCTTGTCCAGGTACAGATACGCGGCCGCGAAGCCGGCGAGAAGGCCCACCGCGAGGAACAGCCCCCGGTCCGGCCAGGGGGACGTGCGAGGCGCCGGCGCCTCCGAGGCGCGGGCTTTTTTCTCCCGGACAGGCTTTCCGGCCGGGGCGGGCGGAGGCAGGTGGTCATCCATCTCTTCGGCCGTCATCTCGATTCACTCTCCTCGTCACGCACCGGCTGCGCCGCCCACGTGCCCGCCACGGGGCCCGAGACCGGGGCCGGCGCGATCTGCGTCCCGTCCCAGGTGCCCGCGATGTGGCGCGTGGCCCCGATCGTCAAGCGGCCGTAGAACTTCGCATCCACTCCCCGTTCGGAGTCGATCCGCTCGAGCGTGACGCGGTCGCCCACGAACGTGCCCCTGAGAGAACCATGAAACCCGCCGTCGAGGACATAGTCCCCCGAGAGGATTGTGCCGTCGAGCGAGAGGCGGTAGAAGCCGCGCCGCGCTCCCGGGTTGATGAAGACCTCCCAGCGACCCGTGAGGGGGTCGGAAATGGCGCTTCTGAGGGCCTCGCGACGGCGCGCGATCTCCTCCCGGAACGCGCCGAGACGGCGCACGCGCTCGGCGAGCCGCTCGGAAACGGCCCGGCGCCTGTCCTGTCCTGCCTCCACGCGTGCCCGCGCGTCAGCCGCGGCCTGCTCGGCCTGCTCCAGCGCGTTGCGGTCCGCCACGCCCTCGCGCGCGAGACGGGCGATCTGATTCAGGGCCGAGGTGAGGTCGGACTCCGCGCGCGACGCCTGCCCCGAGATCCGGTCGAACTCCTCGAGATCCTCCGTCACGCGCCGCTTCTCCATGTCGACCGACACCAGGAGGACGTCGAGCACGCCATCGCCAGTCCGGGTCGGGACGGTCGCGGCGGCAGCCGGCAGCACGAGCGTCAGCAGAAGTCCCACCGACAGGCCGGTGAGCATCGGGCGCGAAGCCATCCTCGCCACTATACGGAAGTTACCGCCGCCCCATCGCGGCGCTGGATTCCTTCGGGCGCGGAAGGGGCCCGGGGAAACCCGGCTCGGGTTCCCCCGGGCAAGTCAGTGGTCGCGGTTATTTCCGGCCACGGCCGCGACGTGACGCCGCTTGAGAATCGCCCGGTCGAGGGCCTTCTCGACCTCGGTCGCGACCTCGCCCTCCGGCAGCCCGTTGATCTGCGCGATCTCGGAGACGATCAGATAGCGGGCGCGCTCGTACATCTTCTTCTCTCGGAAGGAGAGCGCCTTCTGCTTCTGCACCCACGTCAGGTTCTTGAGGACGTCCGCGATGTCCGTGAGGCGGCCGGAGCGCATCTTGTCGAGGTTCTGCTTGTACCGGCCCTTCCAGTCGCCGCTCGGCGGGAGCATCGCGTTCTCGAGAACGCGGAACACCGAGCCCACGTCCTTGCGCCGCGTGAGCGGGCGGAGGCCGATGCGGTCGGAGTTCCCGACCGGCACCATCACGCGCGAGTTGTTCCCGATGAGGCGAAGCTGATAGCAGGGCGCGGGCAAGCCTTCGGGGAGGGATTCCTGGATCGTCTCCACGACCCCGACACCGTGGTTCGGGTAGACGAGCCTGTCGCCGATCTTGAAAGCCACGGCCAAATCCTCCTTGGAAAGGGGAACGAGAGACTACTCCCGCCCCCTCCGTGCGTCAATGGGTTTTGGCGACGGAACACGCCGGATGACGAAAACTGAACACTTCTGATTCACTCCGGCGCGTATTCTTGCCCTGCCGGCATGAAAGAGACGCGATATCGCCGGCAAAGGTGAAGCGACGGGCTCGCCTACTTCTCGCCCAGGCCGAACTCGGGCAGGACCCCGCGATGGAAAGAGAGCGCGCACGGAGGATGCCCACGTGGAGCGCCTGGACGACGACCTACCTGGAGCGCGTGGCGTTGAAGAAGAAGAGCCCGCGCGAGGATGTGCGGTTCCTCGGGCCTGACTCCGCCTCGGTGCGCGCATGGGGGACGCGGCCTCTCGACGAGATCGGCCGCGAGGACGTAGAGCGGCTCCACGTCGCCTTGAAGAAGACGCCCACGGGAGCGAATCGCGCTCTGGCGAGCGTCCGCGCGTGCCTTTCCGCGGCCGTGAAGGCCGGCCACGTCGCCGTGAATCCCGCTCGTGGCATCGAGCACTTCATGGAGTCTCCGCCCCGCGCCCGGACGCTCTCGGACGCCGAGATGGGGCGCCTACGTCGCGCGCTCGCGGCGGAGGACCCGTTCAACCGCGCGGCCTTCGCGCTGCTCATCCTGACGGGCGCGAGGCTCTCAGAAGTCCTGCACGCGAAGTGGGAGGACTTCGACCTCTCGGCCGGGACGTGGCGGATTCCATCGCCGAAGGCCGGACACCCGCAAACCGTGCCGCTGCCCGCGGCCATCGTGGAGATCCTGACCTCTCTCCCCCACGCCGGCGACTACGTGATCCCCGCGCAGGACAAGACGCGGCCCCGGTTCGACCTGCAAAGCACGTGGCGCCGCGTGCGCGATGCGGCGGAACTCGAAGGCGTCAGGATTCACGACCTCCGCCGAACCTTCGGCCTGACCGTCGCGCGACTCGCGGGCCTTCACACGGCGTCAAAATTGCTCCGCCATTCCGACGTGAGGGTCACGGAGCGCTGTTACGCACCCCTCGGGCTCGAGGATCTCAGGGCCGCGACGGAGCAACGTTCTGCCGCGCTCCCGGCCGCCACGAATGAGGAGAAGACAGTCCACCGGGTCATCAGTTCCGCCGCCAGGGAAACGTCTAGTGCGCTTCGACTTCCCGCCGGGCGCGACGGCGGAGGAGATCATGAAGGCCCTTCACGCGCTTCGAGAGAACCACCTGACCTCGCTGACGAAGTAGGGCGCCGATGAATCGGAAATGGCTCCTCATTCTCCTGGCGGGCGTCCTATTTCTCGGAATCGTCGTCGTCCACTGGGTCGATCGTTTCCGTTCCGCGTCTAACCTCCGCGTGACGTACATCCTCCGCGACACCGGGGACCACTGTTTCTCGATTCTCTCCAATGGATTCGAGATGGCGGGCTGGACCGGCGCATCGATGTTCACGGAGGGTCTCGACTTCAAGACGTGGGCGAAGGCAACAGAGGTCAGCGCGACGCAACCTCCAATGCTTTTCGGAAAGGACCGCGGCCTCGCGCTCAGCATCGCAGCGAAACAGTACGCCGCTCTCGCCCGAGAGCCCCGGGGCACGTGGCTCACTTACACGCACGAAATCGCGGAGGCACGGTCACGGCTCGACGCCGCGATTATCGCGGTCGAGACGGAGGATGTTTCTTCCGGCGCCGTAACGAACCGCCGAGCCGAGTCCAAGGCTGAGATCGTTCGCGTGGCCAGGACGATCCTCGACGCTCAGGAGAAGGCCGCGAAAGCCGAAGAGGGCTCCGGAATCAGCGACGAGCAGCGGCACGCTGCAACAACGAGGAACTTGGCCGAAATCACCGACGCCACGCCTGCCGAGCAAACGGCCATCGCTGCCGAACTCTGTCGGAAGGCTGGCAGATCGAACTGCGGCCCGCCGGGCTCTGAGAAGGCGGATGCGGAGATCGTCGCGAATTGGCGGGTCCGATCTGGCCTCGCGCCCGCCCCGACCCCGGCTCTTACGCGGAAATGAGGCCCGAAGACCTCGGGATCAAAGGCTTCACCCCGAGCCGGAGCCGAAGCCAGGGGCCTGAGACTCCCCTAGGAAACCTAGGAATTCTAGGACATCTAGAACGTGGCCCCCGCGGCCCTGCTTTCCGGGTCCGCCGGGTCACGGAACGGGCCTTACTGGAACGCCGATGGAAGGTTTCGCTTGAAGCAGTCGACGATGTCGAAGAAGCGCGCCAAGCTGCGGACCTCGCCGGCGCGGATCTCCGGATTCGTCCGCGGCCCGTGCTTGCCGAGCGGGAAGACTGGGTAGGCTTCCTTTCCGGGGACCAGCACCGTCCAGTATTCGTCCGACTCTTTCCGCGTCCAGCCCTTCGCGCACTCGTCCAGTGCGTCCCAGACGGCTCTTATGCGGATCGTCGCCACGCTATTAGGCGGCTTTCGATCTGCGCGGCTTCTCGCTGTTGTTAGGAGCCGGCGTGGTCTCGACCAACTTTAGATCACCGATCTCCTCGGGAGAGCTGATCCCCGCCTTCTTGCCGGCGAGTGGAACGTCGATGACGTCGATCGACCAACGGGCGTCCGCCACCTTCTTTACACCGGGGAGGGAGATCCTTCCCGCGCGAACCTCCGCCACCGCGGCAATCCACTGGACTTCCGAAGGCTTACTCGTCGCGCCGAAGAAAGCCTCGACCTTGCCCTTGTAATCCTTGAAGGTTGCGGAGCTATCCGCCAGCGCCTGAAGGACGCGTCGGAAGTTCTTCTTGAAATCCTGGTACGCGTCGGTTCCGTTGAGACCGCCGCCCGCGACCGCACCGGGGTTTACTCCGTACATCCAGATTCCGTCGTTCTCCACGACCTCGAGGAGTCGGCCCTTCGTCTTCACGCGCGCGAGAAAACTCTCGCCACGAATCAGGGGCGTACACGAGAAAAGCAAGGGAAAATGCAGTGCCGGTGCGGGCGGCGCTGCCGTGCTCTCGGTCATCTTCGAATGTCCTCCTGCGGGCGTTTCGGGGTCCACTCGGCGCCCGCTCATAGCCTATAGAACGCATGCGGCGTGCCGGGGGTGATTCCGGGGGCGCCGCTACACGAGGCTTCGCCGGCTCCTCTTTCCTCGTCGCCGACGAGCCTCAGCGTAGGCAGGAGCGGGCTCCTCGTCAAGTCACAGGCGCCTTCCCGGCGGCCCTACTGTGGGTCGCGCGGGTCACGGATCGGGCACGGTAGCGAAATGCCCGAAACCGCCTGAAGCTGTAAGTGGTGCCGGAGGAGGGAGTTGAACCCTCATGGCCCTTTCGGGACCGGGGGATTTTGAGTCCCCTGCGTCTGCCATTCCGCCACTCCGGCGCGCCGGGAAGAGTCTACTGCCAGTCGAGCCGGACGTTGCGGTGGAGGTGCGCGGCGGCACAGCCGGCGATCGTGCCGAGGACGTTCCAGAAGATGTCGTTCACGTCGGTCGCGCGGGTCGGCAGGAAGAGCTGGACCGTCTCGATGCCCACGCTGAACAGCGTCCCCGCGAGGAGGACATCCGCATGGTTCCGCGCGGCGGAGCGGCCGGGGCCGTCGAGGAACTTCCACAGCAGGAACGCCCATACCGCGAACATCGCGAGGTTTCCGGCGATCCCGACGATCGCGTAAAAGAACGCGTTCGACAGGGTGCCGCCGCGCCCCGCGCGCAGGATGAGGCGCTGGATGTCGTCGAACGGCGCGAGATTCGTGCGCACCGCTCCGCCCCCCTGCACGAGAAGCGTCACGGCGAGGAGGAGGCACGAATACGAGGCCAGCAGCGCCCCCTGAACGCCCTTGCCGATGCGGATCGTGCGCACGGCGTGCCGCGTCAATCCGGGAGTCATGCGGCGCAGATTACCCGAACAGGCGTTGACGAGGCCCCGCCTCCTCCCGACAATGCCTCCGTGACGACGCCTTCGCCGACTTCGCCCGCGCGCAACACCGGGGTGCCCGCCCACGAGGGCTTTTTCGTCTCGGAGTTTCTCGGCGAGACGGTGCGCGACGTGGCGCGCCACCCCGTCGGAAAAATCTCGGACTTCGCCGTCGCCACGAGCACGCGCGCCCCCTTTCCGCGCGTGACGGGCCTCCTCATCCGCGACCGCTTCGAGACGTTCGTCCTGCCCTGGGAGGACGTCGCCATCTTCCAGCGCGGCGCCGTGCGCACCCGGCTCGTGAGGGAGGACCTCCTGCACCGTCCCGCACGGGAGGACGAGATCTTCCTCGCGCGCCATCTTCTCGACAAGCAGATCGTGGACATCAACGGCGTGAAGGTCGTGCGCGTGAACGACCTCAAGCTGGACGTGCTGTCGGGCGACCTCGTGCTCACCGCCGCAGACGTGGGCGTGCGCGGCCTCGTGAGGCGGGTCTTCGGCGCGGGCGTCACGCCCCGCGGAGGAAGGCTCTCCGACGCGTCTCTTCCGGCGCGGCTCATTCCGTGGGACTCGATGCAGCCGCTCCACGCGCGCCTCGAGCGCCTCGAGACCACGCTGCCCCAGGAGAAGCTCCAACGGCTCCATCCGGCCGACATCGCGGAAATCCTGAGCCAGGTCTCGGGCACCGAGCGATCCGGCATCTTCCAGAAGCTGAACGTCGAGACGGCTGCCGAGACGCTGCACGAGCTGGAGCCCGAGATCCAGGCGGAGATCATCGAGGACCTGCCCGAGAGGCGCGCCTCGGAGATTCTCGAGCAGATGCCCGCGGACGAGGCGGCGGACGTCCTCGGCGAGATCGAGGGTGAGCACGCCCGCGACCTCGTCCAGCTCATGGAGAAGGGCGCGGCCGAAGATGTCACCGAGCTGCTCGTGCACGACGAGAACACGGCGGGCGGCCTCATGGGAACCGACTTCGTCACGTTTCCGCCGAATCTCACCGTGCGCGAGACGATCCAGCGCCTCAGGCCCGTGGCCCGCGACGCCGAGGCTCTCTTCTACTTCTACGTCGTCGACGAGAAGGATCGCGTGCTGGGCGCGCTCTCGGTGCGCGACCTCCTCGCCGCCGACGACGACACGCTTCTCGAGAACGCCATGGCGACGCCCGTGCGTAGCGCCACGCCGGACGTCTCGGCCGACGAGGTCGCCGAGACGATGTCCAAGTACGACCTCCTCGCCCTGCCCGTGACCGACCCCGAAGGCGTTCTCGTCGGCATCATCACGATCGACGACGTCGTCGACCGACTTCAACCGCAGCCACGCCGCCACCGGCGGAGGCTCCGGTGATCGCGCCGGCCGCCGACACAGCCTCTTCGCGCTCCGAGGTCCGCGGCTGGAAGCGGCGTGCGATGCTCTTTCTCGCGGTCCTCGGGCCCGGGATCATCACGGCAAACGTCGACAACGACGCGGGCGGCATCGCGACGTACTCCATCGCGGGCGCCCACTTCGGCTACTCGCTGCTCTGGACGCTCGTCCCCATCACGATCGCCCTCATCGTCATCCAGGAGATGTCCGCACGCCTCGGCGCCATCACGGGGAAGGGCCTCGGCGAGCTCATACGCGAGAACTACGGCCTGAGGGCCACGTTCTACCTGCTCGTCGCTCTTCTCGTGACGGACATCGGGAACACGGTCGCCGAGTTCGCCGGCTGGGCGGCCGCGATGGAGATCTTCGGGATCCCGCGCTTCGTCTCCGTGCCAATCGGCGCGTTCGTCGTGTGGTGGATCGTCGTGAAAGGGAACTACAAGTCGGTCGAGAAGGTATTCCTGATCGCCTGCACGATCTACCTGACGTATATCCTGTCGGCGCTCTTCGCGAAACCCGTCTGGAAGGACGTCCTCAAGCAGACTTTCGAGCCCAGGATCGAGTCGAGCGCCGCGTGGATCCTGATGATCATCGGGATCGTCGGAACGACGATCGCGCCCTGGATGCAGTTCTACCTCCAGTCCTCCATCGTGGAAAAACGAATCGGCCCGGAGGAGTACAAGCTTTCGCGCTGGGACGTCATCGTCGGCTGCATCCTGACGGACGTCGTCGCGTTCTTCATCATCGTCGCCTGCGCGGCCACCCTCTTCCCGAAGGGGATTCGCATCGAAGGCGCCGAGCAGGCGGCGCTTGCCTTGAAGCCGCTCGCGGGGAAATGGGCCGGTACGCTCTTCGCCCTCGGGCTCGCGAACGCCTCGCTGTTCGCGGCCTCCATCCTGCCGCTCGCCACGGCCTACTCCATCTGCGAGGGGCTCGGCTTCGAGGCCGGTGTGAACAAGACCTGGAGCGAGGCGCCCCAGTTCAATACGCTCTACACGACCATGATCGTGATCGGCGCCGGCATCATCCTGATTCCCGGAGTTCCCCTCTTCCCGGTCCTTTTCCTCTCGCAGGTACTGAACGGGCTTCTCCTCCCGTTCGTCCTCGTGTTCATGTGCCTCCTCATCAACCGCGTGGACCTCATGGGCGAGCATGTGAACGGCCGCATCTGGAACTGGGTGGCCTGGGGAACCTGCATCATCATGATCGGACTAACGCTGGTCCTCGTCGTCACGTCGATCTGGCCCGGGCTGTTCCCGGCGAGCTCCTAGGCACGGGTACGTTCGTTGCTTGCGAATCTGACGTGTGGGGTGTGCGTCTCATTGCGGGAACACCCCCGCGTTCGGCTCCAAACTCCGAGCTGGCAGGAGGATCCATGCATCGCTTTCTCGTCTTCTCCGCGTTCGCCGGTGCCTTTCTGATGCTCGCGCCGCCGGCTGTCGCCCAGGACCGCGCCGGCACGTGGGAGATCTCGCCGTTCGCGGGCGGCTACTTTGGCGGTCGCCTTTACGGCAGCTACGCGGTTCCCTTTTCGTCCGGCACCGTGTCGAACGTCCGTTTCCTCGAGCCGCACGACGACCTCGCGTACGGCGCGCGCCTCGCGTACAACATCACGCGCCACTTCGGCTTCGAAGTCGACTGGACCTCCTCGCGTGCCGATCTCCGCTCCCCCAACTTCTTCGGCTCCTTTCCGCGAAATCTCAAGGTCGGGACCCTGCGCCAGGACGTCTATGAGGCAAATGCCCTCGTCAATTTCGGGCGACGGCGCGTGATCGGCTACGTCGGCATCGGCGCCGGAGAGGCGGTCCTCAAGCAAGACGTCGCGGGCATCGACCCGTCCTCGAGGGGGCGTTTCACGGCAAACATCTCGGTTGGAGGGAAGTTCTTCTTCGTGCCGCGCGTCGGGCTGCGCATCGACGGCCGCTACCGGACCATCGATCTGCGCTCTGACGGCGATGGCACCTCCTGTGACCACAACAGTTTTTGCGACAACCGGCGGGGGAACTGGTCGTACAACGGAGAGGTCACCGGAGGGCTCGTCTTCGCATTCTGAGCCTCACGGGGAGGACGGGCGGATTCCCGGAGGGTCAACGTCGATGGTGCGCGACCCGTCGGGCTCGATGCGCAGCACGACGCGCCAGGCCCGCCGCTCCGTCAGCGGCGGACGCGGCCATTCCACCGCGAGAATCGCGCTTTCCCGCTCGTCGAGGCCGAGGTCCGCGATCGACGCGCCCGCGAAGACGCGATAGAGGTCGCCGTGGACGAGGAGGGGCGGCTTCCCCGCCGGCCCGTACTCGTGCACGAGCGCGAAGCTCGGGGACGACACGTCCTCCGGGTCGAGGCCGAGCCCGGCAGCGATCCCCTTCACGAAGGCGGTCTTGCCGGCGCCGAGGTCTCCCTCGACAAGCACGACGTCGCCGGGAGCGAGACGGCGCGCGAGGCTCGCCCCGAGGCGCCTCGTTTCCTCCTCGGTTGCCGAGGCGTGCGACGTCACCCGCCGGCGCTCTCGCGCGCTTCTAAGAAAGCCTCGGAGAGCGCTTCCACGACGTCGGACGCCGAGAGCGACTCCTCCCCTCTGACCTCCCGCACGAAGTCACCTGCCATGCCGTGGAGCCACGCGGCCGCGCAGGCCGCGTCAAAGGCGTCGAGGCCCCGCGCGAGGCACGCCCCGACGACGCCGGTGAGGACGTCGCCCGTCCCCCCCGAGGCAAGCGCGGGGTTCCCCGCGAGGACGGACACGACCTGACCCGTCGGCGAGGCCACGAGCGGCCGGAACCCCTTGAGGATGACGACCGCCTTCGCGCGCGAGGCGATCTCGCGCGCCGCGGCCTCCCGATCCGCGTTCACGCGCGCCGCGTCGAGGTCGAGGAGGCGCCCGGCCTCCCCGGCGTGCGGCGTGAGCACGGTGGGCGCGACCCGCGAAGCGAAGTACGCGGCGTCGCCGGCGAGGTTGAGCGCGTCCGCGTCGAAGACCGCCGGAAGGCGCGCCGCCACCGTGCGCTGAAGGAGCGCGCGGGCGGCCGTCGACGCGCCGAGCCCGGGTCCGACCGCGAGGGCGTCGAAACGCGCGATATCGACCTCGGCGCCCGCCGTCGTCGTCTCGGGGCTGAGCGCGTGCACCACCGCGCGAACGGAATCCGGCGCGAAAACGCTGACGAGGCCGGCCCCCGACCGGTGCGCTCCACGCGCCGCGAGGGCGGGCGCCCCCGCCATGCCCTCGGAGCCTCCCACCACGAGCAGGCGCCCGAACGTGCCCTTGTGCGCCGCCGCCTCGCGCCGCGGGAAGAGTTTCGCAACGTCCAGAGCGCAGACGGCATCTCCCGCGGCCCCGCTCTCCTCCTCGAGAGGCAGAAAGCCGATGCCGGCGACGCCAATCCGCCCGCAAAGAGCCGCGGCGGGCAGGCGCACGTGACAGGGCTTCGGGTATCCGAACGTGACGGTGAGGTCGGCGCGTACGGCGGGAGACCACGGGAGTGGCTCGTCCGCCGAGAGGCCCGAGGGCACGTCGACCGCGACCACGAACGCCCGCCCTTCCGCGACGAGGCGCACGGCGCGCGCCGGAAGCCCGTCCGGCGAGATGGGCCTCTTCAGGCCCGTGCCGAAGAGCGCGTCCACGACGAGCGTCGCCGTTCGCAGAGGCTCGAGATCGGCTTCCTTCGTCACCTCGCGAATCGTCCCTCCCGCCTTCTCGAGGCGCTGATGGGTCTTTCGGGCGTCCAGACTCAGATGCTCGGGCGCCCCGAAAAACAGCGTCTCCACGTTTCCCCCGACGTGCGCCGCCTGGAGAAGGCGCGCTGCCTCGAAACCATCCCCTCCGTTGTTGCCCGGGCCCGCGAGGACGACGACGTGTGCGCCGCGGGACGCCCGGCGCGCGACGACGCCCGTGATCTCCCGCACGAGCGCCGCGGCGGCCCGTTTCATGAGGACGAGCCCCGGCGTACCGGCCGCGATCGTCCGCGCGTCCAGGGCGCGGGCAGCCTCCGACGTGAGAACCTTCACCCGGCGCTCCGCCCGAAAAGTGCGAGAAGCGCGCGGCGCGTCGCGGGGGCGAGATCCGGATCGGCCGCGAAAAGGGCCTCCACCCTTCCGAGGTCCGTGATCTCATCGACGTCGGGCACCGTCGAGAGCAGGCGCACGCGGTAACCCTTCGCCTCTGCGGACCTCCTGCAGTCGGCGAGGGCGTGCTCCGAAGACCATCGCACCCCGGCCTGGAAAACAGCGGCCGGTTCGACGTTTCCACGCATGCCGACGAGCGAGAACCCCCCGTCGGGAGCCGGAGCGAACACGACGTCGCTCTCTCTTTCGAGAGCGGCGAAACCCTCGGAGAGATCCTCGACGGTGAGCGTCGGGGCGTCGCTTCCGGCGACGAGCACGTCGCGCCGCCCTTCCATGCGCGCGCGCACGACGGCGCGCGCCAGCCGGTCACCGAGCGACCCTTCGCCCTGCGGCACGAGGTCCCAGGGAGGGCGGAAGGTCGTGAGGAGATAGGGACCCGCGTCGAGCTCCGCGTGCGCGAGCACCGCGTCCCACTGTCCCGGCGCCGTCAGCGAGGCGGCCAGGTCGGAAAGGAACGCCTCGTAGAGCGACGCGGCGGCCGCGGGCCCGATCTCGCGGGCGAGGCGCGTCTTCACGCGTCCTCTCACGGGCTCGCGCGCGAACAGAATGAAGCGCTTCACCGGTGCGTTCACGGCCTGACTTGGCCTCACTTCCGGGGTGCGCCCTCCTCGCCGGCGAAGGCCGACACGAAGACGGACCTCTGGAGATAGCTCGTGGAGTTCGTGATGTCGTCGCGAACCGCGATCGAAAGCTTCTGGCCGCCCGGAATCATGATGAGCTTCACGTCGTAGATGAAGTCCTTCCGGGCGAGGGCGTCGAATCTCTTCGCGTCGATGTCGATCGGGACGGGCTGCGTCGTGAGATCCGACTGCTTTCCCGCCGAGTCGATGACGACGAAGTAGAAGACGACGCGGCCGCGCACCTTCGAGCCCTCGGGCAGCATCGCGAGGCGCAAGTAGGGAATCCGGATGATCACCGGTACCGCGAAGTTCTCGCGGTCGGCCGGCACGGGCTTCCCGACTTCCAGGCCCACGGCGAGGGGATTGTCGTCGCGCGGGAAGAAAAGCGCCGAGGTGACGGCCTCGCGCACCTTCGTCTCGACGCCCTTCTCGAGATAGCTGCGGCGCGCGCGCACGGTCAGCCCCTTCTTCTTCAGCTTGACCTCGACCTTGTGCGGGCGGTCGAGCCCCGAGCGCAGGCTTCGGTAGCCGATCGAGTAGTACGACGTGTAGTCCTTCTCGATGTTCTTGAGGGCGCCGAGGACGTCGTTCTTGTTCAGGATGGCCTCGCCGCCGGTTTCCTCGGCCATGAGGCTCAGCATCGCCTGGAGGTTGTTTTGCTCGAGAAACGTGTCGAGGCGCTGGCTCTGGGTGCGGTTCTCGGCCGATACGTTCGAATCCACCGAGAGACCCGACGCATCGATCGTGTAGATCGACACGCCCGAGGAATTCGCCGCCTGCACGACGGAAAGGTACTTCGTGGTCCGATCGAACTCGAAGAGCGACGTGGAGTGGCTCGTGGAGTCGCGGTACTTGTCGGAGATGTACTTCCACAGCTCCGCCCCCGGGGACTGCGGCAGGCCGTCGGAGACGTGGATGAGGATCTTGCGGCCCTCGACGCCGGCGAGCTGGTTGATCGTCGTCTTCATCGCGTCGATCGTGAAGTTCAGGTCGTTGTCGAGCGCCTGGCAGTACGACCGCACCCGGCCCGCAGCCTGGTCCGCGGTCGTGGAGTCGTCGATCGCCTGGATCACGTCCCGCCGGTCGGAGATGATCTGCTGACCGAGAGCGCTCTCGTCCTCGAGCTGCTTGAGGACGTCCGACAGGTCGCGGCCGTCGTTCGTGAACTTTCTCCGGATCTTCAGCGACCGGTTCCACGCGACGATCATGCCCTCGACGTTGTCCTTGACGTTCTCGCGGACGAAGGCCTCGACGCTCCTGAGGACGCGGTTGCGGCTGAACGGCGAGAGGTGAAGATTGTCCACGAAGATGATGATGCGGGTCCTCGGCGCCTTCTCGGGCGCCGCCGCCGGCGCCGGGGCGGGAGCCGGCGCGGGCGCGGCCGGAGTCTCTTCGACCGGCAGGACGAAACGGCCCTGCTCCACCGGAGAGAAGTTCGTGACGACCTGCTCGAGGTTGTCCTCGACGACGATGAGGTCCTCTTTCTTCAGGCCCGTCACCCGGTTCCCCTTCCCGTCGGTCACGACAACGTCGAGGTTCGTCACGGTGATGCCCTCGCGGGCGACGAATCCTCCCGCCGGCGTCTCGGGCTTGCCGGCCGGAGCCTGGGACGCGGCGGACGATCCGACGAGCGCGGCGACGAGGAGGAACGCGGCCCGAAAAAGGGAAGCAGGGCGAATCGACATGGCCGGATTGTACGGGGCGCGCGGATAGAATCCCGCTCCGATGCCATTCCGCGTCCGCCGCCACCTCACCGCCGGGCTTCTCGTGCTCGTTCCGCTCGTCATCACAGCGGCCGTCATCCGCTTTGTCTTCAACGTGATCGACGGCGCCAGCCAGCCCCTCACCGAGCGCCTCGTGGGCCGGGCCATCCCGGGCCTGGGGCTCGTCCTGACGATCGCCGTCATCTGGCTGACGGGCCTTCTTTCCTCGAATCTCATCGGGCAGAAATTCCTTGAACTTTTCGGCCGTCTCTTGGAGAATCTCCCCCTCGTCAAGACGGTCTATACCGCTTCGAAGCAACTTGTCGAGGCTGTGTCGCCGGGCGGCCGTCGGGCCTTTCAGCGAGTCGTCCTTGTCGAATTTCCTCAGAAGGGGACCTTTGCGTTGGGATTCGTGACAGGAAACGGCATCGGCTCACTCGACGCGAGCACGCTTTCAATCTACGTTCCGACGGCGCTGAACCCGACGAGCGGGTTCCTGATCTTCGCGAAGGAAAGCGATATTCTCGACCCCCGCCTCACGGTGGAGGAGGCGATCAAGCTCGTCGTGTCGGGCGGAGTCGTCAGGCCGCAGGGGAACTAGAAGCCTTGCCGGGCGGTCCAACGGAGCGGCCGGAGATGAGCGCAAAGCGGCGGGAGACCGAAAGGAGTGAACGGGCGATGACGGGAAATCTCACCGGCAGGGGACGAACGGTTCGGCGGATCGCCGCGGCCGGTCTCGCCGTGCTGTCGCTCGGGGTCGCGGGTTGCGACAAGTTCAAGAGCAAACAGCTCATCCGGGAGGGAAACGCCTACTTCAAGGAGCAGCTTTACGAGGACGCCCTGAAGAAGTATGAAGCGGCCCAGGCCCTCGATCCGACCGAGGTTCGCCTCGACAAGTTCGTCGCGATGGGCTACATGGCCCTCTATAACCCCGGCTCCACGCACCCGAAGGACATCGAGGCGCTGAACCGGTCGATCGAGCACTTCAAGAAATATCTCGCCGCCAAGCCCGACGACGATAAGGCCGCGAGGTTCCTCGTCACGACGTACATGAACGCCCAGAAATACGACGAGGCGATCAAGTATTTCAAGGAGCTCGTCGCCAAGCACCCGCAGGACTCGCAGGCCGTCCAGACGATCGCGATGCTCTACGCGAAGCAGGGCGACTACGAGAACTCCATCGAGTGGCAGAAGAAGCGCGGCACGCTCGAACCGAACAACGCCGAGGTCTTCTACACGATGGGCGTCACGGCGTGGCAGAAGTCCTACGATTCGCCCGGCGCGGACATCTCCCCAGAGCGCGGCCTCACGCCCGAGAAGCGGAAGGAGATTCTCGACTTCGGCATGGCGCAGCTCGACAGGGCGATCCAGCTCAACCCGGACTACTTCGAGGCGATGCTCTATAAGAACCTGCTCTTCCGGCAGTACGTGCGCATCGAGCCGGACCCCGCTAAAGTCGCGGACCTGAACGCCAAGGCGACCGAGTGGCAGCAGAAGGCGCTCGAGATCAGGAAGAAGATCCAGGACAAGCAGCGCGCCGAGCAGGCCAAGAAGAATCCGCTCGAGGCGATGTAGGGAGCCAGGAGAGCACGCATGTTCGAAGCCTCGCTCATCGAATCCGCGAAGCACAAGGGCAGCGCCCAGCACTGGTACACGCTGCCGCTCTCGGTGATCATCCACGCGGTCGTGATCGGGACCGCGGTCGGACTCTCAATGTGGTTCATCGAGGACATTCCCGAGCCCCCGATCCCGGTGC
>CABEAM010000049.1_pt1 | contig 24494 bp, 22 predicted proteins | sample 3132391 | NCBI WGS metagenome assembly CABEAM01 (sample SAMEA5534343, study PRJEB31848) | metagenome | biome: tundra; feature: field; material: soil | place: USA | collected 2013-05 | depth 0.45 m
CCTTCTGCAGCGCGCGGCGGCGCTCCGTCTCGCTCATCGCCCGGCGAATGGAGTCGGTGATGCGGTCCGCGTAGAACACGGCGATTCCGTTCACGTTGCGCGCCGCGCGCCCGGCCGTCTGGATGAGCGACGTCTCGGATCTGAGGAAGCCTTCCTTGTCGGCGTCCAGCACCGCGACGAGAGACACCTCCGGCAGGTCGAGCCCCTCGCGCAGCAGGTTCACTCCCACGAGAACGTCGAAGACGCCCCGGCGGAAGTCCGAGATGATCTGGATGCGCTCGAGCGTCTCGATGTCGCTGTGCAGGTAACGCACGCGTACCCCGAGCTCGAGATAGTAGTTCGTCAGGTCCTCGGCCATGCGCTTCGTGAGCGTCGTGACGAGCGTCCGCTCGCCCTTGGCCGTCCGCTCCTTCACGCGCGACAGGAGATCGTCCACCTGCCCCTTCACGGGCTTCACTTCGATGGGCGGGTCGAGGAGGCCCGTGGGCCGGAGGAGCTGCTCGACGACCTCTCCGCCCGTCTCCGCGAGCTCGTACGCGGCGGGCGTGGCCGACACGAAGAGGCGCTGGCCCGAGCGCTCGAGCCATTCCTCGAACTTCAGCGGGCGGTTGTCGAGAGCGGACGGGAGCCGGAAGCCGTACTCCACGAGCGTGCCCTTGCGGGATTGGTCGCCGTGATACATGGCGCGGAGCTGCGGGACCGTCTGGTGGCTCTCGTCGATGATCGTGAGGTAATCCGCCGGGAAGTAGTCCAGGAGCGTGGGCGGCGGCTCCCCCGGCCGGCGCCCCGAGAGATGGCGCGAGTAGTTCTCGATGCCGGCGCAGTAGCCGATCTCGCGCATCATTTCGAGGTCGAAGCGCGTCCGCTGCTCGAGGCGCTGGGCCTCGAGGAGCTTGTTCTGCGCCTGAAGCTCTTCGAGCCGGACGACGAGCTCGGCCTCGATCGAGCCGAGCGCCTTTCTCCGGGTCTCCTCGGGCGTGACGTAGTGGGACTTCGGAAACAGCTCGAACCGGTCGATCTCCCCGAGCGTCTTCCCGGTCACGAGCTCGAAGCGCGTGATGCGGTCGATCTCGTCGCCGAAGAACTCGACTCTCAGGCCGAGGTCCTCGTAAGACGGCTGGATCTCGAAGACGTCGCCGCGCACCCGGAAGCCGCCGCGCTCGAGATCGAGGCTCGTGCGCTTGTACTGAGCCTCGACGAGGCGCTTCAGGTACCACGTCAGCCCGTAGCGCGCGCCTTTTTCGAACTCGATCGCCATCTTCCCGAACGACTCCGGGCTGCCGAGGCCGTAAATGCACGAGACGGACGCCACGATCAGGACGTCGCGCCGCTCGAAGAGCGCGGCCGTGGCGGCGATGCGCATCTTGTCGATCTCGTCGTTGATCTGCGTTTCCTTCTCGATGTACGTGTCCGACTGCGGCACGTACGCCTCGGGCTGGTAGTAGTCGTAGTACGAGACGAAGTACTCCACGCGGTTCTTCGGAAAGAACCTCTTGAACTCCTGGTAGAGCTGGGCGGCGAGCGTCTTGTTGTGGGAGAGGACGAGCGTGGGGCGGTTCAACGCCTCGACGACCTTCGCCATCGTGAACGTCTTTCCCGAGCCGGTGACGCCGAGAAGGACCTGCTTCTCTCGGCCTTCGCGATAGGCCGCCACGAGCTGCTCGATCGCACGAGGCTGGTCGCCCTGCGGGGTCAGCGGGGAGAGGAACTCGAAATCCGGCACGGACTCAGCGCAGCGATTTCTTCAGGGCGGGTCCTTCAAGAAGGCCGTGAGGGCTCGCAGCTCCTCCGCCGTGACCCGGTTGTCGGCGACGGCCGCCTTCACGCGGCCCTGAAACGCGGTGACCTGCAGCGCCGTCACCTTCCCGTCCTTCGCTTTCGCCGCGAAGGATTTCATCGCCGCCCGGAAGTCTTCCTTCTCGGCGGGCGTCACGTCCGGCGCAGAGGCGGCGACGATCTGGTCGCCCATCTGGTCGAACGCGAAGTCCATCAGCTTCTTCGCGTTGTTCATGAGGAAAAGGAGGCCGATGATCACGGCCACGGAAGCGCCGGCGCACCCGACGAGGCCCCACTTCAGGCAGCCTTGCCGGCGCGCGCGAACCGCCGCGTCCTCGAGAGGCAGCGTCACGGGAGCCTGCGGAGGCATTCCGAGGGGGGGAGCCGGAGGAGGCGTTTGGGCCATCGCCGCGAAATTACCACGTGCGAGAATGAGACATGAGCGCGCGTCGCGCGGCGGCATTGGCCGTCCTTTTCCTGCCGGTCCTTCTCACGGCCGGCCTCGGCGCGGGCGCCGGATACGCCCTGTCGCGCGTGATCCGGATTCCGAAGGTTTCGGAGCTCGCGACCTACCGTCCCGACATCATGACCGAGCTGCGCGGCGCGGACGGCTCCGTCATCGCGCGCTTCGCGATCGAGCGCCGGATTCTCGTCGAGCGGCCGGAGATCCCTGACGTGATGGTCAAGGCGCTCCTCGCCGCCGAGGACGCGCGCTTTTACGATCACAGCGGCATCGACCTCATCCGCATCGGGGGCGCGGCGATTCGGGACCTCGCCACGCGCCGGATGTCGCAGGGCGCGTCCACCCTGACGCAGCAGCTCGCGCGGGCCGTGTTTCTGACGCCCGAGAAGACGTGGGCGAGGAAGATCAACGAAGTCTTCCTCACGGTCGAGATCGAGAAGCAATTTTCGAAGGACCAGATCCTGACGATGTACCTGAACCAGATTCCGTTCGGGCACGGAACTTACGGAGTCGAGGCGGCCTCGCGCTGGTACTTCGGACACGGTGCGAAGACGCTCACGCTGCCCGAGGCGGCGCTGCTGGCGGGCCTCGTCCAGCGCCCCGCGTACTATTCGCCGTTCAACAACGCGACCGCCGCGAAAAACCGGCGCGACCTCGTTCTCCGCCGCATGGCCGAGGAAGGCTTCCTCTCGGACGCGCAGCGCGCGGCCGCGCAGGGAGCTCCCGTGGAGGTCATCCGCTCTTCGCGCGAGACGACGCTCGGCCTCTACTTCTGCGAGGAGGTCCGCCAGTACCTCGAGAAGGAGTACGGGGAAGGGGACCTTTACCGCGAGGGCCTGCGCGTCGACACGACGCTCGACCCGCGGCTCGAGACCTGGGTGGAGGACGCCCTGCGCCAGGGGCTTCGGCGCGTCGACCGCCGCTCGGGCTTCCGCAAGCCGCGCAACCTCGTCGCCGAAGGGATCGACCCCGAGAAGTACCGCGACCCGTCCTGGGCCGCGGGCTTTCCCGCGTCCGACACGCTCACGGCCGTCGTCCTCTCGGCCTCGAAGGCGGGCGCCGAGGTGCGCGTCGACACGAAGCGGTTCACCGTCCCCGCGGCCGCTTTCCGGTGGACGCGCGCCGAGAGCCCCGCGAAGGCCGTCCAGCGGGGAGACCTGATCCAGATCGAGACGTCCCTGAACGACGCGGGCAAGGAGGAGACGCTCGTCGCACAGGACCCCCACGTCGAAGGGGCGGTCGTCATCCTCGAGAACAGCACCGGCGCGGTGCGCGCGCTCAGCGGGGGATACGATTTCAACCGCTCGAAATTCGACCGGGCCGTGCAGGCGCTCCGGCAGGTGGGCTCCGCTTTCAAGCCTGCCGTGTACCTGGCGGCCATCGAGCAGGGCTTCACGCCCGCGGACACGGTGCTCGACGCGCCGCTCTCGATCGTCATCGACCCGAAGCAGCCGCCCTGGGAGCCGCAGAACTACGAGCGCAAGTACAACGGCATCGTGACGTACCAGTACGCGCTCGAGCATTCGCTGAACGTCGCGACCGTACGCGTGGACCTGCTCGTCAGCACGAGGAAGGTCATCGAGGCGGCGCGCCGGCTCGGAGTCCGGCAGAACCTCCTCGCCTATCCCTCGCTCGCCCTCGGCTCTTTCGAGGTGACGCCGATGGAGATGGCCGCGGCCTACTCCGCGATCGCGAACGGCGGCGTGTCGTACAAGCCCTACCTTGTCGAGCGGATCCGAAACGCGGACGGGATCCTGCTCGAGCAGAGCACGCCCGAGCCGAAGGAGGCCACGTCGCCCGCCGCGGCCTACGTCCTCCTGAACATGATGAAGGGAGTCGTGGCGCGCGGCACCGCGGCCTCCGCGGCACGGCTCAAGCTTCCCCTCGCGGGCAAGACGGGAACGACGAACGACTTCACGGACGCCTGGTTCATCGGCATGACGCCGCGGCACACGATCGCCGTGTGGGTCGGCCATGACACGAAAAAGACGCTCGGGCCGAGGTCCACGGGCGCCGACGTGGCTCTCCCGATCTTCCTCAAGATCGTCGAGAAGATGAGGGACGCCGGCCTCGTAACCCCCGCCGAGGACTTCGAGACGCCCCAGGGCATCGTCCTCGTGGCCGTGGATGAATCCACCGGTTATCGGGCCACGCCGTCCTGCGGGAAGGTCGTCCTCATGGCGTTCGTGAACGGTACGCAGCCCACGGAGCTGTGCGGCGACCAGCCGCACGCGGTGGCGAGGCTGCCGCAGTACCTCCAGCGCGCGATGTACTCGCCGAAACGCGGCGAGACGAAGGACGACGAAGTCACCGTGACGGACGCCCCGAAGCTCGCGGCGCCGCTGCCGAAGGCGGGCAAAGACGGCGGCCCGCCGGGCTGAGGCCGGGGCGGCAGCAGGGTTTACTCCACCGGATGGGGATTGTCCCGTTCAGTTCGCGAGCGGAAGAACTTCGACGGTGAGGCCCACGGTCACGTCGCGATGCAGCTTCACGTGCACCGTGTGCGTGCCGAGGCGCTTGATGGGCTCCTCGAGGTCGATCTTCCGTTTGTCGATCGTGATGCCCTTGGCCTCGAGCGCGTCGGCCACCTCGGACGAGGTCACCGAGCCGTAAAGCGCGTCGTTGTCGCCCGACTTCTTGTGGAGAACGATCTTCGTGCCCTCGATGGACTTCGCCACGGTCGCGGCCTCGTCCTTCTCGTGCTCGATGCGCGCGTCGTAGCGCTTCTTTTCCTGCTCGAGCCGCTTCACGTTGCCGCCCGTGGCGGGATACGCGAGCGCTTTGGGCAGTAGGAAGTTCCGGCCGTAGCCCTCGGCGACGTTCACGACGTCGCCCCGGTGCCCCAGCCCTTTCACGTCGTCGGTCAGGACCAATTTCATCGCGAGCTCCTCAGGTTTACAGGGAATGTCGCCGGTCAGAATCCGTCGGGGCCGGGTGGACCCGCGGACTCACCGCCGGGTCCTCTCTTTTCGAGCCGCGTCCTCACGTCGACGAACTCGTCGAGGAGGCCCGAGAGAGCGAGAAGAAGGGGAAACGGCATCTGAAAGACCAACACGTAGACGAGCGCCCGGCCGACGAGGCCGGCTCTTCCCCGGTCGAGAAGAGCGCGGATTATGGCGAGACCCCTCAGAAAAAACAAGACGCCGAGCGGGAGCAGAAGATCGACGGCGGGCCGGCGAAGCTCCGCGCCACCCACGGCCGCGAGGAGACCCGCGGGCACGAACGCCGCGGCCGCGGCCAGCGGGGTCCGGAAACGGCTGAAGGACGCCTCGGACCAGTCCGCCTCGGCAAGGCCCGCGCCGCGCGCGAACCCGTAAACGACGAGTGCCGCGTGAAGCACGGCGACCGCGAGGACGAGGCCCGCGAGCTGCTCCTCGACCAGGACCCGGCCGAACTCGAAAAGTCGCGCGACGGTCGCGAGCGAGGACTCGCTCCAGCCGCTCGATCGGTAGTTGGCGAGCATTTCGGGGACGAGCGCGGCCCAGCGACTCGCGAGGACGACTCCGGGGTCCCGGCCCGTGGCGACCGACATTCCGAGGAGGGCCGCGAGGCCGCCGATCCCGGTGAGGGCGAAGACGACGAGCAGGACGTCGTCCCGCCGGCGGCCGTCCCGAGCCGCCGCGAAGAGCGCCACGGCGGGAAGAGCGACGAGGACGATCGCGAGAACCGCGGCGACGACCGCGCCTTCCGGCACGAGCAGGGCGCCGAGGAGGAGCGCGATCGGGACCGTCAGGGCCGGCAGGACAAAACCGATCGCGAGGCGCTGCGACTCGAGCGCCGCGCGGCCCAGACGCGCGGCCGCATGCGGCGCCAGGACGAGGCCGAAGGGCGGCGCCGCCGCGGTCAACGCCGCCGCGAGCGCCGCCCCGAGGACGGCGAGGGCTCGCTTAATCGGAGACGTAGGGCAGAAGCGCGAGGTAGCGCGCGCGCTTGATGGCGGTCGCCAGCTTGCGCTGGTAGAAAGCGGACGTCCCGCTGATGCGGCGCGGGAGGATCTTCGCGCGCTCGGGGACGAATCCCGCGAGGAGCTTCACGTCCTTGAAGTCGATGTAGCCGATCTTCTCGACCGTGAACTTGCAGACGCGCTTGCGGCGCACGAAGAACTTCTTCTTGACGGGCTTGCGAACGGGAGCAGCCATTGTGTTTCTCCTGATCCTTCCCGCGTCACTCGGGACGGGAGTCGCCGGCCGGCTCGGCCGGGGGCATGGTGGAGGAAGCGGCGGACGGACCGGCATATGGCGCTTCGGACGCCTCGGGGCGCGGGCGGCGCGGCTTCGTGTTGCGCGCCACCTTCAGGCCGTGCTTGACCTCCTCGTCGATCCGCACGGAGAGGAACCGCAGGATGTGTTCCGAGAGCCGCATCTTGCGCTGCACCTCGGCGACGCACGCCGTGGGCGCCCGGAACAGGAAGTTGTGGTACGTCGCCTCGGTCCTTTTCTTGACGGTGTAGGCGAGGCGGCGGCGTCCCATCGACTCGTCCTTCTCGATCGTCGCGCCGTTGTCGACGAGGAGCTTGCGGAACTCGTCGACGACGGCGAGGGCTCCCGCCTCGTCCTTTTCGGGGACGACGAGAAAGACCATGTCGTACTGGCGTTGAGGGTTCGGGGTGGTCACGGGGTCTCCTCCTTCTGGATCGCGCCGGTGTTCGCCGGTCGCGAGGCGCGGCTATGGACCACAGGTCCGGTGCCGGGCCAAGGCTGTGGTTCGCCGGCACGCCGGCGAACGGGGGTTGAAAATCAGCTCGCCGGATCCTCCTCCGGCGAACGGTTGAAACGGTTCATGGCGGCGTCGATTCCCTCGGTGACGAACACGGTGAGGGCCTCGCACGCCGATGCGGTCGCCTCGTCCATGGCGGGGCGTTCCTTCTTCGAAAAGCGCGAGAGCACGTACGTGTCGAGCGCCTCTCCCGGCTGGAAGTTCTCCCCGCGCACGCCGAGGCGCAGGCGCGGGATCGCGTTCGTGCCGAAGCAGTCGATCACGGATTGCAGCCCCTTCTGGCCGCCGGAGGAGCCCGATCGGCGAATGCGGATCGCGCCGACGGGCAACGCCGTGTCGTCGGAGACGACGATGAGCCGCTCGAGGGAGACGTCGTACTTGAGCGCGAGGCCCTTCACGGACTCGCCCGATGCGTTCATGTACGTCTGGGGCCGGGCGACAACGACCGGGCGGTCTCCGACCTTGACGCGCCCCGTGAGCGCGCGGCAGTCGAGCCGGTCGAGACGCGGCGGGCGGCCGGCGGCCTTCCGGGCGAACGTCTGCACAACGTCGAAGCCGACGTTGTGGCGCGTTCCGGTATACCGGTCGCCGGGATTGCCGAGTCCCACCACGAGGAAGAGGTCGTCCGTGCCTATTTCTTTTCCTTCTTCTCCGCCTTCTTCTCCGCCTTCTTCTCCGGCTTGCCTTCGGCTTTTGCCGGCACCGCGGGTTTCCCGGCCACGGCGGGCTCGGCGCCTTCCTCTTCCTTCTTGCCCTTCTTGATCACCTCGGGCTCGGCGGCCGGGGCGGCGGCGCCCTCGACGCCGACAACTTCGGCGGCGGCCGGAGCAGCGACTTCCTCGGCCTTCGGCACGCCGACGTGCGCGATCACGCGGTCCGCGTTCTCGAGGACCTTGATCCTGTCGCCGAGCTTGAGGTCCGACACGCGCAACGAGTCGTGCATCTCCATGGCGGAGACGTCCACCTTCACGAACTCCGGAATGTCCGCGGGAAGGCACTCGATGAGGATCTCGTGCGTGACGATGTTCAGAATGCCGCCCGCGTTCCTGACGCCGCTCGGCACGCCCTCGATCGCGATCTCGCTCTTGACGCGGAGCTTTCGGTCGAGAAGCACACGCACGAAGTCGACGTGCAGCATCTTCCGGGACACGGGATCGAGCGCGAGGTCGCGAATCATGACGTGGCGCGTCTGATCCGTGCCCTTCAAATTGAGCTTGAAGATGGCGTTGGAGTGCAGGCCCTTGTTGAAAAGAATCGCGAGGGTCTTGCGCGGCACCTGCAGCGACCACGTCTCCATGTCCTTGCCGCCCCCGTAGAGGACGGCCGGGATCTGGTCCTGCGCGCGCAGGCGGTTCGCTGCGTTCTTCCCGGTGGTGAGCCGCTTCTCGACTTCGACGGCGATGTGTTCCTGGAGCATGGCTTCCTTTCAGGGGCGCCCGGTCCGGGGAGAATTCCCCGGGCGGGCGGTCCTCGGCTAGACGAAAAGGGACGAGACGCTCGTCCCCTGGTGAATGCGCTGGATCGCCTCCGCGAGGAGAGGCGCGATGGAGAGCGGCATGACGAGCGGGCAACGCGCGAGCTTCTCGTCGAGCGGAAGCGTGTTCGTGCAGAACACGCGCTCGATGGGGCTCGCGTTGACGCGGTCGATGGCGGGGCCGGACAGCACGGGATGCACGCACCCGGCAAAAATGCGGCGCGCGCCCGCGTCCCGGAGCGCGATGACCGTATTGATGAGCGTGCTGGCGGTGTCGATGATGTCGTCCACGACGACGACGTTGCGGTCCCTCACGTCACCGATGACGTGCAGGACTTCGACCTCGTTTTTCCCTTTCCGCCGCTTGTCCACGATCGCGAGGCCTGCGCCGAGACGCTTCGCGAACGCGCGCGCGCGCTCGACGCCGCCCGCGTCCGGCGAGACGACGGTGAGCGGGTCGAGGTTCGCGTCACGGATCGCGTCGAGAAGAACAGGCGCTGCGAAGAGGTGGTCCACGGGGATGTTGAAGAAGCCCTGGATCTGCGCCGCATGGAGGTCGACGCAGAGCACCCGGTCCGCGCCGGCCGCCGTGATGAGGTCGGCCACGAGCTTCGCGGTGATCGGCACGCGGGGTTTGTCCTTGCGGTCCTGCCGCGCATAGCCGTAGTACGGGAGCACGGCGGTCACGCGCGACGCCGAGGAGCGCTTGAACGCGTCGAGCATGATGAGGAGCTCCATGATGTTGTGGTTCGCCGGCGGGCCCGTGGGCTGCACGATGAACGCGTCCGCGCCCCGGACGTTCTCCTCGATCTGGCAGTAGTTCTCGCCGTCGGAGAAATTGTAGAGCGTGACGCGGCCGGCCTCCCGGCCGAGGTTCCGGCAGATCTCGCCCGTGAGGGCCGGATGCGACCGCCCTCCGAAGACTTTCAGATCGCCGTACGGAAATCGTTCCATGATGCCTTCAGGTCAGCGATGCGGAGTTTGGCTGGGGAGGGAGGATTCGAACCTCCGAATGGCGGTTCCAAAGACCGCTGACTTACCACTTGTCGACTCCCCATCCGGAAGTCCCGCCTTCGATTCTCGCGCAAGCGGAGATCATCCGCGTTGCGCCCTGACGGAGGGCATCGCGCGGCGCGCGAACGCCGCCTTCGAAACGGTCTTCACGATCGTCATCGTCGTCATCATTTCTTTCCGAAGCCCCGCGAGCCCTTTGAAGGCGCGCCGGGCGCTTTTTGCGTCGCCGAATACCCCGAACACCGTCGACCCGCTCCCGGACAGACGCGCGCTCGTCGCGCCGTGGTCTGCCAGGGCCAGGCGGAGCCTGCGCAGCTCTCCCCGAAGAGATTCCGCCGCCGGCTCCAGGTCGTTCCGATCCGGCCCGCCACCGGAATCGGAACTGCGAAGGTTAGTTTGGGCGGCCGAATCTGTCAACGCGGGTACGGAGAACACCCCGTAAACCGCTGCTGTGGAAAGGGAAAATGGCGGAAAGGCGAGGACGAGCCATTCCTCGGGCTCGTCCGGCATGGCCTCCAGAATCTCGCCCCGGCCGGTCCCGCGAGCGCGGCCGCCGATCAGAAAAAACGGTACGTCGGACCCGATTTCGGCGGCGAGAAGATGCAGGTCGGCGTCGGTGGCAGATAGATTCCACAGTCCAGAAAGCCCGCGAAGGGCCGCAGCGGCGTTCGAGCTGCCCCCGCCAAGCCCACCGCCGATCGGGATTTTCTTGGAAAGGCGAATGTCCGCTCCAAGAGCGCCGCCGAAGCGCGCTTTCAGAGCTTTTACCGCCTTGAGAACGAGATTGTCGTCGCCCGCCGACAGATCGGCGCCCTCGATCGTCAGCACGAGGCGGCCATCTTTCCTTTCTCGGAAATCAATCCTGTCCGTCAGGTCGATCGTCTGGAAGATGGTGTCGATCTCGTGGTAGCCGTCGCGCCTCTTCCCGAGAACCCGCAGGTCGCGGTTCACCTTCGCAAACGCCTCGACGGTGAGAGCCCTTCCGGTCTTCGTCATGCCGGAGGGACCAGTTCGCCCTCGGGCCAGGACGAATAAGACTCGAGGGTGAGGACGGCCCGGCCTTCCGGGCCGTTCGCCTCGATGCGACGCGGCACGCCTTCCCCCGGCTGCAGCTTCACGGTCTCGTCGTTCGGGAAAGAAAGCTCGATCGGCCTTCCTTCGCGGTCCAGCAGGGCGAAGCATTTCGAGTCGTTGATACGCGCCCTCCAGCCTCTCGGTGTCTCTTCGAATGGTGAAGAGGGCGAGGCGGCCGCATCCGGGATGCCCAAGAGCGAGGCGAGAAGGTCATCCGAGGAAAAGCGCCCCGGCAGGAGCGCGTGAGACGGGTCGGGCGTTGCGGCGTCCGTCGCGCCACCCTCCCTCTTCCCTTTTCTGAGAAATCCCCCTCTTCCGGCTCCCCCGAGAGGCGCGGAGGAGCGCCAGGTGAGCGTGCCGGCCGCGGCGTTCCACCAGACGGAGAGATAGCCGCGCCCGATCGCGCCGACGTTCGGCGAGATTTCCGCCCTGAAGAGCGCTTTGAAGCGGCGACCCGGCGCCCACGCCGCCGCGCGCGCCCGCTCGTACGCGGCGGAGATCGAGGGGAAGGAATCCGCGCCGCTCGACGCGCGCGGCGCTCCCCCGCTGCCGCACCCACCTTCTAAGAAGAAAACCAGCGAGACGAAAGCCCCTCCGGCAACCCGCAGCAAACGGGGGTGCCTCGCGCAGCCTGTCGTCACTTCCGCGCGTCGCGGCCTTCGGTCTTCTGGAGCTTCTCGTCGAGGCGGCGCTTCACGTCCTCGTCGGGCTTGAGCGTGAGCGCGCGCTTCCAGCTCGTCCGCGCGAGCGCGAGATCCCCCTTCTTCTCGAAGAGGTCGCCGAGGTGCTCCTCGACGGTCGCGTCATCGGGATTCAGAACCGCCGCGGCGCGGAGATTCTCCTCGGCCTTGTCGAGCTTGTTGAGCCGGTAGTAAACCCAGCCGAGCGAGTCGAGGTAGGCGCCGTTACCGGGCTCCAGCTCGACCGCCTTGCTGATGAGCTCGAGCGCGCGCGGCAGGTTCTCGCCGCGGTCCGCCCACATGTAGCCGAGATAGTTGAGGCCAGGCGCGTGGTCGCCCCTCACCTTCAGGAGCTTTTCGAACGCGTCCACCGACTCGGCGACCTTCTTCTCCCGCTCGAGCGAAGCGGCCAGCCGGAAGAGCAGGTCCGGGTCCTCCTTGTCGCGCTCGAGACCTGCCCGCGCCGCCGCCGCCGCCTGGCCGTACTTGTCGAGACGCTGCCAGGCGTCGGCGGCCGCGAGCGTTCCCGTCTTGTCCTCGGCCGCGAGAGTGTCGAGCATCTTCGTGCCTTCGGCCTCGTCGGCGGCCGACGCCGAGCGGAGCAGGAATTCGGCATAGCTCGCCCTGAGCAGCGCCGTTTTCTTGGGCGCCTTGTCGTATGCATCCTTCGCGAGCCGGAGGCCCCCCGCCCAGTCTTCGCGGTCGCGGGCGATCTGCAGCAGGAGGTTGTAGGCCTGCAGGTTGAGGCCGTCTTCGCCCCTCAGGTGCGGCTCGAGCCGCGCCGTGGCCGCCGCGTAGTCTTTGCGCAGGTACGCGGCGTAACCGAGCTGGCCGTCGATCTGCGCGACCTCCGGAGCGTCCGGCTTCTTCGCGACGAGAGCCGCGCGCAGCTCGCGGAGTACGGCTTCGGCCTCAGGAATCCTTCGCGCTTCGAGGAAGTTCACGGCGCGTCGATAAGGAACCTCCAGATCGTCCGGCTCCAGCGACTGGAGCTTGCGCAGCGCCTCGTCGGCCTTGTCCGGCTCGCGCGTTTCGGATAGCAGCGCCGCGTAAAGACGCAGCGCCTCGCGGTTCCCGGGATCGGCGGCAAGCACTTCCTCGAAGACCTTCCGCGCATCAGCGAAGCGGCGACCCCGGAGCAGGAGCCCTCCGTACTGCGTCTTGAGCCCGAGGTTGCCCGGCTGCAGCTTGAGGAAGTCCTGAAGAATGGGCACCGCCTTGTCGAACTGGCGGCCGCGGTCGTACACGCGCAGGAGGCCCATGAGAGCCGCGCGGTTCTCCGGATCGAGCTTCCCGAGCCCCTTGTAGACCTCCTCGGCCTGCTGAAGCTGGCCGCTGCGCTCGAGGGTTTCGCCATAGAGGAGCAGGACGGCGGGTCCGTTCGCCCGATCCAGGACTCCTTCGAGAACGCTCGACGCCTCCTTCGGCTTCTCGAGCCGCAGGAGAACCTGCGCGTACGCGACGGCTCCCTGCGGATCGGCAGGCGCGAGCTCGTTGGCCTTCTTGAGCTCGGCGGCGGCCTCTTCCAGACGTGGAGTGTCCTTCGCGGTCGAGAGAAGCACCTGGCCGAGGAGCCGATGCGAGCCGGCGCTCTTGGGCTCGAGCTCGATGGCCCTGCGGGCCTCCTTCTCGGCCTCCGGATAGACGGGCAGGTCGCGCAGCAGCTCCCCGTATTCGCGCCGGAGCGCGCCGTCCGTCGGATCCAGCTCGACGGCCTTCTTGAACTCCCGGACGGCCGCTTCGAACTCGCTCTCCTGCGCGTACAGCTTCGCGCGCAAGTAGTGCTCGACCGCCTCGCGGCGGCGGCTCTCTTTCTCGGTCAGGGCGTCCTTCGCCGAGGTCTTCCCGACGTCTCCGCCGCCGGTCTGCGCGGCGAGAGGCATGGCGAGAACGGCGAACGAGGCGGCCAAGGCGAAAAGAAAGCGTCTCTCCGGCATCGACATGCAGTTTACCTCGCAAGAACCGGGCCGCCGCGGGCCTAAAAGACAGCCGGCTCTTCGTACGTCGCGAAGACCTCGCGCATGACGTCGGAGATCTCGCCCACCGTGGCGTACGCCTTGACGGCCTCGACGAGAGGCGGCATCACGTTCGCCCCGCCCGCGCAGGCGGTCTTGAGGTCCGAGAGCTTCTGCATTACGGTGCGCGAGTCACGTGTCCGGCGGACTTCGGCGAGCGCCTTCATCTGCTCGGCGGCCATCTGCTCGGAGATCGTCAGGATCGGCACCTCGTCCTCCGGAACGGACTCCGTGAACGCGTTGACGCCGACCATGACTTTTTCCTTCGCGTCGAAGGCGCGCTGGAAGCGATAAGCGGCGTCCATGATCTCGCGCTGGGGGAAGCCGGCCTCGATCGCCTCCACCATCCCGCCAAAGGCGTCGATGCGCCGGAAGTAGTCGAACGCGCCCGCTTCCATCCGATTCGTGAGCTCCTCAACGAAATACGAGCCGCCGAGGGGATCGATCGTATTGGCGACGCCCGTCTCGTGAAGGATGATCTGCTGCGTTCGCACCGCGATCTTCGCGGCGAATTCCGTCGGGAGCGCGAGCGTCTCGTCGAGGGCGTTCGCGTGGAGCGAGTTCGTGCCGCCGAGGACGGCCGCAAGCGACTGGATCGCGATGCGCGCCACATTGTTGTACGGCTGCTGGGCCGTGAGCGTGACGCCGGCGGTCTGCGAGTGGAAGCGCATCTTCCAGCTCTCGGGCCTCTTCGCGCCATAACGGCCTCGCATGACCTTCGCCCAGATGCGGCGGGCCGCGCGGTATTTCGCGATCTCCTCGAAAAAGTCGTTGTGAGCGTTGAAGAAGAACGAGAGGCGCGGCGCGAAGTCGTCGACGTCGAGGCCCGCGTCGATGCCGTACTGGACGTACTCCATCCCGTCGCGCAGGGTGAACGCGAGCTCCTGGAGCGCCGTCGAGCCCGCCTCGCGGATGTGGTACCCGGAAATCGACACGGTGTTCCACTTCGGAACGTGCTTCGCGCAGAACGCGAACTGGTCCGTCACGAGCCGCATCGATGGGCGGGGCGGGAAGATGTACTCCTTCTGGGCGATGTATTCCTTGAGAATGTCGTTCTGGAGCGTGCCGCCGACCCTCGCCCACGGCGTGCCGTGCTGCTCGGCGACCGCGAGATACATCGCGAGCGCGATCGGCGCGGTCGAGTTGATTGTCATGGACGTCGTCACGGCGCCGAGGTCGATGCCGTCGAAAAGCGCCTCGAAGTCGCGCAGCGTGTCGATCGCGACGCCGCACTTCCCCACTTCGCCGGCCGACATGGCGTGGTCGGAGTCGTAGCCGTAGAGCGTCGGCAGGTGAAAAGCCGTGGAGAGGCCCGTCTGCCCGTGCGCGAGCAAGACCTTGAATCGCTCGTTCGTCTGCTTCGCGGTGCCGAAGCCCGCGAATTGCCGGATGGTCCACGGCTTGCCGCGGTACATCGTGGGCTGCACGCCGCGCGTGTACGGGAACTCGCCCGGCCAGCCGAGGTCGCGTTCGAAGTCGAAGCCGGGCAGGTCGTCCGGCGTCGCGAGCGTGTTCACCGCGGCGGACGAGATCGTCGTGAAGTCCTTCCTCCACGGGGGCGTTTTCGCGAACGCGGCCGCGGCTTTCGCGCGCCACGCCTCTTTCGCTTTCCGGATGCGCTCCTGCTCAGGAGTCAGGGGAAGCGTTGCCGGCACATCCGTCGCCTCGCGGGTGAACTGATCGCTCATACCGCCATTGTATTTCCTAGAAGGCGAAGAGAGCGAACCCCGCAGAGCAGCGGGTCAGGTGGAGCGCCGGTTCGCCTCTCGCGCCAGCAGGCTTTCGAGCTGGACGAGGTCGGGCGGCTTGACGATGTACTGGTCGAAGCCCGCGGCGTCCGCGGCCTCACGGTCCGCGGGCTGCCCGTAACCGCTCAGCGCGATGAGGAGCACATCCCTGCCCCCTTCCTGGCCTCTGATCTGGCGCGCGACCTCGTAGCCGTCCATCCGCGGAAGCCCGAGGTCGACGAGCGCGACGTCCGGCTTGAAAAGGAGCACCTGAGCGAGACCCTCGAGGCCATCCGCCGCGCCTTCCGAGACGTGACCCCACAGATGGAGGAGGTCGCGCATCGAATCGCGCATGTCGGCGTTGTCTTCGATGACGAGGACACGAAGAGAGCGGGCCGCCGGGCGCGCGGGCTCGTCCGGATCGCGCTCGAGAACCTCGATCGCGTTGCTCACGGGAGCCAGCGGGTTCCGAAGCTCGTGCGCGAGAGCCGCGCCATAGCGGACGAAGACGCGCTGAAGCTTCAAAGCCGCCGCCTCTGCGCGCGAAGAAGCGATTCCACCGTCGGAGGCCGCCTCAGGAGCGCGAGCCGGCCCTTCAACACACCCGCCTCAGCCGGCCACACGTGCGACAGGAAGAGCGGCATCGACTCCGTGTACCCGTACGCGCCCGCGTTCTCGAAGGCGAGGAGGTCGCCACGAACGGGAAGCGGCAGGCGCGCGGCCGGGTGCAGGATGTCGAGGCTGGTGCAAAGAGGGCCGGCGAGGACGAGAGACTTCTGCGAATGGGAAGAGGGGCGACAGCGGTCTCCGCTCTTCCGAGGCACGAGCCTCACACCGTGCGGGGTTTGAAGGAGGACCGGCCTGAGAAAGTGATGCGCTCCTCCGTCCACGAGAACGTAGTCGACGCCGCGACTCCTCTTCGTGCCGAGGACCTTCACGACGTACACCCCCGCCTCGGCTACGAGGAAACGCCCGGGCTCGAAGACAAGGCGCGTGCCGCGAAAGCGTGATTCGCCGGCGGCCCATTTCGCGATCCCCGCCAGCCCCTCTCTCAGAATTCCGAGATCCAGCGGTTTCTCGTTCTCGGCGTACGGCACGCCGAAGCCGCCCCCGAAGTCCACGGTGTGCAGGGGAATGTCGTATTTCTTCGAAAGCGAGAGAGACAGCGACAGCACGCGACGGACGTTCTCGATGAGAAGGCTCGCGTCGAGGACGTTCGATGCGTTGAACACCTGGAACCCGCAGATGTCGAGATGCCGAAAGCTCTTCTTCCTTCGAAGAACTCTCCCGGCGGAGGCCAGGTCGAGGCCGAACTTCTTCGCGCCGGGGCCGCCGATCATGACTCTCTTCTCCGCGATTCCCCAGGGCGGATTCAGGCGAAGGCCAACCGTGACTCGCCTTCTCAGGCGTCTTCCGATCTCCTCGAGCCGCTCGAGTTCCCACTCGCCTTCCGCGTGGATGATCGACACCCTGGCGCGCACGAGCGCTTCGAGGTCGGCGTCGGATTTCGCGGGGCCGGTTGAGAGGATCTTCGAAGGTGGACATCCGGCCCGGCGCACCGCGAGCAGCTCACCTCGGGATGCGACGTCCGCCCCCAGCCCCCTTTCGAAGAAAAACGACAGGACGGCGAGCGACGGGTTCGCCTTTATGGCGTAGGCCAGCGTGAAGCGCGGGCCAAGGGCGCGCCTGAGGCGCGCCACCTGGCGCTCGATCACGTCGAAGTCGTACAGATACAGCGGCGTCCCATAACGCTCGGCCGCTCGATCAATGACCGAATCGCCTCTCATCCTTCTAAGCACACGCGGCCGCAGGCCGCGTGCGAATCTCTTCTCTTCATCGCAAGGCGCTCTCCAGCACCGTCCTCGCGTCCGTCTTCGCATCGCGATACTTCACGATCACGGGAGCCGAGAGCGAAAGCCCGCGGGCCTCGGCCCAGGCACCGGTGGCCCGCCGCGAGCCCGGGACGACGACGGCGCCCTCGGGGATGACGAGCGGGCGGTCCGGCGTCGAGCGCAGCTCGCGCTCGTTCACGAGATCGAAGACGACGCTCGAAGCCGTCAGGATGACGCCCGCCGCGAGGACGGCGCGCTTCCTGACGCGGACGCCTTCGTAGATCCCGGCTCCCCCGCCCACGAAGACCTCGTCCTCGATGACGACGGGGACCGCGCCCACGGGCTCGAGGACGCCGCCCACCTGCGCCGCGGCCGAGAGGTGGACTTTCTTCCCGATCTGCGCGCAGGAGCCGACGAGCGCATGGCTGTCGATCATCGAGCCCTCGTCAACGTACGCGCCCACGTTCACGTAGGCGGGCGGCATCACGACGACGCCCTTCGCGAGAAACGCGCCGCGGCGAAGAGCCGTCCCTCCCGGGACGACGCGCACGCCTTCGGGAAGCGGCCGGCGCGGCGGGAGGGTGTCGCGGTCACGGAAGAGGAGCGGGCCGGCTTCGCTCGGTTCCTCGACGCCGAGCCGGAAGGCCGCGAGGATGCCCTCTTTAACGGCCGCGTTCGCCACCCAGTTTCCGTCCGCGTCGGGGGCAGCCGCGCGGACCTCGCCGCGCTCGAGCGCCCCGAGAAGCGCGACGACTTCCTCGCGCGTCACGCCGCCGCCTTTTCGACCGGCTTCCCGGCGGCATCGAGGAGGCCGGCGGTCCGGAGCGCGTCCTCGAGCGGGGCGTGGTGCTGCGGCGAGAGCGGCACGAGCGGGAGGCGCAGAGCGCCCCCGATGAGGCCGAGCCGCGCCAGCGCCCATTTCACGGGAATTGGATTCGATTCGCGGAAATTCGCCTTCATGAGCGGAAAGATTCTCGCCTGAAGCTCCGAGGCGCGAGCGCGATTCCCGGCGAGGGCCGCGGCGATCGCCTCCACGTACAGACCCGGGGCCTCGTTCGAGACGACCGCGATCACGCCTTCCGCGCCGCAGGCGATCATCGGAATCGCGAGCGAGTCCTCGCCGGAGAGGACGGTGAATCCGTCCGGGCGGGCGCGGAGGATCTCGCAGGCCTGGTCGAGGCTGCCCGAGGCTTCCTTCACGGCCACGATGCGCGGGTCCTTCGCGAGCTCGAGCACGGTGTCGGACTGCATGTTGAGGCCGGTCCGGCCCGGCACGTTGTAGAGAACGAGCGGCAGCCGACCCGCGTCGGCGACGGCCAAAAAGTGCGCGATGAGGCCCTTCGGCGTGGGCTTGTTGTAGTAAGGCGTGACGACGAGGAGCGCGTCGGCACCGGCCCGGCGGCACCGTTCGGCGAGGCCCTGGGATTTTCGGGTGTCGTTCGAGCCGCAGCCCGCGATCACGCTCACGCGCCGCGAGGACGCGCGCGCCTCCTCGGCGACGACGGCGACCACGCGCTCGTGCTCGTCCGCGTCCAGCGTGACGGCTTCGCCCGTCGTCCCGCACGGGACGAGACCCGCGACGCCACCCGCGATCTGGCGTTTCGCGAGACGGCGCAGGCCCGCTTCGTCGACGGCACCGTCGTCGCGAAATGGCGTGACGAGTGCGGTAAAGACCCCGGAAAGAGGAAAATTCCTTGAAGGTGAAGAGTCCTGTGCGTGTGCCGAAGCCATCATGAGGCGCCTCCCTTGAGCGACAGGTCGTCGAAGAATTCGTCGAAGGTCACCGGGCCCACGCGGCCCGACACGATCATCCACTCCGCGGCGACGACGGCGCCCTGGGCAAAGATCGAACGCGACCGGGCGCGGTGCACGAGCTCCACTGTCTCGTCCGCCCCTTCGAAGAAAACCGAATGCTCTCCCGGTTGGGCACCCTGCCTGAGAGAGACGATCGGGACGGATTTCTTCGAAAGGGACTCCCGCGAGATGTCGAGCGCGAGAACGCGAGCGGTCCCGGAGGGAGCATCTTTCTTCGCCGCGTGATGTCGCTCCACGATTCCCGGCTCGAACTCCGGGAACGGCGCGAGCGCGGCGGCGACGACGACGGCGGCGCGCCGCAGCGCGGCGACGCCGAGGGAGAAGTTAGAAGAATGAAGAAAGGGAACTCCTTGCTCGCGTGCCATCTTCGCCGCGGACGCAATATCCCAGCCGGTGGTGCCGGACACAACGGCGCATTTCTGAGAAAGGAGGAGGGGGACAACCGCCGGTGCGGACGCTGGAGCGGTGAATTCGAAGGCCACGTCGCAACCGTAGCCGATTCCGTTTCCCTCTTCCCTTTCAAAGAAATCCGAAATCTTCTCTTCCTTCCCGATTCGTCCAGCCACGACGTGGCCTCTTTGTACGAGTGCCACCTCGATCGCCTTCCCCATCCTTCCGGTGCCGACGAGGAGCGCTCTCATTCGAAGAACTCCCGGTGAAGCCGGCGAAGCGCCTCGGGGGCGTCGTTCGCGTCGACCACGAACGTCACGTTCGTGTCGGACGCGCCCTGCGAGATGAGGACGACGTTCACGTCTCCGACCGCGCCGAAGACGCGCACGGCGATGCCCGCCGTCGAGCGAAGGCCTTTTCCGACGACGGACACGACCGCGAGATGCGGCAGGAGCGAGACCTCGGCGAACTCCGAGAGGTCGCGCACAACGCCCTCGAGTGAGGCCTTCTCGTCCACCGTGATGGAAATCGACACCTCGCTCGTGGCGATGACGTCCACCGGCACGCCGTGCTTCTCGAAGACGGAGAATACCTTTGCGGCGTAGCCATGGGCGAGCAGCATGCGCGGGCTGCCCACGAAGAGCGCCGTCACTCCCCGTCGCATCGCGACGGCCCGGACGCCATTTCCGGGCGCGTCCTGCCGCACGACCGTCCCGGGGCTCTCCGGCCGGAACGTGTTCCTCACGGCGACCGGGATCCCGCGCGCCACGGCGGGGCGGATCGTCGCCGGATGGAGCACCTTCGCCCCGAAAAACGCGAGCTCGGCCGCCTCGGGATAGCTCACCTCCGGCACGAGGCGCGCCGCGGGCACGATGCGCGGGTCGGCCGTCAGAATCCCGTCCACGTCGGTCCAGATCTCGATGCGGCCCACGGCGCGACCGACGTCATGGAGCGCGGCGCCGAAGAGCGCGGCCGAGTAGTCCGAGCCGCCTCGGCCGAGCGTCGTCGTCGAGCCGTCCGGAGCGGCACCGACGAAGCCTCCCGTCACGACGGTCCGGCCCGCCGCAAGGTGAGGCGCGACGTGCATGGCCACGCGGACGGCCGTTTCTTTCTCGTCCGCCAGGGCCGCGCCGTGCGAGGCGTTCGTCGCGAGGATCTCGCGCGGGTCGATCCACACGGCCTCCGTACCGCCCGCGCGGAGTGCCGCGGCGACGAATCGAGACGACACCAGCTCGCCCACGCTCAGGAGCGCATCCGACGTCCGAAGAGAGCTTTCTTCGAGGAGAGAGATCCCGAGAGAAAGCTCGCCGGCGCGCCGGAGCTCCTGCTCGAGGGCGTCGGCACAGGCCTTCGCCTCGCCGGCCGGGAGGCCGAGACCGTCGAGCGCCGCGCGATGGCGGGCCGCGAGCTCCTCGAGCACGGCGCCGGCGGCCGCCCGGTCCTTCACTTTCGAAGAATTCTTCAGCCCCACCAAAAGGTCCGTGACCCCTCCCATCGCCGAGACGACGACCAGGCACGGGTCTCCCCCGCGCGTCCGCACGAGCCGGGCGACGTCCAAAATCCGCTCGGCCGATCCGACCGAGGTGCCGCCGAACTTGAGAACGTCGGTCATCGCACGGGAGCTCGCGTCGCGACGCGCCCCTGCGCGAGGAGCAGCTCGGCATTGAGCAGCGCCGCCCCGGCCGCCCCGCGCACGGTGTTGTGGACGAGAACCGTGAACTTCAGGTCGAAGGCGGGATCGGGCCGCAAGCGGCCCACCGTCACCGTCATTCCGTTCCCCGCTTCGACGTCGCGCGCGGGCTGCGGGCGGTCGCGCTCGTCGCGGACCGCGATCGGCCGCGCCGGAGCGGAGGGCAGCTTCAGCCGCTGCGGCTCGCCCGTGAAGGCCTCGAACGCGGCGCGCACGTCGTCGAGAGATGCCTTCTTTTTCAGGTCGACAAAGACCGACTCCATATGGCCGTCGCGCACCGGCACGCGATTGACGGAAACGGAGATCGGGAACTCCGCGTCCAGAACGCGCCCGTTCACGAGGCGGCCCAGAATCTTTCGCGGCTCCCTTTCGATCTTCTCCTCCTCGCCGTCGATGAAGGGGATCACGTTGCCCAGAGCGTCCAGCGACGCCACGCCGGGATAGCCCGCGCCCGACAGCGCCTGCATCGTCGTGACGAGAACGCGCCCCACGCCGAACGCGCGCTCGAGCGGCGCGAGCGCCATGGCGAGGCCGACGACCGAGCAGTTCGGGTTCGTCACGATGCCGCCGCCCGCCGCGCGCCAGGACTGCACGTCGAGGAGGCCGAGGTGGTCCGGGTTCACTTCGGGGATGACGAGCGGGATGTCCGGCTTCATCCGGAACGACTTCGTGTTCGACACGACGAGCTTCCCGCGCGAGGCGTGGAGCGGCTCCACGGTGTCGGCCACGGCGGCATCGAGCGCGGAAAGGCAGAGGGGCGAGGAAAGCTCGTCCTCGACGGACGTCACGACGAGGTCGCGCGCGGCGGCCGGGATGTCGCCCGGCAGAATCCAGCGCGTCGCGTCCGCGTAGCGCTTCCCCGCCGATCTCTCCGAGGCCGCGACCTCCGCGAGGATGAACCGCGGGTGGCCGTCGAGCAGCGAGACGAGGCGCTGTCCCACGGCGCCCGTCGCGCCGAGGACCGCCACCGGAATCCGGAAATCGTTCGGGGTCGCCATCCGTGCTCCTCTCGAAAACGAAAGGGCCCGCCGTTTCCGGCGGGCCCTGGTGTGCCTGTGCGATCGTCGAAACGCGTCGATCTACAGAACGCCCCATCGCCCGCCTTGCGGCGTCGTCTTCTTCGCGGTCTTGCGCTTTCGAGCGCAGAGGGTACTCATTGTGGCGTGCAGCCTAGGCGCGGGGAACAGGCCTGTCAAGAGCCGGGAAGGAGCCCGAGACGCACGGCGCGCGCCCGCCTCGCCGGCTCGTTTGACCCTCGCCGGAGCGGCCCTTGATAATCGCGCTTCGCTCCGCATTCCGGACGAGCTCCCGAATATGACGACGTCTTTGCCGCCGCAACGCCTCGCCGACCTCTATCGCTGCATGCTGCTGAACCGCCTGCTCGAGGAGCGGCTCGTCCACCTGTACCGGCAGGGGAAGGTCGTGGGCGGCCTGTATCGATCGCTCGGGCAGGAGGCGACGTCCGTCGCGACCGCGTTCGCGCTCGACGAAGGCGACCTCCTCGCGCCGCTCATCCGGAATCTCGGCTCCGTGCTCGCGCGCGGCATCCCGCCTCGCGACATCCTCACGCAATACATGGCACGGGCGACCGCGCCCTCCGGCGGCAAGGACGCGAATCTCCACTTCTCCGTCCCCGAAAAGGGCGTCTATTCCCCCATCGCGATGCTCGGAACGCTCGTGCCGGTCGTCGCGGGGATGCTTCTCGCCGACCGCATGCAGGGCAAGCGCACGGTCGGCATGACGTACCTCGGAGATGGCGGGACGTCCGTGGGGGCGTTCCACGAGGGCTTGAACTTCGCTGCCGTGCAGAGGCTGCCGCTCGTCCTCGTCGTGGAGTTCAACGGATGGGCGTATTCGACGCCATACGAAAAGCAGTGCGCGGCGCGGACGCTCGCCGACAAGGCTCTCGGCTACGGGATTCCCGGCGAGGTCGTGGACGGAAACGACGCGCTCGCCGTGTACGAGGCCGCCCGCGCGGCCGTGAATCGAGCGCGCCTGGGGGGGGGGCCCACGCTTCTCGAGTGCAAGACCTATCGCATGAAGGGCCATGCCGAGCACGACGCGCAGGCTTACGTGGACCCGAAGGAGCTGACCGCCTGGCGCGTCCGCGACCCGCTCGCCCGCTTCGAATCCGTGCTCGAGGCCTCGGGCGCGATGCCGGCCGCCGAGCGGCACCGGATCCACGACGAGGTGGAGAGCCAGCTCGACAAAGACGTGGCCTTTGCCGAGGCGTCGCCGTTCCCCGACCCGGCCCTCGCCTTCCGCGGCGTCTACGCCGACGAGGGCATCCTCGAGCGCGGCCGCGCCGGCGTCTTCACGGGAGGCCTCTGATGGCCGATCCGCGCGTGGCCCGAAGCGGCGCCACGCTCACGCTCACGGCGGACGCGACCGCCGGCGTCGAGATCTTCTACCTCGAGGCCATTCGCCAGGCGCTCTTCGAGGAGATGGAGCGCGACGAACGCGTGTTCGTCCTCGGCCAGGATGTGGGCGTCTACGGCGGCGCCTTCAAGGCGACCGAAGGGCTGCAGGAGAGGTTCGGCAAGGACCGCGTCCTCGATACGCCGCTCGCGGAGGAGGCCATCGTCGGCGGCGCCATCGGCGCGGCGATGCGCGGGATGCGCCCCGTCGCGGAGATGCAGTTCATCGACTTCATCTCGCGCGCCTTCGACCTCCTCACGAACTTCGCGGCCAAGAACCGGTACCGCACGGGCGTCGGCGTGCCGATGGTCGTGCGCGGCCCGTCGGGCGCCGGAGTCCACGGCGGGCCGTATCACTCCCAGAGCCCCGAGATGTACTTCGTCAAGACGCCGGGCCTCAAGGTCGTGGCCCCTGCGACCGCCTACGACGCAAAGGGCCTCCTGAAGGCTGCGATCCGCGACGACGACCCGGTGATCTTTCTGGAGCACAAGTTCCTTTACCGCCGGGTGAAGGACCGCGTGCCGGAGGAGGACTACGTCGTGCCGATCGGAAAGGCCGCGGTGCGCAGGGCCGGCCGTGACCTCACGATCGTGACCTATGGCGCGATGCTCTGGACGGCTCTCGAAGCGGCCGCGATTCTCGCGAAGGACGGCGTGTCAGCCGAGGTGCTCGACCTGAGAACGCTCCTGCCGCTCGACGAAGAGGCGATCCTCGCGTCCGTCAGGCACACCGGAAAGTGCCTCATCCTCCACGAGGACACGCGCACGGGCGGGCTCGGAGCCGAGATCGCCGCCACGGTTTCCGAGAAAGCGTTCGAATGGCTGGACGGCCCCATCCTGCGCGTGACGGCGCCCGACACTCCGGTGCCGTACTCTCCACCACTGGAGGAGGCGTTCCTCCCGAACGTGAACACCCTGCTGGCCGCCGTGCGCAAGCTCGTGCGGTACTAGCCACCGGAGAAAAGACCATGCCAACGAACGTCATCATGCCGCAGATGGGCGAGTCGATCGCCGAAGGGACACTCACGAAGTGGCTCAAGAAGCCCGGCGACGCGGTCAAGCGCGACGAGCCTCTCTTCGAGATCTCCACCGACAAGGTCGACGCCGAGATTCCATCTCCGGGCGCCGGAACCCTCCTCGAAATCCTCGTGCCCGAGGGCCAGACCGTCCCGATCAACACCGTCGTGGCGCGCCTCGGGGAGGCGGGAGAGAAGACCGAGACCCAGACGCAGCCTCCGGCCGCGGAAGTTTCTTCGAAGGGGGAAGAGGGAAAGGCAGCGGCCGCCCCCGCGGCACCGCCCGCACCCCCCGCGGCACCAGCTCCCGCGCCTTCCGCACCGCTTGCGGCACCAGCTCCCGCGCCTTCTCAGCCGTCTTCAACTCCCTCTTCCTCTTCCGCTCCTCCCCGGCC
>CABEAM010000052.1_pt1 | contig 24285 bp, 17 predicted proteins | sample 3132391 | NCBI WGS metagenome assembly CABEAM01 (sample SAMEA5534343, study PRJEB31848) | metagenome | biome: tundra; feature: field; material: soil | place: USA | collected 2013-05 | depth 0.45 m
CTCACCCCTTCGATATACCTGCCGTTCAGGAAGAGAATGTCCATCTTCCCGTCGCCGTCATAGTCGAAGACCGCGACCCCCGAGCCGCTCGACTCCAGGATGTTGTCGTACGTGAAATCGCCGAAGTTGTACCGAAAGGTAATGCCGGCCTGCGCCGTCACGTCCTCGAAACGAGGCCCCGCTCCATCGCGGCACCCTCCGCCGGCCACGAAAGCGCCGGCGAGGATCGCGACCTTCACGAACGAGCCCGAATGCATCCGTCTTCTCACTGTTGCAATCCTCTCTCGTGCGGACCCATCTTCACGCTCCCGCCCCTCCCAGAACCGACTTCGGGATGACGGAGATCGCGCCGTTGTTCTCGAGGATCGCGGAGAGGACGTCCTCGGGGCAGGAAACGCCCGCCTGTCGGATGGCGGCGTTGAGCTCGTGGTGGGTGAGCTGCGCGCGTGACATCGCCTTCTCGTAAAGCTGGCCGTGGTGGATGAGGACGAGCGGCTGCCCCTCGATCAGGGCTTCGAGCTTCTTGTTCCGATAGGTCGCGAATCCGATCAGCCAGTTCGCGAGAACGAGCGTCGCCGCGGAGATGAGCCCCCCGACGAGCGAGTTGTCGCCCGCGTTCATCGAGTTCTGCACCGCGTTCGACAGGACCAGAAGGAGCACCAGGTCGAACGGCGCGAGCTGTCCCACCTGGCGCTTGCCGGTCAGGCGCAGAAGCACGATGAGAAAGACGTACACCACGATGCCTCGGATGAGGAACTCCCACCAGGGAATCGACAGGTGGAGCATTGGGTCGGCCCTCCTTGGAGTCGAGACGATTTCGATGGCGACGATTTCGAATCTGGTGCCCGGCTCGGAGGGAAGCGCGGATCAGACGCTCCTCACCAGACGCGAACGCGGTCCTTCGGCGCGAGATAGAGCGCCTGACCCGGCTTTACGGAGAACGCGTCGTACCAGGCGTCGAGGTTGCGGACGGTGTCGGCACGGTACTCGGCCGGCGCGTGGCTGTCGATCACGATGCGCTGGCGAAGCGCCGGCTCGCGAAACTTCGTCCGCCAGCCCTGGGCGAAGCTCAGGAAGAACTGCTGATCGCCCGTGAGCCCCTGGACGGTCGGGGCCTCCTTGCCACCGAGCGAGAGCCGGTAGGCGTCGTAGGCCGCGGCGAGCCCGGCGACGTCGGCGATGTTCTCGCTCACCGTGAGCTTGCCGTTCACCGTGAGGTCCGGAAACGGGTGATAGCCGTCGTACTGCCTCACGAGGGCTTCCGCGGACGCGTTGAAATGGGCGAAGTCGTCCTTCGTCCACCAGTTTTCGAGCCGCCCGCTCGCGTCGAACAGAGCCCCCTGGTCGTCGAAGCTGTGGCTGATCTCGTGGCCGATGACGGAACCGATGGAACCGTAATCCATGACCGCCGGCCGCGCCGGATCGAAGTTGGGCGGCTGCAGGATCGCCGCCGGGAAGTTGAGCGCGTTCATCGCCGGCAGATTGACCGCGTTGACGAGCTGCGGGTTCATCACCCACTCGCCGCGGTCCATCGGCTGGCCGAGCTTCTTCACGTTCCAGCGGTACCGGAACAGCGAGGCGCGCTGGGCGTTGCCGAGCGCGTCGCCTCTCACCACCTCGAGAGCCGAGTCATCGCGCCATTTGTCCGGATAACCGACGCCCACCTTCAGGGCCGCGAGCTTCGCCTTCGCCTTGATCTTGGTCTCCCGGGCCATCCAGTCGAGGCCGTCGATGCGCCGGCCGAACGCGGCCACCTCGTTGCGCACCATCTCTTCCGCGCGCGCTTTCTCGGCGGGCGGGAAGTAGCGCGCCACGTACAGCTTGCCGACGACCTCGCCGAGCGCGGCGTCCGTGACGTCCACGCCGCGCTTCCAGCGGTCACGCAGCTTCGGCGTGCCGGAGAGCACCTTGCCGTAGAACGCGAACTGCTCGTCGACGAATGCCTTCGGCAGGAAGGTGGAGGCGCGCTCGACGGCGCGAAAGGTCAGATAGTCCTTCCAGGTCGCGAGCGGCTGATCGCGCACGAGCGCGGCGATGCCCGTGACCGCGCTCGGCTGCCAGACGACGAATTCGTTCTGGACATCCAGCCCCGCGGCCGAGAAGAAGGCCTGCCAGTCGAGGCCGGGCGCGCGGCCGATGAAATCCTGGCGCGTCCAGTGGTTGTTGCCCTTCAGGACGTCTTGCGAGTCCACGCGGCTCACGTGCGCCTCGGCGATGCGGTGCTCCAGCTCGAAAATCCGCGCGGTCTTCGCATCGCCATCGGCGATGCCGGCGAGCTTCAGGACGGCGGCGATGTGCGCCTGATAGCGCGTTCGGATCTCCGCCATGCGCGGCGACGCGTCGAGGTAGTAGTCGCGGTCGGGCATTCCCAGGCCGCCCTGCAGCAGGAAGGGTGAATAGCGACCGGGGTCGTTGAGGTCCTGCGCGACCCAGAGGCCGAACAGGTTGGCGGTGTAGAAATTCGTGTTGTTCAGAACGTCGACGTCGGCGCGCAGCGTGCCTCCGAGCGCGCGTGCGAGCGCCCGGGCATCGGAGATCGCCGCGAGGCTTTCGAGCGCGGGCTGGAGCGGCTGCAGGCCTTTGGCCTCGATGGCCGCCTCGTCCATGAAGGCCGCGTAGGTGTCGCCGATCTTCCGCGCGTCCGAGCCGGCGGGCCCTTCTGTCTTCGACGCCTCGGTGATGAGGTCGGCCGTCCGCCGGGCCGTCAGCTCGACGAGCGTGCCGCTGACGCCCCAAAAGCTTCGGTCGGCCGGGATCTCGGTGGTTTTCAGCCACGTCCCGTTCGCGTAGCGGAAAAAGTCGTCTCCCGGCGCGGCCGATCGGTCGATGCCGGCGAGGTCGATACCGTGGGAAGCGGGAACCGTCGCGGCGGCGCCGGCGCCGGTCGCCCGGGTGGCGGGGGCACACGCCGTTTCCGAGACAACCGTGAGGGCGGCGAGCGAGCACAGCACGATCAGGCGGCTTCTGGTTTTCATGGGCGTGACGATAGGAAGTTTGGTTCCTGCCCGCAAGAGCGGAGCCGCGGCCCGGCGCTCGACTCAGTACCGCCCTGATGCGTCTGCACTATGATCGTGCGCATGGACGCGTCCTCCACTCCGCGCGTCGTTGCCCGAGCCTGGGCGATCCGGTCGCTCCGCGAGTTCCTACTCACGCTGACGGACGAAGACCACTCGATGTGTCGGGTCGCGACCGACCGCGGCATCTTCTGCAAGGGCTTCCGTAAGCTCAACGATGCCGAGCTTCGCAAGCACCTTGCCGGCATCGTGAAACGGCGGCCGGGCGCGAACCGCTGGCAGCTCGAGGCTCTCGGGAACCAGTGGGAGCTGGCGCGCCAGACCGTGAACGAGCTTCCTCTCGCCTGCGACGTTCAGCAGAAAGAGCACGAGACCTGCGGCGGATGGGACGATTTCAGCAATGAGGATCTGGCGCGTTACTGCGCCGAGCTGCTCGGGTTGGACGTCATCGTGACGCCGCAGGGCACGCTCACGCCGCCCGCTTCCGCCGGCTGAACCGCCATGATCGGCCCGCGGGCGAGCGCCCCGGCCCCGCTCTTGGTGTCCTGCGCGCGAGCTTCTTCGCCGCGCTGCCGCGGTACGAGCCCCGCCGCTCGTGAAGGCGGGCAAGACGATCTGTCCGGGAACAAATAGAGAGCCCTCAGCGCGCCTCGTTCCCTCCGGCTAGGCGCTGTCCGCTGAGGCGGCTTTCGCCATCTGAGGCGCGGCCGCTGGAACGCCCTGCGGCTTCGGTGGCAGGTTCGGGACCGGCCCGCCCACGGGCGCCGGCTTGACGAGATAGGACCACGCGTTCGCGAGCTCGGCTTTCGCCCAGCGCAGGAGGCCGTGTGCGAGCATCACCCAGCTCGCGCCGCGGACGGAGAAGCCGACGAACCCCGGACGCCGGCCCGCATTGTGGTTTCCGTAGATCCCGAGCGCCTTTTTCCTCTTCGCGATCGCGACGAGGCGCCGGTTGTAGAAGCGCATCGGGTAGAACGCGATCTCCGAGCCGTCCTGGTAGTACGGCGGGAGGCCCAGACGCTCCGACGACCAGCGATAAACCGGGATGACGGCGGCGAGGTAATAGAGCGCCGTGTCCATCAGGAAGGCGATCGTCATGGTGTCGTAGTCGCCCATGACGTAGTACTTGTCGCGGAAGATCGCCTCGTAGAAGTACGTGAAGTAACGGGCGTACCGCTTGTTGTGAAGCTCGTACTCCTCGGCCATTTCGGACCTGGGCGCGCCGGACATCGCCTTCTGGATGAGGCCGACTCGCGAATAGACCGAAAAGGCCATCTGGTCAAGGCCCGGCGAGTAGAACGGATCGAGAAAGCCGCCGGCGTCACCCACGCACGTCCAGCCGGGCCCGATGAAGCGGTCGACGTAGTAGGGGAGATGGCCATAGAGGCGGCAGTCGCCCTCGACGGGCGTCGCGTGCGTCAGGAGCTCTCTCGTGAGCGGGTTCGCGTCGAGGAAGCGCGTGAGCTTCTCGAGCGGCGTCGATCCTTCCGGTTGCACGAGGCGCGTGTCCCACACGAGGCCCACGCTCGTCTCGCCCCCGCTGAGCGGGATGAACCAGATCCAGTAGCCCCAGCCCGTGAAGTGGTTCGTGGCGAGGCGCCGCGCCGTGAGGACGGCGCGATGGAAGGGATCGGACGAGTCTTTTCCCGCGACCTCCACGCCGTCCATGTCCTTCACGCCTCGGTACCGCACCCAGATCGCCGACGTGGGATGCGATTCGATCGGCTTCACGCCGCCGCGCTTGCGCGCGAGCAGCGCCTGCCGACCCGTCGCGTCCACGACCCATTTGCAGCGGACCGTCGCGCGGGTCCCGTCGGCCTTCTCGATGACGAGCGTGTTTCCGGCGTCGCCGTTCAGCACGACGTCCACGACCTTCGCGGGGCGCCACAGCTCGGAGCCTTCCTTTTCCGCCAGAGAGATCACGTGCTCGTCGAGCTTCTGCCGGTCGATCTGGAACGAAGGCGTGCGGGCGAGCTGCGTGGGCCCGGTCTCCGAGGCTTCCCTCAGGCAGGAGACCTTCTCGTTGTGGAACCAGTAGCGGAAGGCCTGCTTCGGAAGCTGCTCGCGCGAGAGGTGGTCGTAGAGCTTCAGCTCGCGCGTCAGGAAATAGGCCGAGATCTCGACCGTCGATTCGCCGACCTTCCAGTCGAACGCCGCGCTCTTCTCGACGACGAGAATCTTCACGTCCGGCATCCGGCGGCGAAGCAGGACGGCCGTCGCGGCGCCCGAGATGGCGCCGCCCATCACGACGACGTCGTAGGAGAGGGGCGCCGGAGACGGAGTCTCGTTCACGGGCGCGAAGTTACCGGAAACCGCGCGCCTCGTCCACGGTGAGCGTCCGGTCGATCGAGGGGACGGGGCCGAGATCCTGCACGGCGCCCGACGGCCAGCGGACCACGAGCTTCTCGATCCGGGTCGCCGGACCGAGCCCGAGATGCACGATCGGGCTGCCCGTCGAGAGGTAGCCGCTCGCGTAGCCGCTTTCGCGCACGAGGACACGCCCTCCAGGAAGCGTGGCCGTGACCCCAACGCCGAGGCCGTCCGTGTTGTCCTTCCCGCGCGTGCCTTTCAGGCGGAGCCTCAGGAAGTGCTCGGCGTCCGGGTTCTTGCGGCTTCCGAGGAAAAGAGCCTCGGGCGCCCCGACGGAGCGGACGTAGAGATCCAGCTCCCCGTCGCCGTTCGCGTCGAACGCCACGACGGCGCGTCCGTTCGTCTGAAGGTCGAGCCCGTCGAGAAAGGCCTGTTCGGTGAAGAGCGGGCCTTTTCCCGGGCCGCGGTTGACGAAGTACGCGTCGCGCTCGATGCCTTGAACGCCAGCGCCCTTCCGATCGAATGTCTTTTTCATGCCGATGTAGTCGTCCCAGTACGCGAGCGTCTCCCACCAGAACTCCAGCTCGCGGTCGTGCTCCCGCCCGTCCCCCCACATGCCGTTCGTGGCGTAGAGGTCGAGATTGCCGTCGTTGTCGAGGTCCGCGGCGACGGCGCTCCAGTTCCAGCCCGCGCGCCCCGCCCCCGAGCGGGCGGTCGCGTCCTCGAACGCTCCGTTCGGCGTCTGGAGGAGCAGGGAGTTGCCACGACACATCTTCTCCATCCACGAGATCGCGATGGGCCGGAAGATCCTGCCGGGGAGCGGCACCGGGAGCCCTGGGTACTCGTGCAGGAAGCCCCACTGCGTGTACGTGCCGGTCGTGTAGAGGTCGATCCTCCCGTCGCCGTCGAAGTCGCCCCACGCGGCCGACATGCCGTAGGCGCGGTCCTCGGTGCCGAGCTTCTTCGTCACGTCCTCGAAGCGCTTGCCGTCGACGTTGCGGTAGAGGTTCTTCAAACCGAAGTCGTTCGTGACGATCAGGTCGGGTCGCCCGTCGCCGTCGAAGTCCGCGAAGAGGCACGAGAGCGACCAGCGCGTGGGCTTCGCGACACCCCACTCAGCGGAGACGTCCCGGAAATGGCCCTTCCCGTCGCCCAGGAAGAGAGTGTTGCGGCGGCCGTCGTTCGCGTCGAAGGGAGGGTCGGGCATCTGACGGTAGTAATCGCCCGTCCCGCAGACAAAAAGGTCGAGGTTGCCGTCGCCGTTTACGTCCGCGAAAGCGGCCGAGCGCGTGGGGCCCTCGGTGGCGATGCCGGACGAAGCCGTGATCTCCTCGAACGTGCCGTCGCGCCGGTTTCGGAAGAGACGCGTCGGGCCGAAAGCATCCGTCACGACGAGATCCGGATAGCCGTCGCCGTCGACGTCGCCCGCGGCGACGCCGGTGGCCGCGATGCCCGAAGACTCCGAGGCCGCGAGGCCCGCCCGCACGGTGACGTCGGTGAAATGCCCCCTGCCGTCGTTCTCGTACAGGATCGACCGCACGCCGTCGCCCACGAAGAGGTCTTCGTCGCCGTCCTGATCGAAGTCCAGGACCGCGACGCCCGAGCCCGGCCAGATTCCGTCGATGAGCCGGTTCGTAAGCGGTCGAGGCGGGTCGCGGCGCGGTGCGCCGAGGCCGGCCGCGAACGTAGCGTCGTGGAAGCGTGAATGCGCTTCGACGCGGTCGGGATTCGCGGAAAGGAGAGTCGCCGAGAACGCGAGGCGTGCACCTTCCGGAACGTCCGCGTCTGGAAGCGAGAGGGAAACCGTCGCCGACCGCTCAACTCTGGCCCCATCCGGGCGAAAGCCATCCACGACGAAGACGGCCGTTCCTCTTAACGTCCATCTTTCTAAGAAATCTTTCTTGATCTCGGGTTTTCCCGCGACATCGAACGACACGAGCGCGATCCGGTCGAGGTCCGCCCACGCCCAGGCGCGCAGGGCACCCATGCCGTCGGGGTCGGCCGGCGCGGCCTCGCGTGTCCGAAGCGCCGCGCGCGTCCTTTCGAGCGCGTCGCGATACCGCTCGAGCCGGTGCATCCACGGGATGAACTCGGCCCGCAGCCGCGAGAGCGACGCATTCTGGAAAAGCCAGACGCTCAGGACTGCCGAGACGGCGGCCGCGGCCCAGAGCTTCTTTTGGGACATCTACGCCGTGGCTTTCGCTCGTCCGGGCTGGACGGCCGCGATGAAGCGCAGGTTCGGGTTCTCCCGCTCGGCGCGTTCGAGGTGCCACGGGTCTTGGAAGAGGACGAGCGGCCGGCCTTCGAGGTCCACGAGGCAGGCGACGCTCGGCGGATCGTCGAAGCGCTTGCGGTCGAAGCCTTCTCCCTCCACCCAGCGCGCGAGCGTGAACGGCAGGCGAACGTACGAGATCTCGGCTCCGTACTCCGAGCGAAGGCGGTGCTGGATGACCTCGAACTGCAGGACGCCCACGGCGCCGAGCACGGGGTCGCGCTCCAGGCGGTCGGGGTCGAAAAAGACCTGGACCGCGCCTTCCTCGGAAAGCTGGTCGAGCCCCTTCTTGAGCTGCTTCCTCTTGGCGGGGTCGAGCATGACGACTCGGTTGAAGAACTCGGGCGAGAAGCGCGGAATGCCGTCGAACTCGATCCCCGGCCCCTCGGCGAGGGAGTCGCCGATGCGCAGGTTGCCCGCGTCCCAGAGTCCGAGGATGTCGCCGGCCCACGCCTCCTCGACGAGCGTCCTTTCCTGCGCGAGGAACTGCAGCGGCTTCGCGAGCTTCAGCGTGCGGCCGGTGCGCGGATTCAGCACCTCCATGCCGCGCGTGAACTTTCCCGAGACGATGCGCAGGAACGCGATCCGGTCCCGGTGCGCGGGATCCATGTTCGCCTGGATCTTGAAGACGAACCCGGAGAACGTCGGCGAGAGCGGGTCCACCTCGCCCGTCGCGGTCTTGCGCGGCAGCGGCGCGGGCGCCAGGTCGAGGAAGCGTTTCAGGAACGGCTCGACGCCGAAATCGTTGATCGCGCTGCCGAAGAAGACCGGCGTGACGCCTCCCGCGAGGAACGTCTCGCGGTCGAAGCGGTTGCCGGCCGTGGCGAGAAGGTCCAGCTCCTCACGGAGCGTCGCATGGGCCTTTGCGCCGATCGTCGAGACGAAATCCGGATCGTCGACCGACGCCACCTCGACGGGCACGACGCGCTCGCCGCGGTGGCCGTCCCCGCGCTCGTAGCTGAGGAGCGTCCTCGACCACCGGTCGTAGACGCCCTTGAAGTCCGGGCCCGAGCCGATCGGCCACGTCACGGGATGGCACGGGATGCCGAGAACGCGCTCGATGTCGTCCATGAGGTCGAGCGGGTCCCGGCCCGCGCGGTCGAGCTTGTTCATGAACGTGACGACGGGGATCCGCCGCATGCGGCAGACCTCGAAGAGCTTGATCGTCTGAGGCTCGACGCCTTTCGCGCTGTCGATGAGCATCACGGCCGAGTCGGCCGCCGCGAGCGTGCGGTACGTGTCCTCGGAGAAGTCGTTGTGGCCCGGCGTGTCGAGGAGGTTCACGCTGTGGCCCGCGTACGGGAACTGCAGGACGCTCGTCGTGATCGAGATGCCGCGCTGCCGTTCCAGGTCCATCCAGTCGCTCGTGGTGTGACGGCTCGCGTTCCGGCGCATCCTGACCGAGCCCGCGAGATGAATCGCGCCGCCGTAGAGGAGCAGCTTCTCCGTGAGCGTCGTCTTGCCCGCGTCCGGGTGCGAGATGATCGCGAAGGTGCGCCGGCGGGCGACCTCGGCGGCGAGAGTGCGAGACGGTTCGGACATCCTCAGCGCTTTTGCGCGTCCTTCGGCGCCTCCGGCACGACCGCGGTTTCGAAGAGCGCGAACGCGTACTCGTCCGCGCGCGAGGCGACCGCGGACTTCACGAGATCCGCGCCGCCGTGCCCCGCATGCCTTTCGATCCTGAGGATCACGGGCCCGCCTGTCGACGCCGCCTGCAGCGCGGCTGTGAATTTGCGCGCGTGCATCGGATCCACGCGGTCGTCGCTGTCGGCCGAGAGGACGAGAACCGCCGGGTATTTCGTGCCAGCCTTCACGTGCTGGTACGGTGAGTAGGCCAGGAGCGCCTGAAACTGTGCCGCGTCATCCGCCGAGCCGTACTCGGAGATCCACGTCTTGCCCGAGCCGAAAAGGTGGTAGCGCACCATGTCGAGGAGCGGCACGGCGCAGAGGGCGGCGCGGAAAAGCCCGGGGTGCTGCGTGATCATCGCGCCCACCAAAAGCCCCCCGTTCGAGCCGCCCCGGAGAACCAGGCGCGCGGGCGAGGTCCATTTCTCCTTCTCGAGATACTCGGCGGCCGCCGCGAAATCGTCGAAGACGTTCTGCTTCTTGAGCAGCATCCCGGCCGCGTGCCAGGCCTCGCCGTACTCGCCTCCGCCGCGCAGATTCGGGACGGCATAGACGCCTCCCTTCTCGAGCCACGGGATGACGCCGGGCGTGAAGGTCGGCGTCAGCGAGATCAGGAAGCCCCCGTAGCCTTCGAGCAGGCACCGGGCCGAGCCGTCGCGCTCGAGATCCTTGCGATGGACGAGAAACATCGAGACGCGCGTGCCGTCCTTCGAGGGATAGAACACCTGCGACACCGTGTAAGGCGTGAGATCGGCGGGCACCTTGACCTGGAAATAGAGCGACGTCGTGCCCGTCTTCACGGACGTCTTGTAGATCGTCGTGGGCGTCGTGAACGACGTGAACGAGAAGTACGCGTCGTCCTCGTCGTCGCGGCCCACGAGGCCGCCGACCGTCCCGATGCCGGGGAGCGCGACGGCGCGCACGAGCGTTCCGTCGGCCTCGTGGATCTCGAGGAGGCTCGTGGCGCTTCTGAGGTAGTCGAGGGCGAGCCGGCCGCCCACGATCCCGTACCCCTCCAGCGTCGCGTCCTTGCGTTCCGGCACGATCTCCTTCCACGCGGCGCGGTCCGGCTTCGCCGGATCGACGGCGAAGATGCGGCCCTTCGGCGCCCCGTCGTCCGTCTTGACGAAGATCCTGCCGTCGAACGCCTCCACATCGAAATGCGCCTTGATCCCGACAGCGAGCGGCGTCCACGCCGTGGCCTTCGGGTCGGCCGCGAGATCCCGGAACCACACATCCCGGGACGTCCAGCCGTGCGAGATCACGTGGAACAGGAAGCGCCCGTCGCGCGTCAGGTCCACGCTCTGGAATGCCGTCGGATCGCCCGTCTTCTCCTTCACGACGGCGTCGTTCTTCGGGTCGGCGCCGAGCCGGTGGAAGCGCACCTCCGCATAGCCCGGCCGGTCGGCCGTCGGGATCTTCGGGTTCACGGGCAGCCACGTGTAATAGAAGGCCTTGCCATCCGGTGTCCACGACGCGCTCGCGTACTTGGCGCCCTCGATGACGTCCACATCGGAGACCTTGCCGGTCGCGACGTTCATCACGTAAAGCGTCGCCTCGTCGGAGTTGTTGATCTTCTTCTGGTAGGCGACGCGCGTCCCGTCCCAGGAAACATGCCACCCGCCGAGAGAGGCGCTGCCGTCCGCACTCCAGGTGTTCGGGTCGAAAAGCACCTTCTCCGCGCCGTCGGCTCCTTCTCTCCAGTACACGACGCTCTTTTCCTTGTTCGAATGCCGCCGCGTGAAGAAATACCGCGATCCCCGGTGCTGCGGGGCGGACACGCTGTCGATATACAGGAGCTCTTTCAGCCGCGAGGCGATCGCGTCGCGCCCGGGCAGCGACGCGAGGCGCTGGCGCGTGAGGTCGTCCTGCGCCTTCATCCAGGCCTGCACCTCGGGAGACTTCGCGTCCTCGAGCCAGCGGTACGGGTCAGTCAGCGGGACGCCGTGCAGGACGTCCGTGACGTCCACCGTTCGGCTCGGGGGATAGGGCGTCCGGGAGGCCGTTTCGGCCGCGCGGGCCCGGGGCGATCGCGCGAGCAGAAGGGCGAGAAGGGGCAGTAGCAGGGTGAGGCCGTCGGCGGGCTTCTTCATGCCGGGAAACGTAGCATGCCGGGAGCCGCGGCGTAGACTCGGGTCCGCATGACGGGGAACCCGGATTCCTCCTCCCGCGCGTGTTTCCTTTGCGGTTTTCCGGCGCCGGTGGGGGAGGAGCACGTCCTTTTCGCGTCCTCCGAGCGCGGGTTTTCCGTGGACTGCGAGGAATGCGGCCCTTACGCGGTCACGCCCGACGCGATCCACCGGCTCGAGGTACGCGCGATCGCGAGGCCGGGCGTGCGGTTCGAGATCTTCCGCCTGCGCTCGAACGGGCACACGCCCCGGCCGACCGTCGATCTGAAGATGGTCGAGCACTTCTGCACGGGCTACACTCCCATGCGCGGCTGACCCGGGCCGAGACCGGCCGGCGTCAGGCCCGAGCAGGACATGAACCTGACCCCATACCACGCGAAGTACTTCGCGTACGACCTCACGCGGCGCTTCGCATCGGACAACGTCGAAAAGCTCGCGACGGCGCTCGCGGACGCACAGGTCGATCTGAACCCGCATCAAGTCGAGGCGGCACTATTCGCATTTCGAAGCCCCTTCTCGAAGGGCGCGATCCTAGCGGACGAGGTCGGGCTCGGGAAGACGATCGAGGCTGGCCTACTACTGGCCCAGAAGTGGGCGGAGCAGAAAAGGCGGCTCCTCGTGATCCTGCCCGCGAATCTCCGAAAGCAATGGAGCCAGGAGCTCGAAGAAAAGTTTCACCTGCCCTCGGTCATTCTTGAAAAGCGCACCTTCGACGACGCGGTCAGCGCGGGGAATCTGAATCCATTCCAGCAGGGCGGAATCGTTCTGTGCTCTTACCAGTTCGCGCGGACGAAGGAAGCCTATCTCCGGCAGACCCCATGGGATCTCGTGGTCATCGACGAGGCCCACAGGCTCCGGAACGTCTACAAGCCGGGCAACAAGATCGCGGCCTCGATCCGGGACGCGCTCGCGACCTATCCGAAGGTGCTTCTGACCGCGACGCCTTTCCAGAATTCGCTGCATGAACTTTACGGGCTCCTCAGCATCATCGATGAATACGCGTTCGGAGACTTTTCCAGCTTTCGCGCCCACTTCTCGCGACCCGGGGACGACGCCAATTTCGCGGAGCTGAAGGCCCGGCTCCAGCCTATCTGCAAGCGAACGCTGCGCCGTCAGGTCCTCGAATACGTGCCGTATACGAATCGGCACGCTCTCGTGCAGGAGTTCGTTCCGACTACCGAAGAGCAGCGCCTCTACGAGCTGGTCTCGGAGTACCTTCAGAGGCCGACGCTTTATGCGTTGCCGGCGAGCCAACGGCAACTCGTCACATTGATCCTGCGCAAGCTACTCGCTTCGTCGACGTACGCGATCGCCGGAACGCTCGAGCGCCTCGCGGACCGGCTGGAGCGCGCTTCCCAGGCCGCGGATTCCGTGAAGCCGGACGGCGAGGACCTATCCGAGGATTGGGAACGCTTCGACGAGCTGGCTGACGAGTGGGAGGAGCCGGATGCCAACGGCCCCGCCGCGGGGCCCGCCCTGTCGCCGGAACAGCTCACTGCGCTTCGGCAGGAAATGGCACAGCTCCGCGAGTTCCATAGCCTCGCCCGGTCCATCCTGAAGAATTCCAAGGGCGAAGTCCTCCTGACCGCGTTGAGGAGAGGCTTCACGGCGGCCGCGAAGGCCCGCGAAGGAGGGGCCGCGGCTTCGCTGCAACAGAAAGCGGTGATCTTCACCGAGTCCCGCCGGACGCAGGAGTATCTCTTTCGCCTCCTGGATGACACCGAATTCAAGGGCAAGGTCATGGTCTTCAACGGCACGAACGCCGACCCGGGCTCCCGGGCGATCTATCGTGCCTGGCTCCATCGCCACAAGAACACCGACCGCATCAGCGGGTCGCCCAGCGCCGACATGAGGGCGGCTCTCGTCGATCACTTCCGGGATTCCGCCGAGATCCTGATCGCCACGGAGGTAGCGGCCGAGGGCATCAACCTCCAGTTCTGCAACCTCGTCGTCAACTACGATCTCCCCTGGAACCCGCAGCGTGTCGAGCAGCGGATCGGGCGCTGCCACCGCTATGGGCAGAGGTTCGACGTCGTCGTCGTGAACTTCCTGAACAAGGCGAACGCGGCCGACAAGAGGGTCTATCAGCTCCTCGACGAGAAGTTCCGACTTTTCAGCGGCGTCTTCGGGTCCAGCGACGAGGTCCTTGGCGCCGTGGAATCCGGCGTCGATTTCGAGAAACGCATCGCTGCGATCTACCACGAGTGCCGGACCCCCGAACAGATCCAGTTCGAGTTCGACGAGCTGCAGCGAGAGCTCGGAGGCGAAATCGCGGAAGGTCAACGTGACGCGCGCGAGAAGCTCCTCGACAACTTCGATTATGAGGTCGTGGAGAAGGTTCGGATCCAGAGCCACGACGTGCTCGACCGCTTCAACGACCGGCTCTGGCACGTGACCCGTCACCTGCTCACCGGTTTCGCGCGCTTCGAGGAAGCGGGCTACAGCTTTGTTCTCCATACGAACCCGTTCCCCGGTGAGACGATCCATCCCGGCCCGTATCGAATGGGAAAAGCCGTCGAAGACGCCAACACATATCGCGTCGGTCATCCCCTCGCGCAGCGCGTGCTGGGCCGCGCGAAGGGACTCGAAACGCCGCCGGGTGCTGTCAACTTCGACTACCGCGGCGGCGGAAAGAACATCGCTATCCTGGAGCCGCTGGCCGGGAAGGCAGGGTGGCTTTCGTGCATGGCTTTGAGTGTCAACGCGCTCGAACCCGAGGACTATCTGAGCTTCTCCGGTATCTCAGACGACGGCGAGTTCTTGGATGAAGCGCAGTGCCGGCGCCTCTTCGACCTGCCCGGGACATTGGCCGCCACGCCAGAAGCGCCGACGGGCCTTGACAAGGCACTCGGGGCCGCCCTCTCAGCGCGTAGGGCCGAAATCGTGGAGGCCCTGACGACGCGGAACGCGCGATGGTTCGATACGGAGATCGACAAGCTGGACCGGTGGTCCGACGAATGGAAGGCGTCCCTGAAGGTGCAGCTCGCCGAAACCGATGAGGCGCTGAAGGCCGCCAAGAAGGCGGCCCGGCTTGCACCGATCCTCCCCGAGAAGCTCGAAAGACAACGTGAGGCCCGGGCCTTGGAGGCGAAGCGCGACGAGGCGTGGCGGGCCTTCGATCAGGCCACACGAGACATCGACAAGCAGAAGGATGCGCTCCTGGACGAGATCAGCCGCCGGCTCACCCAGACCGTCACGGAGACGCCTCTCTTCACGCTACGATGGAAGCTCGAATGAGCAAGAAGAGAGAAGGCGAAAGCGCAAACTCAGTTATCCGGAAATTCCGGATAACTGCCGCCGACGGGAAGTCCTACCTGACGAGCTTCTACCATCTCGACGCGATCATCGCCGTGGTCTACCTCGTCAAAGAGACGAAGGGAACGAAGGACTTCCTGAAGCTGCGGTCGAGCGAACGCGACAAGGTGGACTGTGGGAAGAAGCACTTTGAAGCGCTTGGCGTGCCGTTCGGGGTCGTGGTTTCCGCCGACGAGGTCTGACAACGGGCTCGACCCCCGCTCCCGGCCGGTGCGCTAAAGTCCCGTTCCATGAGCAAAGAACACCCCGACCACCACGACGCGGAGCTCGCGTTCCGCGCCTACGAGCTGCGACGCGAGAGCGTCATGCGCGACTCGCGCAACGCGATCAACCGGGATTTCTGGCCGAAGTCGTTCGCCGACGTCCAGGCCGTCACGAAGGCCGACCACCCGCTCAACGCGGCATGGCGCCAGACCACGACGTACTGGGAGATGGTCTACGGCACGATCAAGCACGGGATCGTGAACGCGGACTACTTCATGGAATCGAGCGGCGAGGGGATGTTCCTGTTCGCCCGCGTCGCCCCCTACCTCGAGGAGCTCCGCCGCGAGGCGTCTCCGATCGCGTTCCAGAACGCCGAATGGGTGGCGAAGAACACCGAGGTGGGCCGGAGGCTGTTCGCCACATATGGGGCACGCGTCCAGAAGATGCTGGCTGCGAAATAGAGGACGGACAAATCGTCCGGCCGGGCGGAACCCGCCGGCGCTATCCTCCCGCTCCCGGGGAGGACTCATGCGCGGATTCCGGCGGTGTCTCGGTGCTCTTCTCGCTCTTCTCGTCGCCCTCGCTCCGGCGCGCCCGGCCGCCGCCGCCCAGACGACGCCTCCGGCCCCGCTCCTCGGCTTCGACACGGAGGGCGCCGCCGCCGAGCGCGCCCTCGAGGCGACATTCGACGCGGCCCTCGACCCTTCGGAGCAGCGCGCCTGGATGAAACGCCTCACGGCACGCCCGCACCACGTGGGGTCGCCGTACGACAGGGAGAACGCCGAGTTCCTCGTGTCCCTTTTCGAGTCCTTCGGCTTCGAGACGCGGATCGAGGAGTTCACGGTCCTGTTCCCGGTGCCGAAAGCCCGCGTCCTGGAGATGGTCGCGCCGTCGCCGTTCACGGCGTCTCTCACCGAGCCCGCGCTTCCCGAAGATGCGACGTCGGGGCAGAAGGACGAACAGCTTCCGGTCTACAACGCGTATTCCATCGACGGGGACGTGACCGCCGAGGTCGTCTACGTGAACTACGGCGTGCCGAAGGATTACGAGGAGCTCGAGGCGCGCGGCGTGGACGTGAGAGGCCGGATCGTCCTGGCGCGCTATGGGGGCTCGTGGCGCGGCATCAAGCCGAAGGTGGCCTTCGAGCACGGGGCCGTGGGTTGCCTCATCTACTCCGATCCGCGAGACGACGGCTACTTCCAGGGCGACGCGTACCCGAAGGGCGCGTTCCGCAACGAGTCCGGCGCGCAGCGCGGCTCGGTCGCGGACATGCCGGTCTTCCCGGGCGACCCGCTCACGCCCGGCGTGGGCGCGACACGAGACCAAAAACGCCTAGACCGCAAGGACGCGCCGACGCTCACGAAGATTCCCGTTCTGCCGATCTCGTGGGCCGACGCGCTGCCGTTCCTGAAGGCTCTCTCAGGCCCCGTCGCGCCCGAGGCGTGGCGCGGCGCGCTGCCCGTCACGTATCACGTCGGGCCCGGCCCCGCGAAGGCTCACCTGAAGCTCGCGTTCGACTGGCGGATGGAGCCGGTGCGCGACGTCCTCGCGGTGCTGAAGGGCTCGGAGCTTCCGGACGAGTGGATTCTGCGCGGGAACCACTACGACGCGTGGGTGAACGGCGCGCAGGACCCGATCAGCGGCCTCGTGGCCGAGCTGTCCGAGGCGAAGGCGCTCGGCGCGCTCGCGAGGGCCGGCTGGAAGCCGAGGCGCACGATCGTGTACGCGGCGTGGGACGGCGAGGAGCCGGGCCTCATCGGCTCCACGGAGTGGGTCGAGACGCACGCGGCCGAGCTTTCGAAAAAAGCGGTCGCATATCTGAACACGGACAGCAACGGCCGCGGGTTCCTCCGCGCGGGCGGCTCTCACACGCTCGAAAGGCTCGTGGACGAGGTCGCGCGGGACGTCGTCGACCCCGAAACGAACGCGAGCATCGCCGAAAGGCAGCGCGCGCGCCGGCTCGTGCGGGGCTCCCCCGAGTCGAAGAAAGAGGCGAAGGAGCACCCGGGCCTGAGGCTCGAGGCTCTGGGCTCCGGGTCGGACTACTCGCCCTTCCTCCAGCATCTCGGCATCGCGTCCCTCGACCTCGGCTTCGGCGGGGAGTCGGCGGGCGGCTCGTACCATTCCGTCTACGATTCCTTCGACCACTTCACCCGCTTCGGCGATCCGGAGTTCGCGTACGGCGTGACGCTCTCGAAGGCCGCGGGCCGCGTGGTCCTGCGCCTCGCGAACGCCGGCTCCCTGCCGTTCACGTTCGATCCCCTCGCCGAAACCGTGGCGCGGTACGCGAAGGAGGTCGGGACGCTCGCGGACGAGCTGCGCGAGAGGACCGAAGACGACAACCGCAACATCGCCGCGAAGAGCTGGGAGCTCGCGGCGGACCCGAAAGAGACGTTCGTGGCGCCGAAGCCGAAGGCCAGTGTGCCGTTCCTGAACTTCGCGCCGCTCCAGAACGCGGTCACGGCGCTGAAAAAGAGCGCGGCCCGATACGAGAAGGCCGAGAAAGGGCGCAGGCCGCCACGCACGGCCGAGGCGAAAAAAGCGCTCGACGAGGCGCTTTACACGACCGAGCGTGCGCTCATGCGGAAAGAAGGCCTTCCGCTCCGGCCCTGGTACGTCCACCAGCTTTACGCGCCGGGCTTCTACACGGGCTACGGCGTCAAGACGCTCCCGGGCATCCGTGAGGCCATCGAAGAGCGCCGCTTCGACGAGGCGCAGAGGCAGATAGCCGCCGCCGCCGAGGCGATCGAGGCCTGCGCGGCGCGGATCGACACGGCAACGGCGGCGCTCACGTCCTCGCCGGCCGGCTGAAAACGAGAGACGTGTCGCGCGCGTAGAGCACGGGCACGGCCCAGTCCATGGGCTCGGCGCCTTTCGCGTACGACACGGCGATCCGCGCCTCACGCGCGGCCGCGCCCAGGCTGTGGCCCTTCGCGAGCGCCCAATAGAGATGACGGGCGAAGGCCGTCGCGGACGCGTCGAGCACCTTGTACTGGTTCGCGAGGACGGCCGGGACGCCTCCCGCGAGGAGAGCCGGCGCGACGCCGCGCAAGAAGTCCGTGCGTCCTCCGCGGCCCGTCTCGCACGCGTTCAGAACGACGAGCTTCAACGAGCGCCCGACGAGGAGGCGCAGAACGCGGTCCGTGTCGACGGCGAGGGAGCGTCCGCGCGCGTCCACGAGGAAGAGGGAGCCCGTCTTTTCCTTTTCGTCGAAGGCTCCGTGCCCCACGAAGTGCAGGACGTCCACGCGGCCCGCCGAGAGGCGCCGGTGAAGGCCCGCGGGCGAGGTGGACGCGAGGACCTCGAGACGCACGAGGCCGGCCTTGACGAGCGGTTGGAGAGCGGCACGAATGGCGGCCGCTTCCTGCCGCGCGGCCACGGGTGCGGCGTCGCGCGGCTCGGCGAGGGCGACGAGAACGTGCAGCGGCCCGCGGCTCGGCGGGGGCGCGGTGGAAGGCGGGGCCCCGAAGACGCCGCGCACGAGGACGGCGTCGTCCGCGAGGAAGCGTCTGCGGGAGGAATCCCAGGCGAGCTCCCACGGCTTGTCGGCGATCCAGTCGAGGCCCGGCGTGAAGACGACCTCGAGCGCGCCCTTCGCGGCCGTGCGTGCCTCGTCCCAGAGGCGCCGCACGGTTCCCGGAAAGAGCGTCTCGAAAAGGACGGCGCCGTATTCGCGGAGCTCCACCGCGGCGGGAAGGGGTTCGCTCCCGCCGCCGTCGAGGGCCGCGAGGACGCGTTCGTGCATCGCGATGATGACGCGCATGCGCTCTCCCGCGGCGCCGCCCTTCGTCTCGAAAGGCTCGACGACGCGCGCCCCTCCGAAGCTCGCGAGAAGGTGCGCGGGCGCGCCTCCGCGGCCGCCCACGAGCACGAGCTCGAAGCGGCGAGCCGCGCTTCGCGCTCGCGGAGAGGAAGAGAAAGAAGAAGAGGAGGAAGAGGAAGACGAAGACGCGCTTCGCGCGTGCCGAGAATGGCCGATGGGCGCACCGGTCGGTTTGGCGTTTCTGCACGCGGTGGCGCGTGGCAGGAGCAGAAAATTCTTCAATCCCTCTTGAGTCTCCCGCTGCGCGAAGAGATTGAGGTGGTGGACGACAGCTCCTGCGCCCGCGTTGCCACCCGGCCCGAAGCGAATGACGTCTTTCGCGGGCACCGGAGGAGCCGCGCCGAGGCGCGCGCCGCCCTCGGTGGGAACCACGAGGTCGTTCGGATCCTCGAAGAAGACTCCCGCTGCCGCGTCGAGGAGCCGCCGGGCCGCGCTGCCGCGCGGCTCGTAGCGCGCGACAGCGGCGGCGACCTCGTACGGCCGTGCCGCGACCGTGTTCAGCTTCTCCACGAGCCCTCCGGCCGGATCCATCGCCTCGATTCCCGGCAGTGTGCCGCCGGCGCGGGAGGCCATCCACACGAGCGCCTCCGCCGCGAAGTCGAGCCCGAAGGCGAGCGCGCCCCCGGGGAACATCTCGCCGAGATTCGCGAGCCATGCGGCGAGCCGGTCCCAGCGCGCGGGCGAGGCGAGCGGAGTGCCTTCGTTCGGCGACGCGGCGAGGAACACGCGGTTCACCTGGGGGGCTCCGGCCGAGGAAGCGAGGAGACGCACGACGAGGCCGCCGCGCGAGTGCGTCACGACGTCGAGAGAGGCGTCAAGAGAGGAGCCAAGAGAGGAGCCAAGAAACGCGTCGCGAACGGCCTTTCGCAGAGCCTTCACGTTCTCGTGGGGCGAGCACCCCACGGTCAGGTGGTTGAACGCGAAGACACGCCCTTCATAAAGTTTCGAGAGCGCCTCGAAGGCGCCGTCCCGCGCGAGGTCGGAGAACGCCGCGGACGCGTGCGAGAACGTGCCGTGGAGAAAGAGCAGGCCCAACACTTGCGCACGCGGCAGAGAGGGCCTCTCGACGCGCGACGCGACGAGCTTTCCCCCCTGGGCCGAGAGCCGCACGAGGCCGAGCGGAACGTGAGCCTCGGCGAAGCGTTTCTTCTCCCAGGCGCGCGCGAGCGCCGGCAGCAGGGCGCCGGCCACCGCTCCGGCGAACCGCAGGAAGAAGACGCGGAGAACGGCACCGGGACCGCGGCGGGCGAACGGCGGCGGCGTGAGGCGCACCTCGAATCGATGAGTGCCTCTTTCGATCGCGCTCGCCGCGTGAAACGTCAGCGCACCCGACGGGTGGCGGGCCACGAGGACCCACCCCGACGAGGCGGGCGCTTCGACCTGGGCGTCGAGAAAACCGGGGCGGGCCGGTGCGCCGCGGCGCGGACGCGCGGAGCGGACTCCCGCGAGCGCGAGCCGCCCGTCCCCGAGGACACGCTCGAGAAACGGGTCCGACTCGGCCGCCCGCGATCGCGTTTGGGCCGCGGGAGTCAGGACTTCCCATCCGGGGCTCGCCGTGACACGGATGCGCGGAGGCGCCATGGTCCGGGAGTCTAGCCGCGCGTCACGAGAGGAACTCTCTCATCCGAACTCGACCAGAACCGGGCCGTGGTCGCTGGTTCCGAACTCGCGATACACGCGGGTCGCCACCGCCTCTGACGCGAGCGTTTCGCTCGCGAGGACGTAGTCCAGCCGCCAGCCGATGTTGCGCTCCTTGAGCTGCCGCCACGGCGCCCACCACGTGAAGAGGGAGTCGTTCTGAGGGTCGAGAGCGCGGCCCGTGTCCACGAGCCCCTGCGCGAGAATCTTCCCGACGAGCGCGCGCTCGTCGGGGCGCTGTCCGATGGCGCCCGCCTTCCGCTCTTTCGGATGGACGTCGCGGTCCGTGAGCGCGACGTTGAGGTCGCCGCAAAGGAGGAGCTTCCGCTTTTCCGCCCGCGCCGCGGCCGCGCGACGTTCGAGAGCCTCGAGGAACGCGAGCTTGGCGGCGAAGTCCTTTCCGCCGTTCGGAACGTAAAGGGACGCGACCGTGAAGTCCGGAAGATGCGCCTCGACGACCCGCGTCTCGTGGTCGAAGTCCGGGTGCGTGAAGGCGACGTCTCCCGCGAACGTCTCCCTTCGGAGAAGCAGCCCCACGCCCGAGTAACCCTTTTGTCCGTGCCAGTACGTCGTGTAGCCCTCGGGCGCGACGAGGGAGAGCGGAAGCTGCTCGGGCGCGGCCTTCAGCTCCTGCAGGCAGAGAACGTCGGGCCTCTCGCGCTCGAGCCACTCCACGACCTGCAGCTCCCGCGCCCGGATTCCGTTCACGTTCCAGGTGACGACCTTCATGACGTCAGCCCGCGAACCTCTCCGCGAACCGCCGCGCGAGCTCGGGCGCCGCGCCGTCTTCCTCGTGCTTGAAAAAGACGTAGGCCTCGTTCCACGCCTGTTCGCCGACGCGCGTCGCCCACGCGTCGAGGTCTGCCTCGGTGTAATCCTCGCGGCGTAAGCGCAGGTATCCCCAGCCCGCCGTGGCCGTGAGCGGCGTCGTGCCCTTGTCGTCGTCGGCGACGCACAGGGCCGCGCCGGCGGAGCGCAGGAGCGCGAACACCTCCTCGTCGAGCCACGTCGGGTTGCGAAATTCGAACGCTGCTTTGAGGTCCGACGGCAGGAGCGCGAGGAACGCGTCGAGTCGCGGCAGATCCTTCTTCAAGTTCGGCGGCAGCCCGAAGAGGATCGGCCCGAGGCGGCCGCCGAGGTGGCGGGCCGCTCCCACGAGGTAGCGAACCTCCTCGGACGCGTCCTTGAGCCGCTTGATGTGCGTGATGCGCTGCGAGGCCTTGAGCGCGAAGCGGAACGTCTCCGGCACCTGCGCGGCCCAGCCCGCGAGAAGCTCGGGCTCCGGCATCCGATAGAACGTGTTGTTGATCTCGACCGCGGGAAGCTTCGTCGCGTAGAAGCTCAGGCGTCCGTTCGCGGGGAGATCCTCCGGGTAAAACGTGCCGGTCCAGCCGCCGTAGCTGAATCCGCTCGTGCCCGCGAGAACGCGCATGCGGGATTCTAGGTCGCCCGCCTCTCTCGTGGCGGGTCTCTCGCTTCAGCTCTTCTTCTTCGGCGCCCAGCGCAGGATCTCGACTTTCTCCATCGTCATGAGGACGCCGCAGCCCGCTTCGTCGAGGATGGGCTCGATGCGCTCGAGGAAGATGCGGATTTTCTCCTCCGTGTCCACGATCTCCACCACGATCGGCAGATCTTCCGAAAGCTCCAGGAGCCGCGAACGGTGGACCACGCTGGAGGCTCCGAAGGACTCGATGCCCCGGAGGACCGTCGCGCCCGAGAGGCCGGCCACGCGCGCTTCGCCCACGAGGATCTCGAAGAGCGGCTGATGCCGCGCCCGGTCCAGCTCGCCGATGTGGATCCGGAGCAGTTTTGCGGTCGTCGCGTCTTTCATGCGCCGATCCTCCCCATCGAACGGCCGAGAAACGCTCCGAGGAGCCCGCAGAAGACCGACCCGCCCACGTAGAGCGAGGCGCGGAGCAGGTCTCTCACGGTGAGAAGGCCGAGCGACTCCCACGCGAAGGACGAGAAGGTCGTGAAGCCTCCAAGGATTCCGACCATGATGAAAATGCGTGCCTCGGGTGAGATCGCCGCGCGCTCGAGGCCGAGCGCGCCGACGAGGCCGATGACGAAGCACCCGAGCAGGTTCACGCTGAACGTGCCGACGGGAAACGGGCCAGGAAACGTCCTCTGAAACGCTGTCGCCATCGCATAGCGGCACACCGAGCCGATGCCGCCGCCGACGAAAACGAGGAGGAGGAGAGAGAGCCGCATGTGCGCGGGCCGTTATACTTGAATCCGCAACGAAGGCGATGGAGTCCGCCTGAACCGCCTTGCGAAGGCTGATGACTCCTACCTCAGGTAGGAGTTGCCCGTGCTTCAGCAGCAGGATGTGAGCCGCCCGCCCATCGAGGCCGAACCGCCGCCCGCGTCCGGGTTGCGCAGCGTGGTGTCTCTCGCGGCCGAGGTCGGCGCGCCGGCCATCGCCTCGGAAGCGACGGCCGTTTCCGAGCGGATCGCGGAAGGCCGCTTCTACGTGGCCTGCGTCGGGCAGTTCAAGCGCGGGAAGTCCAGCCTCCTGAACGCGCTTGCCGGAAGCGCGGTCCTCCCGGTTGGCGTCCTGCCCGTCACATCGGTTGCGACGGTCCTGCGCTGGGGCGAGCGTCTCGCCGCCCGTGTTCGCTTCGCGTCAGGAGCGTGGCGCGCCATCCGTCCCGAGGACCTTGCCGCATACGTGGCCGAGGAGCGCAACTCGGAGAACAAGATCGGCGTTTCGGCCGTGGAGGTCTTCCTGCCAAGCCCGCTCCTCGCATCGGGGATGTGTCTCGTGGACACGCCCGGCATCGGCTCGGTCTTCGCCGGGAACACGATGACCACGCGCGAGCTCGTTCCGCACGTCGACGCGGCCATTGTGGTGCTGGGCGCCGACCCGCCCATCTCCGGCGAGGAGCTGGCGCTCGTCGAGGAGGTCTCGCGCCACGTCGAAAATCTGTTTTTCGTCCTCAACAAGGCAGACCGGTTGCCGCCCGACGAGTCGAATGAGGCCGCACGGTTCACGGAACGGGTTCTGAAGGAGCGATTGGGCGCGCGCGCCGCGCGCCTCCTGATGGTCAGCGCCACCGAGCGGCTCCTTTCCGGCCCGACGCGCGACTGGGAAAAGCTGGAAAGTTCGCTCGATCGCCTCGCGCGGGAATCGGGCGCCCACCTCGTGCGTGCCGCCGAGGAGCGGGCGATTGCGCGGCTTCTCTCGCGGCTCGTCGCGGAGATCGACGAACAGCGGGACGCTCTCGTCCGCCCGCTTGCGGAGTCCGAGCAGCGAATCGGAAATCTCACGGCGTCCGTGGCGGAAGCCGAGCGCTCCATGGCCGACCTCGGCTACCTGCTGATGGCCGAGGTGGACCGGCTGACGAAGAAGTTCGGGGAGGACCGCGAGGGTTTTCTGTCAGCCGCGCTCGAATCCGTCGAGCGGGAGCTGATCCGTCAGATCGATGCGGGAGCCGCGGAAACCTCCCTCCGTCCGCTCCGGGCCCGGGCACGGGACGCAGCCGCCGCTATCGCCCGCCGCCACCTCGACGCGTGGCTCGCGTCCGAGCAGCCCGCTGCCGAAGCGCTCTACCGTGGAGCCGCCGAACGCTTTCTCGCTCTCGGCAACGATTTTCTCCGGCGCTTCTTGAAGTCCGGCGAGCTCGGGCCCGAGACGTTCCCGGCCGAGCTGGGTCCCGAGGCCGGATTCCGGGCGAAGTCCCGGCTCTTCTACACGGAGCTGCTCTCCGTGGCGCAGCCGTCGCCGCTCCGGGTCCTGGACCGCTTCCGGACGCTCGGAGCGCTCCGCCGCGCCGTCGGGCGAGATGCCTCCGCGTATCTCGAGCGGCTCCTTTCCTCCAACAGCGCGCGCATTCAGAACGATCTCATCGAGCGCGTGCGCGAGAGCCGACGCCGCCTCGAGGCGGAGATCCGGTCGCGCCTCTCGGAGGCCGTTCAATCCGCCGTGAGCGCCCTCGAGCGCGCGAAGGCCCG
>CABEAM010000064.1_pt1 | contig 23582 bp, 20 predicted proteins | sample 3132391 | NCBI WGS metagenome assembly CABEAM01 (sample SAMEA5534343, study PRJEB31848) | metagenome | biome: tundra; feature: field; material: soil | place: USA | collected 2013-05 | depth 0.45 m
GTTGGCCAGCACCGTGGTGAAGGACGCGTCGTCGAACGGAATCCGCGCGGCGCGTACCGGCTTCTCGCCATCGCGAGCGCCGCGCGGATTCCGTTCGACGACGCGTCCTTCACCACGGTGCTGGCCAACTGCGCGCTGGAGCACATGCCCGAGCTCGACCGTGTCTTCGCCGAGGTCACGCGTGTCCTGCGTCCGGACGGGCGGTTTCTCTTCTCGGTTCCCAACGACAGGCACAACGAGAACCTCCTCGTTGCTCGCGTACTCGAATCCGTGGGTCTTTCCGGAGTCGCGCGGCGATACCGCTCCTGGTTCAAGCGCATGCAGGTCCACCACCACATGTACACGGAGGAGGAGTGGCGGCGGCGCGCCGAGGCCCACGGTCTGAAAGTGGTCTCGTGCCGGCCCTATCTCTCGCCGCGTGCGACGGCCCTCCTGGAGCTCGGCCACTATTACGGAGCGCCGAACGTCCTCAACAAGGCTCTGTTCGGAAAGTGGGTCGTCCTTCCGTATCGGCCGCGGTTCGCCCTGATGGAGAGGTTCCTGGCCCCGTACGTCGCCGAGGACGGCGTGCCGGGATCGAGCTGCTTTTTCTTCGTGGCCCGGAAGGCGTGACGGTCAGGACTCCACGGCTCTTACTCCGGAGGCGGCTCTGACCCATCGGTCGCACTTGGTATCATCATCCGCCTAGTCCTCGTCCCGGGCCGGCCGAAATATCCTTTCCGAGACGGAGTGTTTTTCTCGACGGAGGATGAGCCATGGCAACCCGCAGGACGTTCCTCCTCGCAGCGATCGGGACGGCCCTCGCCGCGGCCTCCTCGGTCGCCGGTGCCGCGCTCGCGTTCGTCCTCGGGCCGCTGCGCCGCCAAGCGCCGCGGGAGTCCGCGTTTCTGGACCTCGGCCCGGCTTCGGCTTTCGAGGCGCTGCGCGCCGGGACGTCCGGGCCGGAAGAGGTCGTCGTGGAGCGCACCGTCGAGGATGGCTACATGACGCGCCGCGTGAAGGAGCGTTTCGCGGTCGTCCCGGACGCGAAGGCCGCGTCGGGCCTCGCGGCTCTCGGCACGACGTGCAGCCATCTCGGCTGCGGCGTGTCGTGGAATGGCGCGCGAAAGGCGTTTCTGTGCCCCTGCCACGGCGGCGTGTACGGACCGGGCGGCGACGTGCTGGCCGGTCCACCCCCGAAGCCGCTCACCCGCCTGCCGCTCGTCGTGTCGGGCGGACGCCTGCAGCTCGACGCGGCGGCGCTCGACGCGTGAAGAAAGTCCTGGATTTTCTCCAGTCGCGGGGTGGCCTCACCTCGCTCTGGCGGGCGTTCGCCGACGAGCCTGTCTCCGTCCGGCGCGCGTGGCTCTTCACGCTGGGGTCCGCGGCGCTCGCCGTGTTCCTCGTCCAGTTCGTTTCCGGCTTCGCGCTCGCGCTCGCGTACGCGCCCACGCCGGACCACGCGTGGGAAAGCGTGAAGGCGATCCAGACGCGGCTCTTCGCGGGAGGGCTCGTGCGGGGCCTCCACCACTGGGGCGCTTCGGCGATGGTCGTCCTCGCCGTCGCCCACATGGCCCGTACGTTCGTCTTCGGCGCGTACCGCCGCCCCCGCGAGCTGAACTGGCTCGTGGGCCTCGCGCTCCTCGTCCTCGTCCTCGGATTTGGCTTCACGGGTTATCTCCTCCCGTGGGACCAGAAGGCGTACTGGGCGACGGTCGTCGGGACGAAGGTGCCGGCAGCGCTTCCCTTCGTCGGGCCAGCGGCATCGCGCCTCATGGTCGGCGGGCCCGCCGTCGGGGCCGCGACGCTGACGCGCTTCTACGCGCTCCACGTCGTGCTGCTGCCACTCCTCGCGTTTGCCTTCATCGGTGTCCATCTCCTTCTTTTGCGCCGGCACTCTCACGCGGGACCGACGACGGAACCCGACCCCAAAGAGCCGTTCTTCCCGTTCCAGGCGGCGCGCGACGGCGTCGTGATACTCGCCATCATCCTCGCGCTCTTCTGGCTCGCCGCACGGCATCCCGCGCCGCTCGAAAGGCTCGCCGATCCGACGGACACGACGTCCGTGCCCCGCCCCGAGTGGTACTTCCTGCCACTCTTTCAGCTCCTGAAGTACTTCAAGGGCCCGCTCGAGCCGATCGGCACCGCGGTTCTTCCGGGTCTCTCGATGCTCCTTCTCGCGCTCGTGCCGTGGCTCGACCGCGGCGCCTCGCGCCGGCCCCGAGACCGCCGGCTCGTCCTCGCGGCGGGCGGCGCCGCGGCCGCGCTGCTTTTCGGGCTTCTCACCCTGGGAGCCCTCGACTCGCCGAAGGGCCGCCCTTCCGGCCTCGACCCGGCCTCGCAGCCGCCGCCAGACCCGCGCCTTCTCGGCGGCCTCGCGTCCTACGAGAGGCGCCTCTGCGCGTCGTGCCACGGGGCGGAGGGTCGGCCGGCAGCGGACGCCTCGCCGAACGCGGTTGGCCTTGCGGCGCGCGCGCACGTTCTCGCTCTCGACGCACTCGCCGCGCACGTGAAGGAGAAGAGCGTGAAGCCGGCTGCCGCCGAGGAGGACGGCGAAAACCCCGACAAGGACGTGCCGTCTCTCCTCGCATACGTCGAGGCGATTTCGAAGGACGGCGTGCGGCTCTCCGCGCTGCCGGAGCCGATCCGCGTCGGCGGCGCGGCGATCGACCGCGAGGACTGCCGGCAGTGCCACCAGATCTATGGCGAGGGTGGGCGCAAGGGCCCCTCCCTCCAGCACCTCCTCGGCAAGCGCGACAAGGACTGGCTCGTCGCGCACTTCAAGGAGCCGAAGAAGCTCGTGCCGGGCTCGAAGATGCCGCCGTTCAGATTCCTGCCCGACGCCGAGCTTTCGGCGATGTCGGACTATCTGCTCGCGGTGCCGTGAACCAAGGGCCGCCGCGCCTACTTCTCCGTGAAGCTCTTGAGGTCGAGGCGCTGCGCGAGGTGGCGGCGGAACTCGTCGGGCGGGAGGGACGCGACCTGGCGGCCCACCTTGTGCTCGATCGCGCCGAGGGCCTTCTCCCACAGGAACTCGCGGCGTGCGATCTCGTCGAGGTCGCGCACCTTGCCGAACTCCTGGACGTACTTGTTGTGGCGGCAGAGCATGCGGAAGGCGTGCTCCGTGTTCGGCCGGCGGATGGGAAGGCCGAGGATGCGCACGTCGTTGCCGACGTCGTGAATCGGCTGGCCCCACTCGCCGTATCCGCCGAAGATCGTGCCGAGCTTCTCGAGCGCGTTCGCGAGCTTCGGTTCGCCGCCCCTCTCGAGCGCCGTCTTCACGATCGGCAGCGTGATGTTGCGGAAGAGCGTGGGGTCGGCGAGCCGCACATTGATGCCGATCTCCTCGCGCGTGATGCGGGCGATGTCCTCGGACCTGATGCGGTTGTCCGTCGCGAGGTGAATCCGCTCGCCGATCGACTCCGGAACCGTGAGAGAGGCGAGGATGCCCTGGACGACCCGATCCACGGGCACGAGGTTCAGCTCGGCCGAGGCGTCCCCGGGAAAGCTCGAGGCGATCGCGCCGATGAGCCAGGCCTTGCCGCGACCGATCGCGTCCGCTTGCAGGGAGTCCATCGCCTCTTTGGAGCGTCCGAACGCGTTGATGGGCGCGTTCACGACCTTCGTGTCGCCGCGGTTGTTGCCGGTCTTCGAGTGGCCGATGACGATCGAGGGGAGGAGCTGCGACACGCGCAGCCTCTTGTCGACGAGCGTGTAATCCGTCTCGAGCGAAGCCATCGCCTTCGTGAGCTCGTAGAAGTTGTTGTAGAAGTTCCGGGGGAACACGAGCGCGCTCTCCTGCGCAGTCGTCTTCTTTTTCCGCCCGTGGATGTAGGACGTCTCGATCGCGACGTGCTGGATGAACTTCGAGCCCTTGGCCTCCTGGAGGCCGAGCGCGAACTGCAGCGCGTTGCGCGCGCCCTGCACGTTCGCGCGGAAGGAGTTCTCGTACGCGCCGTCGAAGGACACGCTCGCGGCGCAGTGAACGACGTGCGTGAGCGTCTTTCTCAGCCGGGCCAGCTCCTTCGGCGCGATGCCGAGGTCGGCCTTCTCGATGTCTCCGTCCACGAAGACGAACTTCTTCGCCTTCGCGCCGGAGATGTGGAGACGCCGGAGAAGGACGGCGCCGCGCTGCGCCGGCGAGAGGACCTTCACGACCTCCTTCGTCTTCGGGTCGCGGATTCTCTCGGGCCGCACGACCGAGACGAGGCGCTCGATGCGGCGGTCGTTCACGGCCTGCGCGAGGATCTCCTTGCCGAGGAAGCCCGTCGCGCCGGTCAAGAGGACGTGCAGCCGCGGCCTTCGACCGCGCGCGCGCAGGAGGGCGCGGGCCTCTTTCTGGAGCTTCTCGATGCGCGCCTTGACTTCCTTTTCGGAGAGATGCGAGGCCTCGCGGAACTTGAAGAAGACATTCCGGTCCGTCACGCCGATGAGGCTTTTCACGCTCTTTTCCACGGCCTTGCTGCCCGTGGCCGAGCCGAGCGCCTCGGCGAGCCTGATCCCGAAGAGGTTCACTTTCCTCAGGCCGTCCTTGACGGCGTCCTCGTTGCCGGTCCAGTGGATCAGGCGGCTCGCGAGGTATTGGGCCGTGACGTCGATCGGATTCTTGTCGCGATGGGCATGGACGAGCAGGTCGTCCGGGTCGATCGGCCGGAGGATCTCCTTGCCGGTCACGAAGCTCACCTTCGCGATATAGCGGGAAGGCGAGCTCTCCGACAGCATTTCGCCCTTGGGGTTGGGCGTCGGCGAGATCTCGCGCGGAGGGGCTCCTTGGGACCCGGGCCCGGGCGGGGCAGCTTTTGTCTCGGGCATCGGGCCCTCCGAAAAGAGGACGGTTATTGTAGTCCCGAGGGCGCGTTAACCCAGGGCGGCGACGAAGCCGGATGCGGTGAGCGCGACGGCGAGAGCCGCGTCGTTTCCGGCCTCGAGATACAGAGTGGCCGAGGGATCGGCCACGCGGGCGAGAGAGCCCGCCCGGATCTCCTTCGCGTCGTCCCCGTCGAATGCGGCGAGCCGCCCCGAGAAGACGGCCACGGCATAGATGCCTTTGAAGACCCAGCGGGCCCCCGGCGGCGGGCCGAGTCGCAGCACGGCGAGACACGCTTCGGGCAGCTGCGCGAGAGCGCGCAGGCCGGTGATGCCGGGGACGGCGGTCCCCGTCAGTCCGTCTCTCCTGATGTGATGGGTGCGCAGCGGGATCGTGCTGGAAATTTCCACGAACGTAAGAAAAGCGGGCTCGGCTTCGGGATTTCGCAGCGCTTCGAGTTCCGAGGCGGTGCCAACGAGCACGTCGCCGGGCGACAGAACCACCTGTGCGCCTTTGAGCTGGCCCCGGAGCAGCAAGACAGCCGCTGCCGTCCTGTTCCTCTTACCTTCTGAGAAATCCTCCTCTTCTCCCTCTTTTCTCGAGTCAATTCGCCAGCAATTCGGCGCCGACTCGTCCCCGAACCGGTGCACCGAGACCCCCGGAGCGTGCGCGGTGCGCGGCGGAGGCGGCGCGGGGCCGCGGCGTTCGTCGTCACGCGGAATCTCCTTCGCGGGGCGAGAGGGCTGCTTCTCTCTTTTCGCGTTCCGCGTTCTTCCGAAGGGCCAATTCACGCGGGAACTCTAGCGCGGCGTCGCCTCGGCGGTCGAGAGTCAGTGGCTGAGGCGGTCGAGGTTCAACAGATAGGACCGGTGGATCCTCACGAACCGCTCCTTCGGAAGCCCCAGGAGAGCCGGGGGACGTCTTACCGTGCCGCGGCCGCCGCGGGACGTGCGGCCCCGGTGGGCTCGTACCCGAGGTTCGGAGAGAGCCAGCGCTCGGCCTCCTCGAGCGTCCAGCGCTTTCGTGCCGCGTAGTCCTCGACCTGGTCGCGTCCGAGGCGCCCGACGCCGAAGTAGTGCGCGTCGGAGTGCGCGAAGTAAAAGCCGCTCACCGAGCTCGCGGGCAGCATCGCGAAGTTCTCGGTGAGCGAGATCCCGGCGTTCGTCTCCACATCGAGGAGCGCGAAGAGCGTGCGCTTCTCCGTGTGGTCGGGGCACGCCGGGTACCCGGGCGCGGGGCGGATGCCGCGGTAGCGTTCGCGGAGGAGGTCCTCGCCGGTGAGGCTCTCGTTCCGCCCGTAACCCCAGTCCGCGCGTGCGCGCTGGTGCAGCATCTCGGCGAACGCCTCGGCGAGCCGGTCCGCGAGCGCCTTGACGAGGATCGAGGAGTAGTCGTCTTGCTCCTTCTCGAATGCGCGGCAGAGCGCGTCGACACCGATGCCGGCCGTCAGGGCGAAGGCGCCGACGAAGTCCGCCCGCCCGCTCTCTTTCGGCGCCACGAAGTCCGCGAGCGCCTCGAGAGGCTGCCCCTCGGGCTTCTCCATCTGCTGGCGCAGCGTGTGGAGCGTGGCGAGCGGCCGCGCCCTTGCCGCGTCCGAAAAGAGGCGGATGTCGTCGCCGTCCGCTTGCGCGGAGAAGAACCCGTAGACGCCTCGCGCGGTCAGGAGGCGGTCTTTCACGATGCGGTCGAGGAGCGCCCGGGCGTCCGCGAAAAGCTCTCTCGCCTTCTCGCCAAAAACCGGGTCCTCGAGGAGCTGCGGATACCGGCCCCGCAGCTCCCACGCCTGGAAGAACGGCGACCAGTCGATGAACGGCACGAGGTCCGTGAGCGGCACGTCGTGGAGGGCGCGCGCGCCCGTGAAAGACGGAACGGGGATCTCGACGCTCGACCAGTCGAGGCGCGGTTTGCGGGCTCGGGCGGCTGCGAGCGGCAGGAGCGGCTTTTTCGACCGCTTCTCGTGCTCCTCGACGAGGAGCTTCTGCTTCTTCCGATTCGCGTCGGCGACACCGGCCGCCTCGCCGCCGAGGAGGCCGCGCACGACCCCGACCGCGCGCGACGCATCGAGCACGTGGACCACGGGAGGCCCGTACGCCGGCGCGATCTTCACGGCCGTGTGGATGGGGCTCGTCGTGGCCCCGCCGATGAGGAGGGGCACGGTGAACCCCTCGCGCTCCATCTCTCGCGCCACGTGGACCATCTCGTCGAGCGACGGCGTGATGAGGCCGGAGAGCCCCACGATGCGGGCCCCGTGCTCCCTGGCCGCCTTGAGGATGCGGTCGGCGGGCACCATGACGCCCAGGTCGATCACCTCGTAGCCGTTGCACTGGAGGACGACGCCCACGATGTTCTTGCCGATGTCGTGCACGTCGCCCTTCACGGTCGCGAGGAGCACCTTGACCTGCGAGGAGGTGGCGCCCGGCTTCTTTTCGGCCTCGAGGTAGGGCTGCAGATACGCGACGGCCTTCTTCATGACGCGCGCGCTCTTGACGACCTGCGGGAGGAACATCTTTCCCGACCCGAAGAGGTCGCCCACGACGTTCATGCCGGCCATCAGGGGTCCCTCGATGACGGCGAGCGGCGCGTCGTACTTCTGGCGCGCCTCCTCGACGTCGGCGTCGATGAAGTCGACGATGCCTTTGACGAGCGAGTGCGACAGGCGTTCCTCGACGGTGCCGCTGCGCCACGCGTCGGCCACGACCTCGGCCTTGCCGGTATTCTTCACGGACTCGGCGAAGGCGATGAGGCGCTCCGTGGCGTCCTTGCGGCGGTTCAGGAGGACGTCCTCGACGAGGACGAGCAGGTCCTTCGGGATCTCCTCGTAGACCGCGAGCTGGCCGGCGTTGACGATGCCCATGTCGAGGCCGGCGGCGATGGCGTGGTAGAGGAACGCGGCGTGCATGGCTTCCCGGACGGCGTTGTTCCCGCGGAACGAGAAGGAGATATTGGAAACGCCGCCCGACACCTTGACGTGCGGCAGCGTCGCCTTGATGCGCCTCGTCGCCTCGAGGAAGTTCAACGCATAGGCGTCGTGCTCCTCGATGCCGGTCGCGACCGTGAGGATGTTCGGGTCGAAGACGATGTCCTCGGGCGGAAAGCCGATCTCCTCCGTGAGGATGCGGTACGCGCGGGCGGCGATCGCGACCTTGCGCTCCACGGTCGTCGCCTGCCCCTCCTCGTCGAACGCCATAACGATCACGGCGGCGCCGTAGCGGCGCACGAGGCGCGCGTGACGCCGGAAGGACTCCTCGCCCTCCTTCAGGCTGATCGAGTTCACGACGGACTTGCCCTGCAGGCACTTCAGCCCCGCCTCGATCACGTCCCACTTCGAGCTGTCGAGCATGATCGGAAGCGATGCGATGTCCGGCTCGGCCGAGAGGAGGTTCAAAAAGCGCGTCATCGCGGCCTTTCCGTCCAGCATCCCCTCGTCCATGTTCACGTCGAGGAGATTCGCGCCTCCGTCGACCTGCTGGCGCGCCACGGTGAGCGCACCCTCGTAATCGCCCGCGAGGACGAGCTTCGCGAACTTTGGCGACCCCGTGACGTTCGTCCGCTCACCCACGAGCGTGAACGTCTCCTCGGGGCGGAGCGTGTACGGCTCGAGGCCCGAAAGGCGGGTGCGGCGCTCGGGGGCGGGAATCCGCCGCGGGGGCAGCCCCTTCACCGCGGCGGCGATCGCGCGGATGTGCGCTGGCGTCGTGCCGCAGCAGCCGCCCACGATGTTCACCCATCCCTCGCGGGCGAAGCCGCCGATATCGGCGCTCATGATCTCGGGCGTCTCGTCGAAGCCGCCGAATGCGTTCGGGAGCCCCGCGTTCGGATACGCGCTCAGGAAGACGGGCGCGATCCGGGACAGCTCCTCGATGTAGGGGCGCATTTCCTTCGCGCCGAGCGCGCAGTTGATCCCGACCGCGAGGAGCGGCGCGTGCGAGACGGAGTTCCAGAACGCCTCGACCATCTGGCCCGAAAGGGTCCGCCCGGACTTGTCCGTGATCGTGACGGAGACCATCAGCGGGACGCTGCGCCCCACCTCGTCGAAGTGCTGAAGCGCGGCGAAGAGCGCGGCCTTGAGGACGAGCGTGTCGAAGACGGTCTCGAAGAGCAGGACGTCGACCCCGCCGTCGATCAGGCCGCGGATCTGCTCCGTATAGGCCGCGACGAACTGGTCGAAGACGTGGGTTCTCTTTCCCGGGTCGTTCACGTCCACCGCGAGCGAGAGCGTTCGATTCGTGGGGCCGACCGCGCCCGCCACGAAGGCGTCCTTCCCCGTGGCGGCGCGGTGCGCCTCCACGGCCCGGCGCGCGAGGCGCGCGGCCGCGACGTTTAGCTCGTACGCGAGGCTCTCCATGCCATAGTCGGCGAGAGAGATCGCCTGCGCGTTGAACGTGTTCGTCTCGACGATGTCGGCGCCCGCCTCGAGGTACTGCCGGTGGATCCCTTCGACGATCGCCGGCTGCGTGAGGACGAGGAGGTCGTTGTTCCCCTTGAGGTCCTTCGGGTGATCCCGGAACCGCTCGCCGCGGGTTTTCGCTTCGTCCAGCCGATGGCCCTGGATCATGGTGCCCATCGCGCCGTCGAGGACGGCGATGCGCTCGTGGAGGAGCGCGCGGAGGCGGGCCTCGGCGCTCATGCGCGTTTCGGCGGTCATGTTCGCTTCGCTTCCACGCCGAGCGCCTCGAGGATCCGCTTGACCGCGTCATAGCGTGCCATCGGCATGATGTGGATGCCGCGCGAGCGCTCGGCGACGGCGCGCGCGAGCTCGACGCCGATCGCGAGGCCTTCCTCTTCCTCGAACTCGGGGCCCTTCTCGGCCGCGCGGCGCATCCGCGTGAGGATCTCCTCGGGCACGACCAGGCCCGGGACCTCGTTCGCGAGATAGAGAGCCTGCTTCAGGCTCTTCGGCGGGATGAGGCCGATGAGGACGGGAATCGCGTGCGTCTCGGCGCGCGCGTAGAAGCGGTCGAGCGCCGCCACGTCATAGACAGGCTGCGTCTGGGCGAACGTGGCGCCCGCCTCGATCTTGGCCGCGAGCTTCGAGATCTCGACGTCGAGGTCCCTCGCCGCGGGATTCGCCGCGCACGCGATCGCGAACGACGTCGCCGAGCCGATCGCGCCGCCCGCGAGGTCCGTACCCGTGTTCAGGCCCTTCACGATGCGCAGGAGGCCGAGCGTATCGACCTCGCCCACGGGTTTGGCCTGCGGGTAATCGCCGATCTTCAGGGGGTCGCCGCCCACGACGAGAAGCGCCTTGATGCCGAGCCCTGCCGCGCCGAGGAGGTCCGACTGGATGCCGAGCACGTTCCGGTCGCGCGGCGAGAAATGGAAGATCGTCTCGGCGCCCGTCTCGATCCGGATGAGATGCGCGACGGCGATGGACGACATCCTGAGCCGCGCCATCGGGTTGTCCGTGATGTTGATGGCGTCCACGCCGAGGGCCTTCAGCGTGCGCGCGCCGTCCACGGCCGCCGAGGCGTCGATGCCTTTCGGCGGCTCGACCTCGGCCGTGACGACGAACGCGTGCGAATCGGCGAGCTTGCGTTTCAGGGCGGACGTCTCGAGCGCGGCTTCGCGCGGGCGCGCCGCGCGGCCTTCCGTCACGGCGATGCGCGCCGCGGGCGCGGGAGCGGTTCGCGCCTTGCCTGAGACCTCGCGCGCCATCGCGGCGACATGCTCCGGCGCGGTGCCGCAGCAGCCTCCGACGAGCGCGGCGCCGGCGCGCAGGAGGTCGCGCGCATTCTGGCGGAAGTAATCGGGCGTGGCCGGATAAACGGTGCGCCCCGAGACGACCCAGGGATATCCGGCGTTCGGCCGCACGGAAACCGGAACGGCCACCGACCCGGCGATGCGCGAGAAGATCTCGAAGGCCTCCTGGGGCCCGACCGTGCAGTTGATCCCGACGACATCGGCGCCCGCGGCGACGAGCGCTTGGAGCGCGTCTGCCGCATCCTCGCCGAAGCTTGTCTTGCCGTCTGCGAGGAACGTCATCGAGGCGGCGATCGGAATCCCGTCCGACAGGGCGCGCGCAGCGCGCAGCGCCTCGGTGGCCTCGAGCGTCGAGGAGAACGTCTCGAAGGACAGAAGGTCGACGCCTTCCTCGAGGAGGATCCGGATCTGCTCCGTGAAGAGCTCGCGCACGTGGAGGCGCGTGAGCGGCCCGTAGGGCTTCACGAGCTGTCCGAGCGGCCCGACGGATCCCGCCACGTAGACGTATTCCCCCTCGGCCGCGGCGCGGGCGAGGCGCACGGCCGCGCGGTTGATCTTCTCGAGCGAGTCGGCCCAGTCGAACCTGGAGAGCTTCGCGCGGTTCGCGTCCCACGTGTTCGTGGAGAGCACCTGCGAGCCGGCCGCCACATAGTCGTCGTGGATCTCGCGCACGAGGTCGGGCGCGGTCACCGAATTCGGCGAGCGCGGGCCCTCCGCCGGCGCGCCGCGCGACACGAGCAGCGTCCCCATCGCCCCGTCCGTGAGGAGGACTTCGGCCTTCAGCCGCTCCCGGATGTCTCTCTTCATGAAAAGCGCCCCTTCGAGGACGAAGGGGCGCCGGAGACTCCGCGCCGTTTTCGGCCTCGATCTCATCTTCCTCCGGCCGCGTCGTGCGCCCTGGAGCGGGATTTGGCACCTGGCGTCCGCCGCCCCCTTCGGGGCGCACCGGACCGGTTGCCGCGGCATCGCAGGGCCCGTCCCTCCGCCGCTCTGGATGAAACCCGGTCAAAGAGCCGCCGTCAGGGTACGGCGCGCCGGCCGGGGCCGTCAAGCCTCCAGCCTCCAGCCTCCGGTCGGTTAGCCTCCGGTCGGTTAGAAAGTGTGTTGGCGCGAACCTGCCGCGACGTTTTCGCATCCGCCACGTCGATTAGGTACCTGCGAGACCTGCAATGCTCTGCTCGGAAGACTCGACGAGCGGAGCCGGCGGCTCGTGCTCCGGCATCTCGTGGACGAGATTCCGCTTGTCGATCTCGCGGAAGAGGTTGGTTATTCGCGGAAGACGGTCGGAAAGAAGTATCGGCGCGCGATTGCGCGGCTGCGAACGGCTGCCGTGGGGCAGGCATCCCGGCGCGGACTGCGCTGATTCGTCAGCCCGCCTTCTTCAGGACCGAGACTTCTCGCTTCAACCGGGCCCCCAGCCGGTCTCGCCCCACCTCGAGGTCATAGCGCACCTGCAGGTTCAGCCAGAAACGCTCCGACGTTCCAAAGAAGCGGGCGAGACGGAGGGCGGTGTCCGCCGTGATTCCCCTCTTTCCCAGAACGATCTCGTTGATGCGGCGGGGAGGCACCTGCGTCTCCTTCGCGAGTCGGTATTGAGACAAGCCGAAGGGCTCGAGAAACTCCGCCCGAAGGACCTCGCCGGGATGAATGGCTGACAGCCTGGATGATGGCATGAACTCTCCTAATGATAGTCGACGATCTCGACGTCGAAGCAGTCCCCGTTGCGCCAGAAAAAGCAGATTCGCCACTGATCATTGATGCGGATGCTGTGTTGTCCCGCGCGTTCGCCTTTCAGTGCCTCGAGGCGGTTTCCTGGCGGAACCCTGAGGTCGGGAAGGGATTCGGCGGCGTCCAGCACGATGAGCTTTCGAAGAGCGATCCGATGCAGTTCCGGAGGGAGCCGCCGGGACCGGTTCCGGTTGAAGAGGCGTTCCGTCTCATGGTCACGGAAGCTCCGGATCACGAGGTGATAATAACGGAACCCGTTAAGGCCGTCGGAACGCTGCGCCGGAATGTCGGGTAGACTTGATCCCTGACCAGATGAGGATCCTCGTCGTCGGCTCCGGGGGTCGCGAGCACGCGCTCGTGTGGAAGCTCGCGCAGGCGCCGGGCGTCACGGATGTCTTCGCGGCGCCGGGCAATCCGGGCATGGCGTCGCGGGCGACGTGTCTTCCGATCGGCGTCGAGAACGTCGTCGAGCTGGCGGACTTCGCCGAGTCGATGAAGATCGACCTGACCGTCGTCGGGCCCGAGCTTCCGCTCACGCTCGGCCTCGTGGACGAGCTCTCGCGCCGCGGCCTCACGGCCTTCGGACCGAACCGTCTCGCGGCCGAGCTCGAGGGCTCGAAGGTCTTTTCGAAGCTCTTCATGAAGAAGTACGGCATCCCGACGCCGGATGCCGAGGTGTGCCAGACGCGCGGCGAGGCGGAGCGCGCGCTCAAGTCGTACGGCCTGCCGTGCGTCTTCAAGGCGGACGGCCTCGCGGGCGGCAAAGGTGTCGTCGTGGCGCAGGAGGCCGAAGAAGCCGAGCGTGCGCTGAAGCTCTTCTTCGAGGATCGCGTCTTCGGCTCGGCGGGTGACCGCATCCTCGTGGAGCGGTTCATCTCGGGAGACGAGGTGAGCTTCATGGTCCTATGCGACGGTGAACGCGCGCTGCCGCTCGCCACCGCGATGGACTACAAGAAGATCTTCGACGGCGACCGCGGCCCAAACACGGGCGGGATGGGCGCGCACAGCCCGTCGGTGCTCCTCGACGCGTCCACGGCGTCCGACGTGCTCGCCTTCATCGTGCAGCCGACGCTCAAGGGCATGGCGGACGAGGGCCGCCCGTTCCGCGGCGTGCTCTTCGTCGGTCTCATCCTCGAGAACGGGCTGAACCCCTTCGTGCTCGAATACAACGTGAGGTTCGGCGATCCCGAGACGCAGGCGGTCCTCCTACGCCTCGACGGCGACCTCCTGCCGCTCCTTCTCGGGGCGGCGCGCGGCCGCTTCGACGAGGGGGCGCAGCTCGGCTGGCGGCGCGAGGCGACCGCGGCCCTCGTGATGACCGCCGAAGGCTACCCGGGGCCGTTCGAGCGCGGCCGCGCCATTTCCGGAATCGAGGACGCCGAGGCGATGGAAGGCGTTTTCGTCTTCCACGCGGGGACGGCCCAGGGCTTAGACGGCCGCCTTGTGACGTCGGGCGGGCGGGTTCTCGACGTCTGCGCCCGCGGGCGCGGCCTCTCGCAGGCCCTCGCGACCGCCCGGGAAGCGGCGGGCAAGATCCGCTTCGAAGGCGCCCACTTCCGCCGCGACATCGGAAAGAAGGCGCTCGAGATCCTGATGGAGCGCTCCGGCTCTATGTTGAGGTGAAATCGACGAGCACGGGCGGTGGCCCCGGGGCGTCGAGGAGCGCGAAGGCGGCACGGAGGATCCGGGTCTGGAGCGCGGGGTCGCCCGGCTTCCCAAGCGGATAGCCGAGCGCATAAGGCACCGCGAGAGCGCGAGGGGTCCGCACCTTCCGCGTGACCTCCCGGAGCATCGTGACGGACGTTGTCGCGATGCCGCGCCGCTCGAGCTCGCCCGCGATCAGACCGACGGTCTGATGGCACATGGGTCAAAGCGGGACGAGGAACGCCGCGTCGACGCCGTCCGCCGCGAGGAGCGCGGCGGACGCGGGCGCCGTCTCCTTCACGAGCCGCCCCGGCGCCGTGATCGAGCCCATGAACGAAAGCGCGCGGCCGTTCAGCGAGCCGATCTCGCCGTGCGCGGCCATCTCGCGCAGCCTCTCGAGCGGAAAGCCGAGATTGCGGTCCGCGCGAAACCCGCGCTGGTCGAACGCGTCGGACTTGTGCGCGATTCCGAGCGTCGCGGGGTCGACGTCCGCCGGGATCTCGCGGAACGACGCGTCGCCGCCTTTCAACTCGCCGTCGAACGGAACCTGCGACGGCAGGTGAACGCCGCCCGTCGTCACGAGCGCGACGCGCGCTTGCCGGAGCGGTTTTGAGGGGCGCGTGAACGGCACGGGATCGAGCGCGCGGTACCGGTACGTCGCCATGAAGAGGCGGTTCTTGAGCGACAGATCCGAGAGGCTCGCCACGCCTTCAGTATGACGAAATATGATCGCGCCCATGCACGTCCCCGCCGTTCTCGCGCTCCTCGCCCAGCTCGTCTCGTCCCACGCCGGCCCGTCCACCCCGGCCGCGACGCCGGCGCCCGTCTTTCCCGTGACGAAAGGCGGCGGCCTGACGTGGGCCGTGCCGAAGACGTGGGTGCCGGGGCCGTCGTCCGCGATGAGGCTCGCAACGTACTTTCTTCTCGCCTCGGCGGGTGACGCCGAAAGGCCGGAGCTGGCCGTCTTCTGGTTCGGGCCGGGTAAGGGCGGGAGTGTCGACGCGAACGTGGAGCGCTGGTTCTCGCAGTTCGCGTTCTCCCCCGGCGATCCGAAGCCCACGCGCAGCCTCACGCGCATCGGCGCGCTGCCCGTGACGCTCGTGAGGGCGACCGGGACCTATTCCTCCGGCACCGGGATGGGCGCCGCGCCCGCGGCGAAGAGCGGCTTTGCGCTCCGCGGCGCGATCGCCGAGGGGCCGAACGGAGCCGTGTTCTTCAAGCTCACCGGCCCGCGCCGGAGCGTCACGGCCGCCGGCAAGGATTTCGACGCGCTCGTCGCGAGCCTCAAGCCCTGAGAACCGGCCTTTTCGCGTCCCGTATCAGGGGGACATGAGGCCCCTCGACCGTCCCCGGGCGCGCCCGGCGTGGGCGGTTCATCTGATCCCGAACGTCGCGAGGAAGAACGTCGGGCCCGCCTTTCGCGCGACGCCGTGGTCGGGATTCGCCGCGAGGTGTTCGAGCACCTTGAAGACCGTCTCGGTCTCGTCCGGTGCTCCGGCCGAGGCCGCGATGCGCTCGGCGGTCCGGAATGCGCCCTTCTCCCGGCGCAGATCCGCGAGGAGCCTGGCCTGCAGGGCGAGGACCGCGGCCGCGGCCTTCTTCCCGGCCTCGACGCCGGGCTGGTGATACGCGTTGATTCCGGCGAGCTGCGCGTAGAGGCCGACCGTGCGCTCGTAGAGCGCGATGAGCATGCCGACGGAGCGCGCGGAGGCGTCCGGAATGGTGAGCGTGATCGAGCCGCGCCCGTTCTCGTGGAGCGCCTTTTGCGTACCGAGGAGAAAGCAGTGGAGGTAGTCGCCCGAGGTGACGTCGGGCTCGACGGCGAGCGAAGCGGCGGCGTTCTCGCGGTCGCGCGCGACCTCCACGAACGTCACGAAGAAATTCGGCACACCCTCGCGGAGCTGCTGCACGTACGCGTGCTGGTCCGTCGAGCCCTTGTTGCCGTAGACGGCGATGCCCTGATGGACGACGTTTCCCGCGAGGTCCTTCTCCTTGCCGAGCGATTCCATGACGAGCTGCTGGAGGTATCTCGAGAACAGCCCGAGCCGGTCGCGATACGGGAGGACGACCATGTCCTTCTGCCCTTTTCCTCCCGTCTCGCGGTACCACGCGAGCGCGAGCATCGCGGCCGGGTTTTTCGCGACGTCCTTGACGCGCGTCGCCTCGTCGCACGCGGCGGCGCCGGCGAGAAGGCTGTCCACATCGAGGCCCTGGAGCGCCGCGGGCAGGAGGCCGACGGCGGAAAGCTCCGACGTGCGTCCGCCCACCCAGTCCCACATCGGGAATCGCGCGAGCCAACCGCCCCCGGCCGCCACGGCGTCCAGCTCGCTCCCCTCGCCCGTCACCGCGGCGGCGTGGCGCGAAAACGTGAGCCCCTGGGCGCGGTACGCCTCTTTCGCCTCGAGCATTCCGTTGCGCGTCTCTTTCGTGCCTCCGGATTTCGAGATGACGACGGTGAGCGTGCCCGCGAGGCCGCCCGGCGTCGAGGCGATGCGGGCCAGCTCGCGCGCCATGCCGTCGGAGTCCGTGTTGTCGAAGAAGAACGGGCGCAGGGGGTCGGACGGCGCGCCGAGCGCATCGGCCACGAACTGCGGCCCGAGGGCCGAGCCGCCGATGCCGACGACGAGGACGTTCGTGAAGCGCGGGGCCTTTTCGGGCGCGATGCGCCGGGCATGGACATCCGCTGCGAAAGCTTTCACGCGTGCGAGCGTCGTTTCGATCGCGCTCCGCGTCGCGGCGTCCGGGGCGCGCTCCGGCGCGCGCAGCCAGTAGTGGCCCACGCGCCGGTTCTCGTCGGGGTTCGCGATCGCGCCGGCCTCGAGCGCCTCCATCGCGGCAAAGGCCGCGGGGAACGCGGTCAAAACGAGCGGGTCGCGATGGAGCGCGTCGTCCGTGAGCGACGTCTTCGAGAGGTCGACGAGGAGCGAGAGCGACGGAACGTGGAGGGAGAGGGCCTGATAGCGCTGCCACGGATGGAGGCTCATGGGGCAAGACTATCCTCCCCGGTGCAGACGGAGGTGGAGATGGCCGCTCGGACGCGGGGTGCGATCGCCCTCGGGATCGATCTCGGCGGGACGAAGATCCTCGCGGGCGCCGTGGACGGCGCGGGAAAGATCGTCGGGCGCGGCAAGCTCAAGACGCCGTTCTCGGACGGTGTTCGGGCGATCGGCGAGGCGCTCGTCGCGGCCGCCGATCTCGCGCTTCGGGAGGCCGGCGCCACGCGCGAGAGCGTCGCGGCGCTCGCGGTCGCCTCGCCGGGCGCCGTGGATGCGGAGAAGGGGCTCGTCCTCAGGTCCGGCAACCTGTCCGCGACGAACTGGCCGATTCTCGAAGCCCTGCGCGGGCCGTTCCCGAAGGCGCGCCGCCGTCTCGAAAACGACGTACGGCTCGCCGCGCTCGGCGAGGCGCGGCTCGGCGCCGGCCGCGGCGCGGAGACGATGGTCGCCGTCTGGGTCGGCACGGGCATCGGCGGAGCGGTCATCCGCGGCGGAAAGATCCACTCGGGCCGTAACCGCAACGCGGGCGAGATCGGGATGACGCGCATCGACTTCCGGCACGTGAAGGCGGGCTCTTTCGAGGGAACTCTCGAGAGCATTGCCGCGAAGGTCGGGATCACGGCGTGGCTGAGAAGGAGGATCGCCGAAGGCGAGAAGACCTGCCTCGAGAAGGCCGTGTCGAAGAAAGACGCGCGGCTCAAGGGTTCTCAGCTCCGCGAGGCCGTCGAGGCGAAGGACGCGCTCGCGCTCCGCGCTCTCGCCCGCTCCGCGAAGGCCGTGGGCCTCGCGATGGCGAACGTCTTCAACGTCTTTGCGCCCGATCTCTTCGTGCTCGGCGGCGGCGTGGCGGTGGACGTCGGCGCCTCGTATCTCGCGGACGTCAGGAGATGGGCCGACACGTTCGCCTTCACCCAGGAGCTCGGGAAGCTGCGGATCGAGCCGGCCGCGCTGGGCGACGACGCGGGCCTTCTCGGGGCCGCGCTGTACGCGCGGGAATAGCCTCTGGCACAATCGGCCGCGTATGGGCTGTACCGGCTGCTCCCTCGGAACCTCCACGAACCCCGGCGGCAACTACATCGGGGTGCGCCTCGCCGACGCGATGGACGGAAAGACGGCGCTCGTTTTCACGGGCGAGATCGCCGTCAAGCCGGGCGAGCGCATCATCGTGGAAGCCGAGAATGGTCCCGAGTTCGCCGAAGTCACGACGACGACCCCGGTCCTCGCGAAGGCGTGCTCGTCGAAGAAGGCGAAGCGCTTCCTCAGGCTCGCGTCCGACTCGGAGTACGCCGACTACGTCGAGAGGGTCGAGCTCCAGGACGCGGCCCGCCTTTTCGCCGACGCGGCGGTTCTTGAGCTGAAGCTGGACCTCCACATCGTCAAGTGCGCGGTCGGCTTCGACCGGCGGCGGATGACGGTGCTCTACACGTCCGAGAAAAAGCCCGAAACGCGGGAGGTCGCTCGCCGGATCGGCGACCGCTTCGAGATCCGCGTCGAGATGAAGTCGATCGGGGTCAGGGACGAAACGAAGCTGATCGGCGGCATCGGCTCATGCGGCCTCACGCTCTGCTGCTCGACCTGGCTCAAGAGCTTCCATCCCGTGGCCATCAAGATGGCCAAGATGCAGGGCCTCACCCCGAACCCCTCGAAGCTCACCGGCCAGTGCGGGCGCCTGAAATGCTGCGTCGCTTACGAGCTCGAAGGCGGGATCGAGGCCGCGCGCCGGATGAGCCACGGGGGCGACCGGGCGCGCTCCGCCCCGCCCGCCGCCTGAGGGCATTTCGGGGCCTCGCTTTTCTATCGAAGCACGGAATAGACTCCCTCTTAAGTTCGTTCCCCCTCCCATGGGTCCCCCAAGAGGAGTCCTCGACATGGCTTCGGTGAAAAAGCCGCCGACCCCAGCAGAGCCTTCCGTCGCCGCGGACGGACCAGCCGAGCTGGGCCCGCGGAAGCTCATCCGGCCCTCGTTGGCCCGCGTCCTGCGCGACCAGGGCGTCTCGCGCAGCCCTTCGTCGCGAAAAATGGTCCCCCCGGAGCAGACGAACGCCGAGGCGTACTACTACCTCAAGCAGATGCAGAGCAAGACGCCGATCGTCGTCCGCCTCGTGGACGGCGAAGAGCTGCGCGGCTGGATCGAGTGGTACGACAAGGACGTCATCAAGCTGAACCGCGAGCACGGGCCGAACCTGCTCATTCCGAAGCGCTCCATCAAGTACCTCTTCAAGGAAGAGGAGGAGCGCATGCACAAGAGAAGATTCCGCCCGCCCGGGACGCCTTCCTCCGAGGGGACTTCAGGAGCTCCGGGCTGACCCCGACCTCTCCCTGATGTTCGGACGGGCCGGGCTAGACTCAGGCCATGAATACGTCCGCGCTCACCAAAGACGCCCTCACCACCTTCGCGCGCGAGAACCGCTCCCGCTTCGAGGGGCTGTTTCGCGATTTCGTCGAGTGCCCGACGGTCTCCGTCGATCCCACGAAAAAGGCCGCGATCGCCGATGGCGTGAAGCTGGCTGAAGAGACGATCCGCGCCTTCTCGGGAACGCCTTCCGTCCACGAGTCGGGTGGCAATCCGATCGTCAGCGGCACGTGGGGCAGCGACCCGTCGCGTCCCACCGTCACCGTTTACAACCACCTCGACGTCCAGCCCGCCTCGAAGGAGACCGAGCCGTGGGAGACGGACCCGTTCGTATTCACGAAGACGGGCGACCGCTATTTCGGGCGCGGGACCACGGACGACAAGGGTCCCGCGCTCTCGGCGCTCTTCGGCGCGAAGGCCGCCGTGGACGCGGGCGTGCCCGTGAACGTGAGGGTTCTCTGGGAGTTCGAGGAGGAGATCGGCTCGCCGAGCTTCGCGAAGGGCGTCGGGGAAGCTGTCGACGCTCTCGCGACCGACTCGGTCATCGTCTCCGACACGATCTGGATCGCGCGCGGCAAGCCGGCGGCGCCGGCGGGCCTCCGCGGCCTGCAGGGTCTGCTCTTCACGCTCGAGACGGGCACGACTGACCAGCATTCCGGCGTGACGGGCGGCGCGGCGCGCAACCCGATCGCCGAGCTCATGCAGCTCGTCGCCGACTGCTTCAACGCGAAGACGGGGCACGTGAAGATTCCCGGCTTCTACGACGACGTCGTCGCGACGTCGAAGGCGGAGCTCGAGGATTTCCGGAGGTCCGGCTTCACAGTCTCGGGCTTCAAGAAGGACCACCTCTTCAAATCCATCCGCACGAACAACGCGCTCGAGGTCATGAAGCGCATATGGGCGAGGCCCACGTTCGAGATCCACGGCGTCGTCGGCGGCTACACGGGCCCGGGCGTGAAGACCATCATCCCGCCGCGCGCCGAGGTGAAGGTCTCCTGCCGCCTCGTCCCGAACCAGACCGGGGCCAAGATCACGAAGCTCGTCACGGCGTTCGTGAAGAAGAAGAACCCCGACGTGAAGGTCCACCTGGAAGGCCGCCTCGATCCGTATCGCGGCATCACGACGGGCCCGCTCGCCGACGCGGTCCGAAGCTCGGTGAAGTTCGCGTTCGGCAAGGAGCCCGTCTTCGTGCGCGAGGGTGGCTCGATCGGCGCCGTCGTCACGATGGAGAAGCTCCTGAAGGCGCCGATCCTCTTCCTGGGCCTCTCGCTCCCCGAGCACGGCTACCACGCGCCGAACGAGAACTACGACTGGGAGCAGGCCGAGGGCGGCATGATCGCCTTCGCGAAGTACTTCGAGAGCGTCGGCGCGCTCGGCAAGGTGGGCGCGAAGGGCTACCGGCCGAAATAACTCGGCTACCACACCGTCTGAACCGGGTAGCGCGCGATCAGTTCGTCAGGGGTCAGGATCTGAAATCCCCGAGCGAGAGCCTGTGCAATGAGCAGACGGTCAAAGGGATCGCGATGCAGCTCTGGGAGCCGGCCCGCGCTCAGCGCATCAGCTTCGGTGACGGTCAACTCCTCGATGCCATGCCGTTCGCGTTCCTTCGGCACGAGGAGTGCGGGTGGGTCCGCGAGCTTCAGGCGCCCGGCGGCGTATTTGAGCGCGATCTCCCATGCAGAAGCCGCACTCAGAAAAAACTCATTGTCCTCGGTCCGAAAGACCCGGCGGGCCGTAGCGGAAAGCTGACGCGACCCGGCGATGAGCCAGAGGAACGTGCATGTGTCGAGGATAATCCTCAACGCTTCCCGTAAAAGGCGTCGAGGATCTCGTCCGGCAGAGGCTCGAAGAATGACTTTGGAATGAGGACCTTTCCCTTGGCGAGACCGATGGGGCGCTTTTTCCGCCTTGCCTGCGTGACGGCACGGAGCTCGGCAATCGGAACGTTGCGGCGGCAGATGACGACAGACGTGACGCGACCCGCCTCGAGGTCCTCGAGGTGGCGGGAAAGATGTGTCTTGGCTTCGTGGACGTTCACCTTCGTCATGGTTCCAGACTGGACTCGAAAGTGAACTAAGTCAAGGGCGCGCGGCTGCGGCTTGGCGCGCAGTCCACGAAAGCCCGACGACGCCCGAATAGAAGCTCAGTCCGGGGTTGTCGGGCCCCGCGAGGCCGAGATTCGAGACGTGGACGCGCCGGACGCCGAGAGAGACGAGGCGATCGCTTCCGGCGCGGACGAGGACCAGCCCCGCGAACTCGTCGAGGAAGTTGAACCGCGAGCCCTCGGCGGGAATCGGCGAGAAACCCCAGAAGATCCCGACGCCGCCCTCGAGCCTCAGGCCGAACCGGGAGGCTTTCGGCACGTAGGTCCACGCGAGGACGGGCGTCACGGCGACCGCGTACGCGACCTCGCGCGGACGGCCCGGCAGATCCACCCGCGTCTGGTTCACGACGAAGAGCGGCGTGAATTCGATGCCCAGCGAGAAGCGAGAGCCGAGGTCGAAGTCCCGCGCGACCGCGAACGAGGCCTGCTCGGCGAATCCCTGGGAGCGCGGAGCGGAGGCTTGACCGTAAGACGCGAAAACGCGCCAGCCCGCGTCGAGAGGCGCCGGAGCAGCGGCCTGCGCGAGGGCACATTCACCTTCTAAGAAGAAAACCAGCGCGACGATCAGCTTCCGCGCGACTCGACGCACCGGGGTCTTCCTCAATCAGGCCTCTTCACGACCTTTCCCTGAGAGACGACCGCCACCGTCTTCTCGAGCGTCCTGACGTCGCGGAGCGGGTCGCCCGCCACGGCCACGAGGTCGGCGGCGCAGCCGGGCGCGAGGCAGCCCAGCCTGCCGGCCTGCCCGAGGAGATCGGCCGCGACGACGGTCGCCGAGCGAAGCGCGTCCCACGGCGTCATGCCCCATGCGACCATGAAGGAGAACTCCTCGGCCTGGTTCCGCTTGTCCCAGTCGAAACCGCCCGCGTCTGTTCCGAACGCGATCGGAACGCCGGCCTTGTATGCCCTCTTGAAGGAGTCCTGCGCGGCGGTCCAGAGCTGGTCCCAGATCGGGTTCGTCTTCGACCGCGGGCCCCTCACGAAGTCCGCGACCGTGATCGTCGGGCAGTACGCGACTTTCCGGGCCACCATCGCCTTCACGGTCTCCTCGTCGAGGACGTCACCGTGCTCGATCGAATCCACCCCCGCCGAGAGCGCGACGCGGTGACCTGACGGCGTCATGGAGTGGGCGGCGACTTTCTTCCTCAGGTTGTGCGCTTCCTCCACGATGGCCTTCATCTCCTCGGGCGTGAAGTTCGCGATCGCGGCCCATCCGCCGTCCGGCGTCCGGTAATAGCTGCGGTCCGCGTAGACCTTGATCCAGTCGACGCCGTTCTGGACCTGGAAGCGCACGGCCTTGCGGCAGTCGTCCGGCCCGTCGCACTTCAGGACGCCGTCGGGCATCTTCCGCTCCCACGAGTAGCCGAGGAGCGGATAGCCGCCCGTGACGCTCATCGCGGGGCCCGACGCGAAGACGCGCGGCCCCGGGAGGATGCCGCGTTGGAACGCGCGCCTGAGATCCACGTCCGCGAAGCCCGCGCCTTCGGTCCCGAGGTCGCGCACGGTCGTGAAGCCGTGGTCGAGGGCGATGCGCGCGGCCGCGGCGGCGCGTAAGGCCCGATAGGGGCCCGATTCGAGGAGCACCTGTTCTTCGTATTCGGCCGACGTCGCGTCGCCCTGCAGCAGGAGGTGCGTGTGTGCGTCGATGAAGCCGGGCAGACAGGCGAACGCGGAGAGATCGAGCGTGCGCGCGCCGGCGGGGGGCGGCGCGGCGGAGACTTTCCCGTCGTCGAGAAAGACGGTGGCCCCCGTCCGGACCGTCCGCGTGGACGGATCGAGGATGCGGCCGCAGCGCACGGCGAGCGGCTCGGCCGCGGCGCGCGGCGCGCGGAGGGCAACGAAGACGACGGCGAGAACAGCGAGGGAGATGCAGAAGGGTCGCTTCATGGACGGGGCCTCCGCTTCGGTGAGACGATGAGGATTATGAGCCGGCTGGACGCACTGCGGGAGGCTCGCGCCAAAATGGAACGGGTGCGACGGGAGATCGGCGCCGCCGTGGCGGGGAAGTCCGACGCCGAGCTCATGGCCGCCCCCGCGGGCGGCGGCTGGTGCGCGGCCGAGGTCCTCGACCACATCCGCACGGCCGAAAGCTCCCTCGTGAAAGCGTTCGGGAAGCTCGAGCGCGGCGAGCCGACGCGCGTCCCGAGGCGCGCGTGGTACTACCGCCTGCCCATGACCCCCGTCTTCTGGCCGATCAAGCTGCCGGCGCCGAAGCTCGTGAGGCCGCGCCCGCGCGCGGAGGTGAAGCCCGCCGAGGTCCTCGAGGGCCTC
>CABEAM010000066.1_pt1 | contig 23466 bp, 17 predicted proteins | sample 3132391 | NCBI WGS metagenome assembly CABEAM01 (sample SAMEA5534343, study PRJEB31848) | metagenome | biome: tundra; feature: field; material: soil | place: USA | collected 2013-05 | depth 0.45 m
CGAGGGTCGAGGAGACGGGCGTGTACGTCGCATTCTTCTTGATGCCGAGTGGGTACGAGCCAGCGCCGAGCCGCGCGACGATGCGCCCCTCGGCGTCCAGCTTGAGGACCGGCGGGTGGCCCCGCTCTTCGAGACCGAGCGCCTGAGCCATTGCATCCGCCCAAAAAAACGCGTGAGCGCGGCCCGTGCCTCGGCGTTCGTCATCGGAGGCCCGAGTCTATCCGCATCGCGAAAATCGGATTGGCCGTCGCACGCGAAGCGCTGCCGCCCGCGGGCTGAGCCTTCAACCCGCCGCGGCCGCGAAGCGGCGCACGATTTCGCCCGCCGGCTCGACCTTCTCGATCGTCGCCACGCTCTTCCCCGCCTGCCAGCAGTCGCTCGACGACGCTCCCTTGAGCGAGGCGCCCTTGAGCCGGAACGCGGACCTCAGCGAGTAGTAGCCCCGGATCAGGTGCTTCGTCTTCCGCCCCTTGAGCATCAGGCGGGCGAGCGGGCCCGCCGTCGTGCCCATGCGCTCGATGAAGGGCGTCCTAATGACGGACAGCGGCACGCCCGTGATCCTCTCCGTCGCGATGACGTCGTCCTCTTCCGCGTCGAGGATGGCCTTCTTGTAGTCCGCGTGCGCCGTGCACTCCGTCGTGGCGATGAAACGCGTGCCGGCCTGAACGGCTACGTAGCCGATGCCCAGCATCGCCTTGAACTCCCGCTCGCTTCCGACGCCGCCGGCGCACACGAGCGGCGCCCCGAGGTCGGCAAGCGACGCGTACAGCTCCTCCGGACCCAGCGTGCCGAGATGGCCGCCGGCCCGGCGGTTCACGCAGATGAGGCCGTCCACGCCCTTTTCGAGAGCCTTCTCCGCCCATCGCCGGTTGATGACGTCGTGGTAGACCACGCCCCCGGCCGCGTGGACGCGCTCGACGACCCATCGCGGATCGCCGAGCGCCGTCACGAAGAACCGCACGCCTTCCTCCAGCGCCTCGTCCACCCAGCGCGACAACCGCTTGAGGTAGATCGCGGAGAGCGATTTCTCGGTCAGGACGTTCACCCCGATCGGCTTTTTGGTGAGGGCCTTGATCTCGCGCAGCCCCGCCCGGAAATCGCGCTGGTGGACGAAGACGAGGGAAAGCGGCTGGACGACGCCGAGGCCCCCGGCCTGAGAGACCGCGGCCACGAGCTCGGGGTTGCTGCACGGATACATCGCCCCGCAGATGAGCGGCACCTCGACGCCCGCCGCTTCGGTGAAGGCGGTCTTCATCGCGCGTTCGATCTTAGGGGAAGCGTGATCCCCAGGACGGGCGCCCCCGGTGGCATGCTTCACGGGAGAACGCCAGATGCGCCGCCCGTTTCTCCGCCCCGTTTCCCGACTCCTCCTCGTCGCTCTCGCGCCGCTCGCGCTCGACGGCTGCGTGTCGATCGGCGTCTCGCGCGCCGCGCTCGATTCCCCGCCCGGCGCGTCCGCATCGCCGAAGGGCGCGCTCGCCGTCTCCATTTACGAGAAGGCCTCCGAGCGGGACTCAGGGCGCGTCGCCGCGTTCCCGGTCCTCTCCGAGCTCGCCCGCGTGACCGTCAAGGGCGAGGAGGCCGTGGGTCGCTCGATGGCTCCCGCCTGGGGCCTTCCCGATCTCTCGCCAGGAAAATACCGCCTCCGGGTGACCCGGCGCCTCACGTCCGAGGGAGACATCGAGGCCCTCGAGAACCCGGGCGACAAGACGTTCGAGGTGAAGGCCGGCGAAAAGACGACGCTGAGCGTCGTCTTGAAGAAGGTGCCGGTCTTCTGGATCGTCCTCGCGGCCGTGACGATCGTCGCGCTCGTCATTCTCGCGATCGCCGGCGCGCGGCATGCCCACATCCCGCCTCCTCCTCCCCTGCCGCTTCCGCCGGTTTTCGTCGTGATCCCTGTCGGCGGCCACGGCGAGTCGGGCGCGAGAGCTCCCGGCACCGCCGACGTCTTCCCCGCGAAGGGCTCCGTCGTGTCCGCGCGGCGCGTGACCGTCACGTTTCTTCTCTCCGCGCCGCTCGCACCGGACGGCGTGGGCGAGAACGCGGTTCTCGCGCTCGGGTCGAAGTCGGGCGAGATCGCCGGCGCGGTCTCGTATCTCGAGCGCGACGGCCTCCTGAGGTTCTCCCCGTCACGCGACTTCGCGCCGGGCGAGACGGTGACCGTCACCCTGGACCTGTCGAAGCTTCGCGGCACGGGCGGCAGAGAGGGCAGTGGCAAGGTCTCGACGAGCTTCCTCGTGCCCGTCGCCAGGGAGTAGCGAAGCGGCGGCGGCTGACTCCGGGCTTGACAATGACCGGCCGGTCAGTACAAATAACACAGTGGTCAGTTTGTTGAACTGACCATTCAACCTTTATGCCGACGAAGAAACAGGTGGTCGAGGAGTTTCGTTGCCGCGCGATCTGCGAGGCCGCGATGCGCGTGGTCGGCCACAAGGGGCTTGCGAAGGCGACGGTCCGGGAAATCGCCCGCGAGGCGGGAGTCGCCAAGGGGACGGTCTACCTGTACTTCCCCTCCAGGGACGCGATCCTCGAGAAGACCGTCGAGGCGGCGGTCGGCCAGCTCCTCGAGCGCCTGCGATGCGCGGGAGAGAAAGGCCGGACGTTCGCGGACTCGCTCGAGCTCGTTCTCGCCGCGCAGTTCGCTTTTTTCGACGAGAACCGCGACTTCTTCCGACTCTATTTCGCCTCGGGAGAGTCTTCGGAGGACCGCAGGCTGCGCCAGAGCCGGCACTACCGGGATCACATCGAGCACCTCGTCGAGATCATTCGGAGAGGCCGGCGGCGCGGCGAGGTGAAGAGCGCCGATCCCAAACGCGCGGCCATCGCGATCGCGGGCGCGGCCCGGGACCTCATCCTCCGGCGCATCAACGAGAAGAAGCCGCCGGCTCCCGAAGCCGACGCGCGCTTTCTGCGGGAGCTCGTGTTCCGGGGCCTCGAAGCGCCCGGGAGAGACCGCTGATGTCCGGCCCCCTCCTGTGCGCCGTCGACCTCACGGATCTCGCGGGGCGCGCGGCTGTCTTCGCAGCGACGCTCGCCCACGCCACGGGCGCCTCCGTCACGCTGCTGCACGCGACCGAGCGCGGCGACGCGGAGACCGATTCGACTCGCCTCGCGGCGCTCGCCCGTCCGCTCCTCGAAGGCGGCCTCACCGTCCACACCGAGCTCGCCCCGGGGGATCCCGCCACCGTCATCGTCCGGCGGGCCGCGGCGCTTCGGGCTTCGGCCATCGTGATGGGCACCCACGGCGGCCGGGGCCTCGAGCGACTGATGCTCGGCTCCGTCGCCGAGAGCGTGCTGCACCGGGCCGGACGGCCCGTCGCGACGGTGCGCGGCCCGGGCCATGCCGAAGGACCGATCCGCAGGATCGTCTGCGGCGCCGACCTCGAAGATTCCGCGCCGCTGCGTTACGCCGCGGCGCTCGCGCGCCGGACCGGAGCGGAGCTCTTCGTCGTTCACGCCGTCGAGGATCTGCCGAAAGAGGGCGGACACGGCCTCGTTCCCGCGTCCTACCGACCCGCTCTCCTCGAGGAGGCGCGCAAGAGCCTAAGCCGGGCGGTCGCCAGCCTCGACCTCTCTTCGGGGCACGTCTCGACCCGCGTCGTTCCGGGCTCGGCTTCGCACGCCCTTCTGCGGAGCGCCGACGACGAATCCGCCGACCTTCTCGTGGTCGGCATCCGTCCTCACGTCCTCGGCTCCACCACTCACCCGATCGTGCGCGGCGCCACCTGTCCCGTCCTCACTGTTCCCGGCGGAGCCGGCGGAGAAGAAATCGCATGACCAGACGCTTCCTCGTTCTCGTCCTTCCTCTCGCGGCCTTCGCCTGTTCCCGGGCGAAGGCCCCGGCGCCCGCTCCCCCCCCGAAGGTCGTCGTGACGCCCGCGATCCAACGCGACGAGCCGATCCTCCGGGAGTGGATCGGCACGACGGAGGGGGACGTGAACGCGGACATCCGGCCGCGCGTGGAGGGTTACCTCCTGAGGCGCGTTTACAAGGAGGGGAGCTTCGTCCCGCAGGGCGAGCTCCTGTTCGAGATCGATCCCCGCCAGTTCGAGGCCCAGCACCAGCAGGCGGAGGCCAACCTCGAGCAGGCGAAGGCCGCACTCGCGAAGGCCGATCTCGACGTCTCCCGCGCCGAGCCTCTCGCGGTCCAGCGGGCCGTCAGCCAGCAGGAGCTCGACAACGCCCGCTCCGCGCAGCGTGGCGCCCGGGCCACGGTCGGCGCCCTCGAGGCGGCCGTCGCGCAGGCGCGGCTCAACCTGTCGTGGACCCGGGTCACGTCCCCGATTCCGGGCATCGCCGGAATCGCGCAGCAGCAGGTCGGCGACCTCGTCAGCGGGCAGACCGTGCTCACGACCGTTTCGAAGGTCAACCCCCTCCGCGTGCTCTACCAGCTCGGCGAGCAGGAGTACCTCGAGCTCGAGCGCGACCCCGCCATGTGGAACACGGAGCTCGGGCTCGTCCTCTCGGACGGCACCGTGTTTCCCCACAAGGGGCACGTGCTCCTCACGGGGCGCAACATCGACGTGCGGACCGGCACGATCGCGGCCATCGGACTCTTCCCGAACCCCGGCAACGTTCTGCGCCCCGGCCAGTACGCGAAAGTGCGCGCCGTCGTGAAGGTGCGGAAGGGCGCGATCCTCGTCCCCCAACGCGCGGTCAACGAGATGCAGGGCGCGTATCAGGTCGCCGTCATAGGCGAAGGCGACAAGGCGCAGATCCGGACGGTCAAGGCGGCCGAGCGCGTCGGAAGCATGTGGGTCATCGAGAGCGGCCTTTCCCCCGGCGAGCGCGTGGTGGTCGAAGGGTTCTCCCGCGTCAAGACGGGGACGGCCGTCGCGCCCGTCGACGCCGCGGCAGCGGCCTCGGCGACGGCCGCGCCGCCCCTTACCTCCAGCGCCGGGAGGTGACGCCGTGGCCCGCTTCTTCATCAACAGGCCCATCGTCGCGATCGTCATCGCGATCGTGACGGTCCTCGGCGGGCTCATCGCCATGCTCGGCCTCCCCATCGAGCAGTTCCCCGATATCGTCCCGCCCCTCATCCAGATCCAGACTTCCTATCCGGGCGCCGACGCGCTCACGATCGAGCAGTCGGTCGCGACGCCGATCGAGCAGCAGATGAACGGCGTCGAGGACATGCTGTACCTCCAGTCCGTGAACGCGAACGACGGCACGATCACCGTCAAGGTCACGTTCGACATCGGCACCGACCGCAACGCCGACCAGGTCAACGCCCAGAACCGCGTCGCGCAGGCCCTGCCGAGCATCCCGGTCGAGGTGAACCAGTTCGGGCTCACCTACCGCAAGACGCTGGGCTCGCCGATGATCCTCATCTCTCTCTACTCGCCGAAGGGAACATACGACGGCCTGTTCCTCGGGAACTACGCGGTCATCAACGTCAACGACGCGCTCTACCGCGTCAACGGGGTCGGGCAGGTCCTCAATCTGGGCGCGTCCGAGTACGCGATGCGCATCTGGATCCACCCCGATCAGCTCGCGAAGCTCGGCCTCACGGTGGGCGACCTCACTCGCGCGGTTCAGCAGCAGAGCACGGTGAACCCCGCGGGTCAGGTCGGCGCCGAGCCGGCTCCGAAGGGGCAGGAGTTCACATACGCGGTGAGGTCCCAGGGAAGGCTCCTGACGCCGGAGGAGTTCGCGAAGATCGTCGTCCGCCTCAATCCGGACGGCTCCGCCGTGCGCCTCGGCGACGTCGCGCGCATCGAGCTCGGCGCGCTCACGTACAAGCAGATCGGCCGGATGAACGGAAAGCCGGCGTCGATCATCGCCATCTACCAGGCTCCGGGATCCAACGCCCTCGCGATCTCCAAAGCCATCCGCAAGGTGATGGAGGAGCTCAAGCAGAGCTTCCCGGAGGACATCGACTACGCGGTCTCGGTGGACTCGACGGCGCCGGTCACCGAAGGCATCCGCGAGATCGTCATCACGCTCGGCGAGGCCATGCTGCTCGTCATCCTCGTCGTCTTCCTGTTCCTCCAGAACTGGCGGGCGACGCTCATCCCGCTCGTCGCCGTGCCCGTTTCCCTAATCGGCACGTTCGCCGTTTTCCCACTCCTCGGGTTCTCGATCAACACGCTGTCTCTCTTCGGGCTCGTCCTCGCGATCGGGCTCGTCGTCGACGACGCGATCGTCGTCGTCGAGGCCGTGGAACGCCACATCGGGGAGGGGATGTCGCCGCGCGACGCGACGCTCCAGGCCATGCGCGAAGTGTCGGGTCCCGTCGTCGCGATCGCGCTCATCCTGTCGTCGGTCTTCCTGCCGGTCGCGTTCCTCGGCGGCATCCAGGGACGCCTGAACAAGCAGTTCGCCGTGACGATCGCGATCTCGGTCCTGATCTCCGCGTTCAACGCGCTCAGCCTCGCCCCCGCGCTCTCGGCGCTGTTGCTCCGTCCGCGAACGGAGAGCAAGGGTCTCCTCGCGCGCTTTTTCGGCGGTTTCAACCGCATCTTCGAGCGCGCGACGAGGGGCTACATCTCGGTTTCCGGCCTCCTCATCCGCCGCTCCCTCGTCGCGCTCCTGATCCTCGGCGGCTTCGCGCTTCTCGCGGGGGGCCTCGGGAAGAAAATTCCGGGGAGCTTCATCCCCGAGGAGGACCAAGGCCGTTTCTATCTGAACGTTCAGCTCCCGGACGCGGCCTCGCTTCAGCGGACGGACGAAGTCTGCCGCAAGGTCGAGAAGATTCTCGCCGAGACGAAGGGCGTGAGGTACTACAACACGGTCGTGGGCTTCAGCCTTCTCTCGCTCGTCTCGGCGTCGTACAGCGGCTTCTACTTCGTGTCGCTCGAGCCGTGGCACGAGCGGGACAAGGAGGGCCTCGACGCCAAGACGATCGTCGACCGGCTGAACCGGCGGTTCCGATCCGAGATCCAGGAGGGGACCGTGCTCGGATTCATGCCGCCGGCGATCAACGGCCTGGGCGTGGCCGGGGGGTTCTCGCTCTGGCTGCAGGACCGGACGGGCGGCTCGGTCGAGTTCCTGAACGAGAACCTGCAGAAGTTCCTCGAAGCCGCGCGCAAGAGGCCCGAGATCGGAAGCGTGAACAGCACGTTTCGCGCCGCAGTCCCGCAGGTGTTCGTCGACGTCGACCGGGACAAGGCGCTCAAGCAGGGCGTCCCCGTGGCCGACGTGTACCAGAGTCTCCAGACATTTCTCGGCGGCGCCTACGTGAACCAGTTCAACCGCTTCGGCCGGCAGTACCGCGTCTTCATGCAGGCGGACGCCCCGGACCGCGTGAAGCCCGAGGACATCGGCTCGTTTTACGTGCGAAATACGCAGGGAGGCATGGTGCCGCTCTCGGCTCTCACGACAATCCGGCAGACTGCGGGGCCCGAGTACACGCAGCGGTTCAACCTCTACCGCGCGGCGCAGATCACGGGAAGCGCGGCCGCGGGCTACAGCTCCGGCCAGGCGATGGCGGCGCTCGAGCAGGTCGCCGCGCAGACTCTCCCGCGTGAGATCGGCTACGACTGGTCCGATCTCTCGTACCAGGAGAAGAAGGCCGCGGGGACGACCGGGCGAGTCTTCGGTCTCTCGCTCGTCTTCGTCTTTCTCATCCTCGCGGCCCTCTACGAAAGTTGGTCCCTCCCCCTGAGCGTGCTTCTCTCGGTGCCCGTCGCGGTCTTCGGCGGTTTTCTCGGACTCGTCCTTCGCCACTACGACTTCGACGTCTACGGGCAGATCGGCCTCATCGTCCTCATCGGCCTCGCGGCCAAGAACGCGATCCTGATCGTCGAGTTCGCGAAGACGAGGCGCGAGAACGGGAAAGACCTCGTCGAGGCCGCGCTCCAGGGCGCGCAGCTCCGCCTTCGCCCCATCCTCATGACGTCCTTCGCGTTCATCCTCGGCTGCGTGCCGCTGTGGATCGCGCAGGGCGCGGGCGCGGCCTCGCGGCGCATCCTCGGGACGGTCGTCGTCGCGGGAATGCTCGCGGCCACGTGTCTCGCGATCTTTCTCATCCCGGTTCTTTTCGTCGTCGTCGAGCGAAGGCTCGGGAGCATGCGCGGGAAGACGCAGGCGCCGCGGGAGGCCGGGACGGATCCCGAAGACGCGACCGCGATCAGCCCCTCGGGGGCTCAGTCGTGAAGCGCCTGGCTCCGACCTTCGCCTTCGCCTTCGCCCTCGCCGCGGCCGGCGCGCTCTCAGGCTGCGCCGTGGGTCCGAACTACCAGCGGCCCGCGCTTCCCGCGCCGGAGAACTTCTACGGATCGTCTCGGCCCGCGTCGGATGCGTCGCTCGCGGACACTCAATGGTGGGATGTCTTCGCGGACCCGGTCCTCCGCTCGCTCGTCGAGGAAGCGCTCCGGAACGGTTACGACGTCCGCCTCGCCGCCGCCAGAGTCGAGGAATCCCGCGCGCGCTATGGGATCGCCGGCTCGCTTTATTACCCCGATCTCGGGTATTCGGCGGGGGCCGGCCGTTCCCATACATCCGCCTACGCGACCCCCAGCGACGCCACCGGTAATCTCGTCACCGCAAACGCTTCGGTTTCCTGGGAGCTCGACGTCTGGGGACGCGTGCGGCGCCTCAACGAGGCCGCCCGGGCTCAGTATCTGGCGACCGAAGAAGGCCGGAGGGCCGTCGTTCTGTCGCTGGTCGCGGACGTCGCGTCCGCGTACTTCGATCTCCGGGACCTGGACGCCGAGCTCGAGATCTCGCGGCGCACGCGCGCGACCTTCCAGGACACGTACGACCTCTTCAGCCGCCGGCTCGCGGGCGGCGCCGCCTCGGCCCTCGAAACGGCGCGCGCCGAGGCTCTTCTCGCGAATGCGTCGGCCCAGATTCCCGCCCTCGAGCAGCGCATCGTGGCGCGTGAGAACCAGATCACGCTCCTCCTCGGGCGCGCGCCCGGGCCCGTGCCGCGCGGCGGCGCGCTGACGGAGCAGTCGATGCCTCCGGTCGTGCCCGCCGGCCTGCCGTCGGCGCTCCTCCTGAGGCGGCCGGACGTGCGGGCCGCCGAGCAGAGTCTCGTTGCCGCGAACGCGAACGTGGGCGTGGCGCGCGCGGCCTTCTATCCCACGCTGAGCCTGACCGGATTCTTCGGCGGGCAGAGCGCGGGCCTCAGCGATCTCTTCGCGGCGGGCCGCACGTGGTCGATCGGCGCGAACCTCCTCGGCCCGCTGTTCAAAGGGGGCCGCCTCAGGGCCGAGGAACGCGTTGCCCACGCGCTGTTCGACCAGGCCCTCGTCTCCTACGAGCGGGCTTTCACGCGCGCCCTCGGCGAGGTCTCGAGCAACCTCGTCGCGATCGAGAAGCTCGCCGCCGAGGAGACGGAGCGCGAACGTTCCGTCCACGCGACGCGCGAGGCCGTCCGCCTCGCGACGCTGCGGTACGAGTCTGGGCTCTCGGCGTACTTCGAGGTCCTGGACGCGCTTCAGTTGCTCCTGCCCGCCGAGACCGCTCTCGTTCAGACGCGCCGCGACCGGCTCACGGCGTTCGTCTCGTTCTATCGCGCGCTCGGCGGCGGATGGAGCGACGCCCCACCTCCGCCACCACCGGCGGCGCCCGGCGGGGCCTAACCCGAATGTGCGGGGAGCGGGGTCATCCGCTCATCTGTAAACTTCCCCTCGCACATGGCCCACTGGGAGCGCAAAGAGATCGTCCTCCGGACGAATGCCGTCGGGCAGCCGATGACCGCCCCGGTCTTCTGGTGCCACGGCCGCAATCCGCGGCCCCTCGCGTACATCCAGGCGAACGTACATGGAGCCGAGCTGCAGGGAAACGCGGCGATCCTCGCGCTCTTCGACCTCCTCGAGAAAGAGCCGCCGCGCGGAAGCCTCATCCTCGTCCCCCGCGTGAACCCGGTCGCGGCGAACCAGCAGATCGGCGACTACGTGTCGGGCGTTTTCGACTTCGCGAGCGGCCTCAACTTCAACCGCGGCTACATCAACCTGACGGGGCCCTCGCGCGGCAGCTCCGCGTGCTACGTGGACGTGGACGCCTTTGCCGCCGTCCACCGCGACGCGACGCTCGCCGAGATCCGGGACGGCTTCCGCGAAGCCCTTAAAGCCGCGCTCGCGGCCGTGCGCGACTCCGTCGGCCCGTGGGGCATGGAGGCCCGCCTCGAGTTCGCCCTCGCGATTCAGGAGCTCGCGATCGAGGCCGACGTCGTCCTCGACCTCCACACGGGCGACCGCGCCCCGCGCTTCGTCTACGCACCCGAGGGCGCGAGCGCAGCGACGCGCACCCTCGGGATTCCGTTGGTCCTCGAGGTGCCGCCCAGCTTCGCCGGCGCGCTGGACGAGGCGTCGTTCGTGCCGTGGAACGACCTCACGGAAGCCTTTCGCCGCTTGAATCGCACGGACGTCAGGCGGTTCGTGGACGGATTCACGGTCGAGCTGGGCTCCATGAACGCGTTCTCGATGGCCCAGGGCGTCGAGGATGCCAAGCGCATCGCCTCGGCCCTGCGCTACTACGGCGTCCTCGACGGCGAGCCCGACGAGCCCGCGTACCGCATCGTGGCGTGCAAGGTGAGCGACTACAAATCCATCTACGCGCCGGCCTCGGGGCTCGTGGACGCGACACTCTCGCCCGGCACGCCCGTGAGAAAAGGCGATCTCCTCGCCCGCATGGTCGACCCGTCGCGCTGCTCGATCCCGCCGCGCGCGCAGGACGCCGTCGTGGAGGTGCGCGCGCCGGACGACGGCGTCGTTCTGCTATTCCACGCGTTCTCCTCGATCCCGAAGGGCGCGCGGCTCCTCTCGATGATGACGAACACGCGCCCGCTCTGAGCGCATCTCACCTGAGATAGCCGAGCGACCGCAGGTTCTCGACGTACGCCTTCGGGTCCACCGAAAGCTCGGAGCTCGCGCGCCGGCGCCCCCACGACGCCATCGTCTCGCCGCTGGCCGCGCCCGGCGCGAGGAGATCGCCGCGCACGCGTCCCGCGATCTCGCGCGATGCGGGAACGCCCAGAACCGAGAGGACCGTGGGCGCGAGATCCACCGGCGCGAACGTCGATTCCGCGCCTCTCCTCGCGAGCGGCCCCGCGAGAAGCACGACGCCGCCGCTCTCGTGCCGTCCCGCGTCCAGGACGAGGACGAGAAGATCGGGCGCCGGGGCGAGGCCCGGGTCGAGCAGGAATGCGCGCAGGTTCGCCGTCTCCTCGGTCAGGGCCGCCGCGAGCGCGACCCGGTCCGCGGTTCCGCGCTCGGGGTCGAGGAGCGCGGACGACAGAATGTCGGGCCCCGGGAGGTAGAGAAGCGCGAGGCGCGGGCTGTCCCGGCGCCAGGCATCGCGAAAGGCGGCGAGCGCGAAGGCATCGAGGCCGCGCGCGTCCGCCACGAGACGCTCGAGCGAGCCCGGCTCGGGCGCGACGCGCGGCGCGAGGCGCGCGGCACGCTCGGCGGCATCGGCAGGCCAGCCTTCGCCCGCGAGCGATCCGCCCGCGCGCGCGGCGAAGAAGAGGTGATTTCCGAGGATCGTCCCTCCGCCTTCTTCGGCCGGGTAGGTCGTCCACCAGTTCACCGTGAGAGACGGGATCCCGCCCCGGCTCGCGACCTCCCACAGCGAAGGCACGCGCCTCGCGCCGGCCGTGACGGACTCGCGCCGCGCCAGGTGCAGAGCCGGCAGCACGTCCCTCAGGTACCAGCCGGCGCCCGCGAGAGGGCGTATGGGCGACCTCACGCCCAAAACGCGCACGAGGTCGAGGGAACCGATCCCGTGGCGCTTCACGCTTTCGCCGGTCGCGACCGTCGTCCAGAAAGCGGCCGGGTCGCGCGCCTCCTTCGCGTAGCGCGCGCGCGCTGCCCCTTCCCCCGGCAGACCGGCGGTCCAGCCGTCGACGCCCACCACGACGACGCGCCGCGCGTTCGCCGCCACGACGAGAGGAGCGTCCCCGACCGCCGGAACACGGAAGAAGAGCGCGGAGATGCCGACGAGGACGATCGTTCCTCCCGCGAGGGTCCATGCGACGAACGTGCGGCGCGGCCGCGTCACGAAGAGCCGCCCGGAGGCCGCGAGCACCGTGAAGGCGAGACCCCGCGCCACGCGCACGGCGATGAGCACCGCGAACGCGACGGCCGCGAGGACCGCCGCGGCCGCCGGCAGGCCCGCGCTCTCGAGCGCGGGACGCGCCGCGAGGACGCCCGCGACGCCGGCGAGAACGCCGAACGCCACCGCGATCTCCGTGGAGCCCTCTTCCGCGTCCCCGTGAGCGCGGGCGCGGACGAGCGCGAGCAGAACGAGCGCGAGGACAACGAGCGAGGCGACGGCCGCCGCGCCCGCGAAGAGCCAGAGTAAGAGCACCGCCGCGTCCCGGAGCGGCAGCGCCGAGGACACGGCGTGCAGAACCGTCTGCGCGAAGGCCACGGCGGCGGCGAGAAACGCGGCCCCCGTCGCCGCGCCGAGGAGGAACGCCCGGGTCCGGGTGCGCGCCGCGAGCGCGCCCTTGAGAACGGCGCCCTCCACTCCCCGCTCGAAGTACCCCCGCTCGCGCAGGCGCTCGCGGGCGGCGTCGAGCGAGAGAGGAGAAGAATCTTCTGCTCCCTCTCGCGGGCGACCATCTCGCTCATTCATCGACTATTTCTTTCGGTCCCGCAGCATCGCCGCAAACTCTCGCAGCAGGTCCGCCTTCTTCCCGAAGGGCTTCAGGGAGTCGAGCGCGTGCTGCGTCAGCTCGGCGACGAGCGTGCGGGCGCCCGCCTCGCCGACGTGCCGCACGAACGTGGGTGCGGGCGCGCGGCGCGCGCTCTTGCCGGACTCGGCGGCCGGGGCCTGCTCAAGGAGGTCGTCCACGATCTGGAACGCGAGGCCGACGTTGCGCGCGTATGAGCGCACGGCCGCGAGCTCCTTCTCGCGCGCGCCGCCGAGCACGGCGCCGAACTCGGCCGACGCGACGAAGAGCGCGCCCGTCTTACGCGCGTGGATCGTCTCGAGACGGTCGAACGTGGCGGAGGCCGCGTCGGTCGCGAGGTCGAGCGCCTGGCCCGACGCAAGCCCCGCGAGGCCCGAAGCGTCCGCGAGGCGCGAGACGAGGTCGAGCGCGGCCGAGGCCGGGAGGCCGCCCCGCCGCGCGTGAAGGCCGGCCTCGGCAATGAGGCCGAACGCGCGCGCGAGCAGGGTCACCGCCGCGAGAATGGCGTTCGCCTCGCCGTGGGCCACGTGCAACGCGGGTTTTCCGCGCCGGAGCGTGGCGTCGTCCATCGAGGGCAGGTCGTCGAGGACGAGGGAGGCCGCGTGCACCATCTCGATCGCGCAGCCCGCGTCGACGAGACGCGGGCGGGGTACGCCGAACAGCTCGCCCGCGAGGACGACGAGCACCGGTCTCACGCGCTTCCCCGGCGAGAGAAGCGCTTCGCGCGCGGCGGAAGGAAGCGGATCGCCCGGATCTTTCGCCGGCGTGTCCGCCGCGAGCAGGGCCGGAAGGCGCGCGTCCACCGCGGCGCGCACCTCGCCGAGAAGGCGCGAAAGAGCGGAGGACACAGGAGGCGCGGCCACGTCTCTCAATCGGACGGAGGACCAAACGCCGCGCCTCCCGGGACCCATCAGAAGCTCGCGAGCGCGTCCTTCTCGTTCGTGAAGACGTCGAACACGGTGATGAGCTGCGTCACCGTGAGGACGTCGCTGATCTTCGGCGGAAGGTTCACGAGCTTCAGCTTCGCCCCCTTGTTCGTGGCCGTCGTGTAGCAGCCCACGAGCTCTCCGATGCCCGAGGAGTCGATCGTCGTGACGTCCTTCATGTCGACGAGAAGCTTGGTCGCGCCGCCTCTTACGGCGGTGTGGATCGCTTCCCGCATCTGCAGGTCGCCCGACCCGATCGTGATCTTGCCGTGCAGCTCGACGATCTTGACGTCGCCGACGTCGCGTATGGTCACCTTGGTCTTCATCGCGTTTGCGCTCCCTTCTTCTGATCGGAATCGAAGTGCTTTCTCATCGTGAGAATCGTGCCGCCGCGCTCGCCGCGCGAGAACGTCACGTCGTCCATGAACGTCCTCATGTAGAAGATGCCGCGTCCCGACGTCTTCATCTGGTTTTCGGGCGCGAGCGGGTCCGCGACGGCGGTCGTCTCGAACCCCTCGCCCTCGTCGCCGACGACGATCTCGAGGCTGTTCGCGGAGCCCCCCAGGGAAAGCATCACGCGCCGGGAAGGATCCTGGCGGTTGCCATGCTTGATCGCGTTCGCGAGCGCCTCGCGCAGCGCGACCCCGATCCAGTGCTCGGCGTCGTTCTCGATCCCCCGCAGCCGGCACACGTACTCGAGCACCGCCTGGCCGAGCTCGAGGTTCTCGTACCGGCTGGAGAGCCAGAGGACGATGGGCCCCGGCGAAGCGGGGGACGATTCAGTCATCGCGGATGAACGAGAAGACGCGCTGCTAAGCTCGCCGCCTCGATGTTTCCCTCCACACTCATCCAGAAACGCGTGCGCATGATACGCGAGCGCGGCGCGGGCCGTCCATCAATTCGGTCCCGCGGCCGGGGACTCCTCGCGGCAGTTTTTGCGGCGGTCGTGGCGACCGCGGCGACCGCGGCGGCCACGCCCGACTCGGCCGGGCGCCCGATCGCCGAACGCCTTCCCGAGGCGGTGGCCGGCGCCCAGAAGCTCGTCGAGAAAGTCCGGGGCGTGCCCTTCCCGGGAAAAGTGGCGTCGGCGATCCTGCACGAGAAAGACCTTTCGCGAATCCTCGGCCAGAAGCTCGTCGAGGACCTGCCCGCGCCTTTCCCCCGCTACGCGGCCTCCCTCGCGGCCGTCGGCTTCTTCGACCCCGAACCTCTCCTCGAGCAGAAGCTCACGACGCTCTACGCCCGCCAGGTCGCCGGCTTCTACGATCCCGCCGAGAAGAAGTTCTTCATCGTGCCCGAGCGCACGGCCGAGACGGCGGCGGGAGCCCCCGCGCTGGGCCTCTCGGCGGAAGCCCTGCTCGAAGACACTCTTCTGGCTCACGAGCTGACGCACGCGCTGCAGGACCGCCGCCTCGACCTCGTCCCGCGGCTCAAGGCGCTGCGTGATTCCTCCGACGGTCTGCTCGCGCTCGAGGCCTTCCTCGAAGGCGAGGCCACCGTCGTGATGATGGACGCGCTCCTCACGCGATTGCCCGACGAGGCGAAGGAGCTTCTCGGCGCCGAGACCCTCACGACGATGATGTCCGGCCTCGCCGCGGGCGCCACCATCGAGGGCGGCGAAGGCGTGCCGCCCTTCTTCGTCAAGGAAATGCTCTTCCCATACGTGGGGGGAACGGCGTGGATCCAGGCGAAAAAGAAAGCCGGCGGCTGGCCCGCCGTGGACGCCGCGTACGCCCGGCCGCCCCGCACGACCTCCGAGATCCTCCACCCCGACCGGGCCGGCACCGCGCGCGTCGTCCTCGACCCCGGCGACCGCCCGTCGGTCGCGAGCGTCCCGCCCGGAATGTGTCTTCTTTACGAGGACACGTTCGGAGAATGGATGCTCGGGGCGCTCCTGGAGCGCGCCGGAGCCGCGAACGCCGCCGCGCTCGCCGCCGAGTGGCAGGACGACCGCGTCGTCTTTTTCGAGCCGAAGGAGTCGCTGGGCACGGGGCCGCTCCCGGTCGGGTTCGTCTGGCGCGTGCGCGTGACGTCGCCGGCCGCCGCGAAGCGCATCACGGCGGTGCTCGAGCGACTTTACGAGCGACCGGATGGCCGAAGAGCCGCCAACGTGACCGCCACGGCCGACCGCGTGGAGGTCGTGCGCGGCCGCATGACGGCGACTCGGGCCCCGGACCGGACGCTCAGTTCCCCGCGAGCAGCTTCAGCGCCGCCGGAAGGAAGATGAAGAGCTGAATCGCGTCGAACGTACCGTGCGCGAGGATCGACGCGACGGCGTTCCCGGTCTTCGCGAAGGCCATGGCGAGGACGGTCGTGATCGCGAGCAGCCCCACGAAAAAGAACGGCTCGCCATAGCCGGCGTGCGCGAGCAGGAAGAAAACCGAGGCGGGGACCGCCCCCAGGCGGCGCTGGAGAAACGACCGGAAGTGGAACTCCTCGAGCGTCATCGCCATCAGGACGAGAAGGCCACGCTGCGCCGCCGGGCGCGAGGCCAGCCAGCTCACGAGCGGCGGCACCGCGCGGTGCGGGTCGTAATCGAAGACCCGGAAGAGAAGAGCCGCGCCGATTCCCACGACGATCGTCAGCGTCCAGCCGATGAGGCCGAGAGCGACGCCCGCGCCGGCCTCGGCGAGCGGACGTTTCGTGTCGAGCCCGAGGAAGGAGCGCAGCGGTGGCCTTCCGCTGAGAAGCCACCACCCGAGCAGGAAAAACGCGAGGAGCGCCTGCACGGCGAACACCTGCGAGAAGCGCAGGGACGAGACGTCTGGCGCTCGCCCTCCGGCGGCGGCGGGCAGGAGCGTGGTGGCGACGAGGACGAGGGCGAGGAGCAGGAGCGCGAGACGCTTTCTCCACGGAGACGAAAAGAGATCGCGCCGGAAGGCACCCCTGCGGTCGGCCACGAAGACGATGGCAAAGACGAGCGGCAGGCCCGCGCCGAAAAGAAGAGCTGTGTCGAGCAAGGTCACGCGTGGGAGCCCGGAGGGCGCCCAGACTCTAGCAGACGCGGCGGCCCGCCGATCCCTCTGAAGGGCTTTTCGGCGCGGCCGGCCCGCTGACGGGCTCTACGCCGGGACGTTCGACGCGAGGCGCTGGAGGTCGGACCAGCGCGCGTAGAGGCGGTCGATCTCGGCCTGCTTCTCCTCGAGCGCCGCCAGGAGGGCGACGAGCTTCGGCGCGTCGCTGGCATGCGCGGGATGCTCGCTCTCCTCGCGAAGGGCGTCGCGAGCCGCCTCCGCGGCCTGGATGCGCTCTTCCATGCCGTGAAGCTCCCGCTGTTCGTTGAAGCCGACCCGGCGCTTCCGCGCCGGGACCTTCGCGGTGGAGCGGCGCGCGGGAGCGGCGCCTTTGCGCTCCGCGTACCACGCCTCCCACTGGTCGAGGCCGGCGAGCGCCGTGAGCGTCCCGTGGCCCTTTTCGTCCCGGGAGAACGCGAGGATGCGGTTCGTGACGCGGTCCAGGAAATACCGGTCGTGCGTCACGAGGATGACGGCGCCCGGGAAGTCCGCGAGGCAGTCCTCGAGGACCTGAAGCGTCGGGAGGTCGAGGTCGTTCGTGGGCTCGTCGAGGACGAGCAGGTTCGTCTTCTTCAGCATGAGCCGCGCGAGGAGCAGCCGGCTCTGCTCGCCGCCCGAGAGGCGACCCACCTTCATGTCCTTCTGCTCCTCCTTGAACAGGAACCGGTCGAGGTAGCTCCGGATGTGGACGAGAGAGCCGCGGTAATCAACGTGGTCCCCCTCGGGGCAGATCGTCCTCGCGACGGTCGTCTCCGGATCGAGACTGTCGCGGCCCTGCTCGAACGTGACCGGCTGGAGGTTCTCCGCGCGGAAGACCTCCCCCGTGTCGGGCTCTTCCGTTCCGAGCAGGATCCGGAGAAGCGTCGACTTTCCGCACCCGTTCGGCCCGAGGAGGCCGATCCGGCTCGCAGGCGTCACGAGGAGGTCGAGATTCGAGAAGAGGACGTTCCCGCCATAGGCCTTGCCGATGCCTTTCGCCTCGATGAGCCGCTTCGGGTTCTTCTCGGACGACTGGAAGTCGAGGCGCACGTTGCGGGACTGGTTCCTCTCCGACAGCTGCCCGACCTCGTCTTCGAGCGCGCCCGCCCTCTGGATGCGCGCCTGCTGCTTCGTCGAGCGCGCCTTGGCGCCTCTGAGGAGCCACTCGGTCTCGCGCCGCAGCTGGTTCCTCAGCGACGACTCCCGCTGCGCGTCGGTCGCGAGGCGCTCTTCCTTCACCCTGAGATACGTCGCGTAGTCGCCGCGAACATCGAGTAGGCCGTTCGCGTTTCGCCGGTCGAGCTCGAGGATCCGGTTCGCGACGCGCTGCAGGAACAGCCGGTCGTGCGTCACGGTGAGCGTCGCGAACGGCGCGCGGGCCAAAAGCTCCTCGAGCCAGAGGATCGCCTCCACGTCGAGATGGTTCGTGGGCTCGTCGAGGAGCAGGAGATCGGGCTTGCGCACGAGCTCGCGCGCGAGCGCGACGCGTTTCTTCCACCCCCCCGAGAGTGTCGCGACCGGCGTCTCGGGCGAGCGGCCCTCCGTCGCGAGCGCAAGCCGGGCGATGTACTCGTCCGCCGCGAACGCGGCCTCCCACTCCTCCTCGCCGGCGTGCGCGCCCGCCGCACCCTCGAGCACGGCCTCGCGGATCGTCGCGCCATCACGGAACACCGGCATCTGCGAGAGGTACCCGATCCTGAGGCCCCTCTGGGTGGCCAGCGTGCCCTCATCCGGCTGGATCTCACCGGCGAGGATCGACAGCAGCGTCGACTTCCCGGCGCCGTTCGGGCCGATGAGACCGATGCGATCGCCGGAGTCCACGGAACAGGCGATCCCCTCGAACAGGGGATGGGAGCCGAAGGCCTTCGTGAGACCGGCTGCAGTCAGGAGGATTCCCATGGAACGAGACTCGGCCTCCTGGCGTCCGAAGAGAATTGGAGGAAGGGAGAAAAGTGGCGGGGCCGACGGGGCTCGAACCCGCGACCTCAGGCGTGACAGGCCTGCGCTCTAACCAACTGAGCTACGACCCCAAATTCCGTCCCAGAACAGTCGCCGCGGGACGGGACGCGGAGTATACAGAGACGGTGATGGGCTGCAAGCGGGCAGTCGCCGTCGTCGTTCTGGTTCTGCTCCTAGAGGATTTCTTTCAACGCCCACGCGGACGCGTCGGAATCGACGGAGCCGGGCGGGACCGTGGAGCCGGCCTATAGGCGTACGGAGACGGGCGCTCCGGGCGACGTTCACCGCCGCGGGACGGTGCCACGTGATAACCCCGACCCCATCCGCCATAGTCGTACCCGGACGGCTCGTAGACGCCCCCGATATATGCGCCTCCGGAGGCGACACAGCCAGACAGCACCGGGAGCAGCACGAGTCCAAGGGCTCTCACCCTCCAACGTCGCGGAATGATTTTCATTTCGGCTCCTTCTTGCCGTCGTCGTCCGACCACTCCATCAGGCCGAAGCGTGCTCCCGCCGGATCGGCGACGACCGCCACCTTGCCGCCGTGGCGATCGGCGTGCGGTTCGACGAGCACGCGCCCGCCGAGGGCGACCGCTTTGGCTGCTGCGTCGACGGCATCGACGACGCGCACGAAATTGAGCCAGTGGGGATGACGGCGGGGCGAATCGCCAGGCAGGGGATTCACGCTCGCGCGCGCGAAGTCGTCGCTCGAGAGGATGTCGTGTTCCAGATCGTCTTCACTCGGGACGTCGAAAACCTCATAGCCGAAGACCGCCTGGTAGAAAGCCGCCTCCGTGTCCGGCTTTCGGGCGAGAAGCGAGCTCCAGATCCACTCTCCGGGCGCCACGAGAAAGTCAGGTGGGTCGCCACTGCCAGAGGCGAGAATTGCAAAAACTGCCCCCTCCGGATCGGCCAGAACTGCCTGGCGGCCGCGATGCGGGTAAGTTTTGGGTCCGGAAATTACCTTGGCCCCGTGCTCCAGCGCGTTCCGCTGCGCGGCGTCGACATCGCGAACGGAGACGAAGGCCAGCCACGCCGGCCGCTTCGGTTCAGCCGGCGGCACGAGCCGGTGGACGAGGCCTGCCACCGGCCGGTCTCCGAGAGACGCGACCGAGTAGTCCGTCTTGCCGGTATGAATGTCGCGGAAAGTCCAGCCGAACAATCCTGAATAGAACTTCTTCGCGCTGGCGAGGTTCGGGGTCGCGAGATCGACCCAGATCACCTTGCCGACGTGGTGCTCGGTGCTGGCGGGCTCGTTGAGCGGGGGCAGATCAAAGGGTGCCGCCATCACGGTTGCAGTTGAAGCGGCGGACAAGAGCGCGGCGCAAAGAATGGAACGGATGGCCTTCATCTGGGCCCTACCTCTTCTCACTCCGCTACGCAAGATCGACGCCACTTGACGTGGATGGTGGGAGGTGCCGGGATCGAACCGGCGGCCTGCTGCGTGTAAAGATGGTCGCGGAACTGCAGACGATCGCGGACGATCGCGCATCGACGATTTTCCGCGCACCCCCCACAACCGCGGAGGGTCGCATAGGATCGCATAGTCGTGGCGTGAACTTCTCCGTGAACTCCGTCCGTGACGACGAACTCTTAGACTGATCTTCGCCGGATTCCGTCCGAGCAGCTTAGAGATCCAGCTCCTCGGGGGGGGTGATGAGAGGGCCTTCCCTACACTCGGCCACCGAGCAGGAGTGGGTCGACCCGTGTGCTAGACGAGGCCTCATTTCGCCACTTCTCAGCATTACACCGCCCGCACAGACCGCCCCCGTTCTGCCGGCGAGCCACTAGGTTCGAGTCCTGCCCGGCTCCCCGGGCTGATGTCTCAGAGCGCGGTGGTCCGAGACTACCGGGCTTTGGAGGTCGGACGACGGCGGACAAACCGGCTCGTCTTAACCGTCGCAGGGTAAGAGCCTTATCACCTGCAGGGCATGCGAACGCACCTCGGTCTCCGGATCCTCACGACGACCTCCGGGCTCCACCATTGGCACCTCCCGGCCGGAGAGTGCGCTCCTGAACCCCTCGACCACCCGTCCTCAGGGGGCCCAGCAACTCGCGATGATGCATGAAGTACGGGCGAAGGAGCTTCGGGACGGTGAAGACCCACTGGGCATGGCCGACGTCGGCGACCACCTCGTCCTTTAGGAAGGCCGCGAACTCGGCCGCGCGCTTGGCCCCGCACGAGGGGCACAGACCCCTGCCCTTGCATGAGAAAGCGAGGAGGAACTCGGCGGCGCAGTCGGGACAGCGGATGCGGGCGAAGCCCCGCTCGAAGATGCCGCAGTCGAGGTATCGCGCGACGACCCCGTCGAGAAGGCCGCGCCAGAAGCCGTAGACCTGACGCTTGCCGTCACCGCTCGATCACGTAGATGTTCCCCGACTTCTTGTGGATGCTGAAGAAGACCCTCTTGCCGTCGCGGCTCCAGGAGGGATAGTCGAGGTAGTACGTGCCGTCCATCCGGAAGGGCAGGTCGCGGATGCGGCCCGTCGAGACCGAGATCACGCAGAGCAGCCGGTGGTCGCGCAGTAAGAGGATTTCGTCCGGGTTCACGGGGGACCAGCGGGGATGCGAGTCCTCGGACTCGCCGTTCGTGAGCCTCTTCGGCGGGCTCCCGTCCGCCGGGAAGATCCACAGCTCCCGCGTCGTCTCCTGCTGGACGTGCGCCACGAGCGCGCTTGCGTCCGGGGACCACGTTGGGTCATCGACGCGACTCGCGCGCGGCACCGCGCCGAGGCGACGGACCGCGCGCGAGGAGATCGTGTACAAGGAGGCGGCAGCGTCACCCGGAGCGACGAACGCCAGCCTCGTCCCATCGGGAGAGAAGGGGGTCTGGCTGGTCGTGCGAAGACCGGTGTCGACTCCTGAAACGTTTCCGAGCTGGTGAATGCGAATCGTCCCTCCGAGTTTGTAGGAGACCTGCCGGCCGTCCGGCGACCAGTACGCTCCCCCTGATGAGTCAAGCGGCGACACCTGCTCGCGGAACCTGCCGGAGAGGTCGAGCGTCCAGACAGCGGGCTGGCCTTTGCGATCCGACCAGGCGAGGAGCGTCTTCCCGTCGGGCGAGAGTTCCGGGTATTGCTCAACTGTCGTCTCGGATGTGACCTGGCGCAGCGCCCCTGACGGAAGCGACATCTCCCAGATGTCGCCGTTGGTCCGGGTCGTCGCGAAAGCGATGTGCTTGCCGTCGCGGCTCGCCGCGGCATCCACGTCCTGGCCTCCGCCGAGTGTGATGCGGCGAGGCGGGCCAGCGGCACGGCCGTTCGAAACCGGCAGCTCCCAGAGGTTCGTGACGTTGTCGAAGGCGGAGTAGACGATCGATGAGCCGTCGCGAGACCACGAAGGGTGGAGGACGAAGGTCGTCACATGCGTCAAGTCTGCCGGCGCACCGCCCGCCGCGGGAACAACGCGCAGGTTGTAGACGCCCTCGGTCCCGGAGGCGTACGCGATCCATCTCCCGTCGGGAGACCAGCTCGGCTGATAGTTGAACTCGGTGTCGTTCGTGAGCCGCGCGGGCTGCCCGCCTTCCGGAGAGATCGTCCAGAGATCCCATTTCCCGCCACGATTCGACTGGTAGACGATGCGCTTCCCGTCCGGCGACCAGGCGGGGTAGTAGCCGTCCTCCACGAGCTTGACGGCCGTCCCGCCGAGCGCAGGCGCGATGAAGAGGTCCCCGCCCCGTCCGTCCACCAGCTCCGTGAGATTGCTCTGGCCGAGCGCGAAGTTGAGCCGCCCCCCGTGGTCGCGGGCCGAGCAGAAGGCGATCTTCGTCCCGTCGGGAGACCAGGCCGGCTGCGCTTCGTCGGCATCAGTCGCGGCCACCGGGATCTGCGCCCCGCCGCCGCGCGGCTGGACGACGATGTCGAGGTTCCCGCGCTCGTCCGTGACGTACGCGAGGAGCTTGCCGTCGGGCGAGAAGGCCGGTTGCTCCTGCAGCCCGGGTGAGAACGTCGCGCGCGTGAGTCGTGGCGGGGCCTCGGTGCGCCCCAGGCCGCGGACCCGAACCGCCACGCCGGCCGCGAGAAGCCCGAGGGCGACGCCGAGGAGCACGAGACCCGTGCGCGAGAGGGCCCGTTTCCGCGGCGCCGCCTCCTCCGCCGCCGGGCCCGGCGCGGACATCGAGGAGAGGCGCGTCGCCATCTGCGCCAGATCCCGCGCCAGGTCTCTCGTCGAGGCATAGCGCTCCTCGGGGTCCTTGGCCAGGCAACGCTCCACGATCCATCGCAGGGGCGCCGGTGTCGCCAGGGCCACCGATGCCAGCGGCTCCGGCTCCTCCCGAAGGATCGCGGTCAGCGTTTCCGGCCGCGTCGGGCGCTCGAACGGGCGGCGCCCCGCGGCCATCTCGTAGAGCACCGCTCCGAACGAGAACTGGTCCGAGCGGAAGTCCAGCGGTTTGCCGACGGCCTGCTCCGGTGACATGTACGCCACCGTGCCCATCACCATTCCCGGCTCCGTGCCCCCCGACACCGTCGGCGCGATCGACACCTCGCCCGACGCCTCGGGCGGACCCGTGAGCTTGGCGAGGCCGAAGTCCAGGATCTTCACGAAACCGTCGGGTGTCACCATGAGGTTCTCGGGCTTCAGATCCCGGTGCACGATCCCGGCCGCGTGGGCCTTTGCCAGCCCCTCCGCCACCTGCGCCGCCACCGAGAGAATCTTCTTCGTGGGCAGCGGCCCGCCGGCGAGCAGCTCCCGCAGGGTCGAGCCCTCCACACGTTCCATGGCGATGTACGAGACGCCGCCTTCGCTGCCGATCTCGTGAATCGTCACGATGTTCGGGTGGTTCAACGCCGAGGTGGAGCGCGCCTCCTTCTCGAACCGCTTGAGCCGATCCGGGTCGCCGCCCAGCCCTTCCGGCAACACTTTGACCGCCACTTCCCGCCCGAGCCGCGTGTCCCGGGCCAGGTAAACCTCCCCCATCCCGCCCGCGCCGAGAGGGGTCAGGATCTCGTAGGGGCCGAGACGAGTGCCGGGGGACAACAATTTGCTGCGGGCAAGTCTA
>CABEAM010000073.1_pt1 | contig 23046 bp, 18 predicted proteins | sample 3132391 | NCBI WGS metagenome assembly CABEAM01 (sample SAMEA5534343, study PRJEB31848) | metagenome | biome: tundra; feature: field; material: soil | place: USA | collected 2013-05 | depth 0.45 m
CATCGCCTACGCCGGTTCCTGCACGGCCGGCAAGCGCGAGGACATGGAGATGCTCGCGGCGGTTCTCGCGGAGGGCCTCGCACGAGGGAAGCGTGTCGCGCCGGGCGTCGACTTCTACATTCAGTTTGGGAGCCGGCACGTGAAGGAGTGGTGCCGCGAGAAGGGCTACCTCGACCTCTTCACGCGCGCGGGCGCGCGCCTCGTCGAGCCCGGCTGCGGCGCCTGCATCAACGCGGGGCCGGGCGTCTCGACGCGGGACGGGGAGGTCACGGTGAGCGCCATCAACCGTAATTTCCCCGGACGAAGCGGACCGGGGCGCGTCTATCTCGGAAGTCCCTACGTCGTCGCCGCTTCGGCCCTCGCGGGCAGGATCGCCGCATGGAACCCCGGCGCCTGAGGCCGCTCGCGCTTCTCGTCGTGGCGACGCTGGCGACGGGCTGCGGCTTCGCGTGGAATCTGTGGGCGCGCGGAGATCTCGCGCGTGACGTGAAGAGCCTCATGGCCCGTCAGGGCATCGTGGTCTCGAGCATGAAATGCCGCATGTTCGGCACGCTGCGCGCGGGTGCGTGCACATTTCCCCTCTCTGCCGAGGAGACGACCCGGATCGTGCAGGGCCTGAAGCTGCGCGTCCTGGCGCCGACGGAAAACATCCGCGAGTTCCGCGGCGGGTGCTCGCAGACGCCGCCGTTCGACACCGGGTTCGTGCGCGCGTTCCGGTCCGGCGCGTTCCGCCCGGCCGAGATGAAGCTCCGCGACGGCGGCGGGTTCGACTACGTGTACCTTTACCAGCACCCGACGTCCGGCACCGCGTGCCTGCAGACTTCCTACACTCAGGACCGCGCCGGCGCGACCGCGGCGTTCCCGATCACGAACTGAACGCCCCGAAGGCCCAGGGTTCTCTCTTCCCGGGGCCTTCGGAGGACGCGCGTGAGAAGGACTACTTGCCGACGACCTTCACGACCGCTGTCGAGCCTGGAATCCTGTCTCCCTCCATCGGCTCGAAGCGCCCCGCGAGGCAGCCCGCGAGGAACTTCTCGGATCGGGCGTTGAAATCGATGCGGTTCTCCGGTCGGGCGAAGCCATGGCCTTCGTCGGAGTAGACGACGTACGTCACGTTGCCCTTGTTCTTCTCGATGGCGTCGACGATCTGCTCGGACTCCTTCACGTTCACGCGCGGGTCGTTCGCGCCCTGACCGATCAGGAGCGGCCGGACGATCTTGTCGGCCTTGAAAAGCGGCGATGCGTTCTTGATCAGCTCCGCGTCCTTCGGGTCGTCGACGTTGCCCATTCGGACGTCGAAGGTCGCCCGGAGGGGTTTCCAGTACGGCGGGATCGAGGCGATGAGCGTCTTGAGGTTGGACGGGCCGACGATGTCCACGTTGCACGCAAAGGCGTCCGGCGTGAACGTGGCCGCGGCGAGTGCGGCGTAGCCCCCGTACGAGCCGCCGAAAACGGCGATCTTCTTCGGGTCCGCAGTGCCCTGCGCGATGGCCCACTTCGCGGCGTCGATCAGGTCGTCGTGCATCTTGAGGCCCCACTGCCGGTTTCCCGCGTAGAGGAACTTCTTGCCGTAGCCGGTCGAGCCCCGGTAGTTGGGTTGCAGGACGGCATAGCCGCGGTTCGCGAACCACTGCGCATAGGCGTTGTAGCCCCATGTGTCGCGCGCCCAGGGCCCGCCATGGACGAACAGGACCATCGGGAGATTCTTTGGCGGCACGCCGACGGGGAGAGTGAGGTAGGAGTTCAGATTCAGACCGTCACGAGCCTTGAGGACGACGGGCTTCATCTCGGCGAGGGCGAGGCCCTCGAGCTTGGGCTGCGCGGAGAAGAGAACGGTCCCCTGCTTGGCCGCGCGGTTCCACTTGTACCAGGTGACCGGGCCGCGGTCCGACGTGAAGCCGATGAGCCACGCGTCGTCGGCCGATGTGCGGTTCACGATCGCGAAATCGCCTGCGTGGAGCTTCGGGATGGCGTCGAAGTCTGCCTGAACGGACGGATCGAGCACTTTCCACGAGGCCCGCCCCGGAGCGAAGGACACCGCCTGCACGACGTGCGACTTCGGATGGATCACGACAGTGCCCGCATCCACGTCGGGCGAGACGGCGAGCACCTTCTCGGTGCCCGTCGCGAGATTGCGTTCGACGAGGCGCGCCGTGTCGTTGCCGATGGAGCTCATGAGGAACGCGGACTTGCCGTCGAGCGAAAAGTCCTCGAATTCGAGGATCTCGTCGGGTCCGACCTTGAGAAGCGCCTTCCACGGTGCCTTGACGTCGTCGCGCACGCGGATCTCGGTGCCGCCGTCCGGCGTCTGCGCCTGCGCGGCGCGCACCTGGAACTTCGCGTCCGTTCCCCAGCCCGCCACGTCGCCCGGGTTCTCGGTGTCGAGCGTCAGGGCGCCGGTCTTCAGGTTCAGGCGGTGCACGTCCATGAGCTGGCGGTTGCGGATGTTCGCCTCGATGAGGACCTCGTTGGGGAAGTCGCGGCTGAGGTCTGCCACGCCGGCGCGAACGCCCTGGAACGGCGTGAAATCGCGCACGTTGCCCGAGGCGAGATCCACGCCGAAGACGTGGAAGTTTTCGTCCCCGTCGTTGTCCTGCTGGTAGAGGAGCGTACGGTTGTCCTCGGCCCAGAAGTACTGGCGGATGCCGCGCTTCTTGTCGGCCGTGACCATCTTGTCGTCGTCCTTGCCGACGGTCTTGACCCAGACCTGCAGGACATTCTTCTTGTCTGGCGCGAGCCACGCCAGGCGCTGCCCATCGGGCGAGAGCTTCGGGGCCGCCCGCTCGGGGTTCCCGAAGAGGATGTCGCGGGAAATGAGGGGCGGGAGCTGAGCCGGAAGGGGAAAGACGGGAAGGAGGAGCGCAAGGGTGACCGCGGCGCGCGCGCACCTCGGAAGCAGCGTTTTTGACATCGAAAGGGGCCTCCTCTTCCCCACATTACGTCGAATCGCCCCTTCATGTTTTACCTCCGGTCCCAAGGTGAGGAACCTTCCCGGGAACGGCGCGGGACTGCTAAGATCTTCCCGGAGGCGCGTACTCACATCCGACCCGACTCCATACCGCTCACCCTCCCCGCGGCGGGGCTCGGCGCGCTCTTCGGTGTCCACGACGAAAACCTTCGGCTCCTCGAAGACGCCTTCGGCGTCGAGATCGCCGCGCGCGGGCGCGAGGTCTCCGTCTCGGGCGACCCGGAGAGCACGGCGCTCGCGGCGCGGCTTCTCTCGGAGTTCTCGAAGCTCATCGAGCGCGGGTACACGCCGAAGAAGCCAGACCTCGAGGCGGCGATCCGCATTCTGAAGGAAGAGCCGTCGACCTCGCTCGTCGATTTCTTCGAGAACCGCTCCGTCGGACCAGCTCTCCGGCAGGTCGTGTCGCCCCGGAACGTGCGCCAGCAGGAGTACCTGCAGGCCGTCCTCGAGTACGACATCGTGTTCGCGATCGGGCCGGCGGGTACGGGCAAGACCTATCTCGCCGTCGCCATGGCCGCGGCAGCCCTGCTCGAGAAGAAGGTCAAGCGCATCGTGCTCTGCCGCCCCGCCGTCGAGGCGGGCGAGAAGCTGGGTTTTTTGCCGGGCGACCTCGCCGAGAAGGTGAACCCTTACCTGAGGCCTCTGCACGACGCGCTTTACGACATTCTCGGATACGACAAGGTCGGCCGCATGCTCGAGCGCAACATCATCGAGGTCGCGCCGCTCGCCTTCATGCGTGGCCGCACGCTCAACGACGCGTTCGTCATCCTGGACGAGGCCCAGAACACGACGTCCGAGCAGATGAAGATGTTCCTCACGCGCCTCGGGTTCGGCAGCAAGGCCGTCATCACGGGCGACGTGACGCAGATCGACCTTCCGCAGGGGAAGATCTCGGGCCTCAAGGAAGCAGACCGCGTTCTCGCGAACGTCGAGGGCGTGAAATTCGTGCGCTTCGACCACCGTGACGTCATGCGCCACCGCATTGTGCAGTCGGTCGTGAACGCCTACGAGATCTTCGAGAAGAAGAAGGCCGACGATGCCGCCGCGGCCGCCGCGAACGGGAACGGTCACGGCAACGGGAACGGAAACGGCAAGCCTTCCTCCCCGGCTGGCGAGTAACGCCTCGGCTTTTGGCCAGGGGGTTTTTCTTTGAAGGGTAAGAAGGGAGACGTGCGCACCCGAGAGGTCGTTGAGATTCTCACGACCGTCCGGGGAGGGCCGCCGCCGGCTCGAGTCGCAGCCTGGGCCCGCTGCCTCCTTTTCGAAGCACGCGCGGAGCGCGCACGTCTTTCCGTCCTGCTCTCTGGCGACCGGAGGATGCGTACGCTGAACGCGAGGTGGCGCGGAAAGGACCGGCCCACCGACGTGCTGTCGTTCCCCGCCTTCGAAGCCTCCGCGGCCCGCGCCGCCGCGCGGCGCGGGAAGTTCCTGGGCGATCTCGTCATCGACGTGCCATACGCGGCCCGGCAGGCCCGGCGCCGCGGGAACCGCTTGGGGCGCGAGGTGCAGATTCTCCTGGCACATGGCCTTCTCCATCTTCTCGGCTACGATCACGAGACGGACGGCGGCACGATGTTCCGGCTGCAGCGGCGAATCCTCCTCTCGGCCTTCGGTGAGGGCCCGGACGGCGTGCCGTGATCGGCTTCGCCGTGGGGGCCGGTGTCGCGTTCCTCTTCGCCGCGTTCTTCGCGATCGTCTACATTCTCTTCTCGGGCTTCGCGCAGGCGCTCGAGAGCCTCTCGGTCCTCCATCGAAAAGCCCTTCTCGAGGCGAACCCGTCGCGTTTCGGGACGCTCCTCGCCTCCGAGCACGTGCGCGTTTCGCGCATCGCCGTGCGCCTTACGGCGCAGGGCGCCGTCCTCGGAGGGCTCCTCTGCCTCGGATCGGCGCTCGCCGCCCTCGGCGTCGGCGAGCCGTGGCTCGCCTCCGCGATGGTCATTCTCCTCGGCTGGATCGTCGCGGAGAGCCTCGTCATCCGGTGGGTCGCCCGCCGCGGTGGAGACGCGCTCCTGCAGTCTTTCGCCTGGGTCATCCCGGCGGTGGACTTTCTCGCGGCGCCGCTTTACCCGGTGCTTTCGCGCCTCGTGGAGAAGGAGACCGACGAGGCGGAGGCGAACACCGTGCCCGCGCCGGAGAAGGAGGACGCGACGAAGGATGCCGAGGTGCGCGCGCTCCTCGACGTCGCGCGGGAGGAAGGGCTCCTCGAGAAGCACGAGGAGGAGCTCGTCACCCGCGCCGTGGACTTCGGAGACCGCACCGTGGGCGAGGTCATGACGTCGCGGCCCGACATCGTATTCGCCGAGGCGGACGCGCCGCTCGACGAGGTGGCGGATCTCTTCGTGAAGACGAAGTTCACGCGCCTGCCGCTCGTCGAAGGCTCGATCGACAAGCCCGTCGGCGTCGTCCACGTCAAGGACGTTTTCACGGTGCTCCGCGGGCCGGACCCGCCGGCGACGGCGCGCCCCGTCGCGCGCCAGGTCTTCTTCGCGCCCGAGACGCAGACGGTCGCGACGCTCCTGTCCGACTTTCGCCGCCGGCGCCAGCCGCTCGCCATCGTCGTCGACGAGTACGGGGCCGTCACGGGCCTCGCGACGCTCGAGGACCTCGTCGAGGAGCTCGTCGGAGAGATCGCGGACGAGCACGAGGTCGAGCAGCCTCCCGTCGTCGCGCAGGATGACGGCTCGTACTCGGTGGCGGGGCGCGTGAGGGTGCCGGAGATCGCGAGCCTTTTCGGCGTGACGTTTCCTTCGGACGAGTACGAGACCGTGGCCGGCCTCGTCTCCGAGCGCCTCGGACGCATCCCGAAAGCCGGCGAGACCGCGCACGAGGCGGGCCTTCTCTTTCTCGTCGAGGAGGCCGACCGCCGGCGGATCCATCGCGTGCGCGTGAAGCGCGAGGACCTCGGCGCGCCGGAACGCGAGAAGAAGCCATGAGCGTTCCTCTCCGGCGCTCCGGCACGGTGGCCGTCGTCGGACGTCCGAACGCCGGGAAGTCCACGCTCCTGAACGCCCTCGTCGGGACGAAAGTCGCGATCGTCTCCGACAAGCCGCAGACGACGCGGCGGCGACTCCTCGGCATCCGGACGGACCCCGAAGGCCAGATCGTGTTCGTCGACACCCCGGGCCTCCACAAGCCGCTCCACCGTCTGAACAAGGTCATGATGGGCGAGGCCCTCGAGGCGCTCCGTGAGGAAGACATCCGCCTGCTCGTGGTGGACGTCTCCGTGCCGTCCGGCGGCGGAGACCGCTTCGCGTTGGACCTCCTCGCGCATGCGCCGGCGCCGCGGATCGCCATCCTGAACAAGATCGACCGCGTCTCGAAGGCCTCTCTCCTCCCGCGGATGGCGGCGCTTGGCGAGGCCGGGATCTTCGAGGAGATCGTCCCCGTGTCCGCGCTCACGGGCGAGGGGCTCGACGCGCTCGTCTCCGCCCTGAGGCGCCACCTCCCCGAGGGCGAGGATCTCTTCCCGAGCTCGACGCTCACGACGGCCGACCCGAGAACGCGCGCGGCCGAGCTCATCCGCGAGAAGTTCCTCGAAAGGACGCGGGAGGAGATTCCCTACGGCCTCGGGGTCCTCGTGGAGGAGTGGAGGCGCGACGAGGCGAAGAACCTCACGGTCGTCAAGGCGACGGTCGTCGTGGACCGCGACGGTCACAAAGGCATCGTCCTTGGCGCGGGCGGGCGGCTCCTGCGCGAAGCGGGCACCGCGGCCCGCCTCGAGCTCGAGCGCACGCTCGGCGGGCGGTTCTTTCTCGACCTCGTCGTGGCGGCCCGGCCGGGCTGGCGCGAGGATCCGCGCTTCCTCGAGGCGCTCACGAGCTGAGGCGTTGACGCGGGCTCTCGGTCTCGTAAACTCACCGGTCGGGAGCACGCGGCAACATGGAAAAAGAAAAGAGGCGCTCGCCCCGCACTCTTCTCGCGAAGGGAACGCGCGGGCAGCTCAAGTCGACCCTCGCGATCGAGATCCTGAATCTCTCCGAGATGGGCCTCCTTCTCGAGCTCGCCTCGACGTTGCGCCCGGGCTCGACGTACGACCTCAGCGCGGTTTTCGGCGGCGTCCCGTTCACGGGCCTCGTGCGCATCACCCGCTGCCGCGCGGGCGGATTCGCCTCCGACGACAAGGGCGGGCGCCTGCTGCTGTTCAGGGCCGGCGGGGAGTTCGTCGGGCTTTCCGAAAAGCAGCTCGAGGGGCTGCGCCTCGCGCTCTCGAAAAGGCTCGCGTCCGGCGCGTCACTGGAGCGGCTGTCCTGAGGCTCGTCAGCCCGCGAGGCCGTGCAGGGCCTGCCGCAAGGCGTTCTCCAGACGGCGGGCGCGTTCGAGCGAGCCCGAGAGCCGCGAGGAGCCGCGGGCCCTTGATGTTTCCGAGCTCGATCGGGAGAAGGTCGAAGTAGATCGTCCGGCCCTGAGCCGTGGAAAGCGACGGCAGCGTATCCTGCGCCCGTGAGTCCCGAGGCTCGGGAGCGCCGGATCGAGGCCACGTGGGCGGGTCTGCCCGTCCGGGGCGTCTCGGTGGCGGGGCGCGAGACGTGGTTTCACCTGCCCACGCTGCATCTCGCGTTCGACCTCGGCCGCGCGCCCACGGCGCTCGTCTCCGTGCCGAACGTCTTCCTCTCGCATGCGCACCTCGACCACGGCGCCGGCCTCGCGTACTGGTGCTCGCAGCGAAGGTTTCTGCGCCTGCCGGGCGGCACGGCCCGCACGCATCCCGCCGCGGTCCCCGCGTGGACGAAGCTCCTCGCGCTCCACGAGGCCCTCGAGGCCGTGCGGTACGACGCGCGTGTCGAAGCGATGGAGAGCGGCGCGCGCGTGAGTCTCCGGCGCGATCTCGAAGTCGAGGCCTTCGAGGCGGACCACCGCGTCCCGGCGCTCGGCTTCGTCGCATCCGAGATCCGCAACCGCCTGCGCGAGGATCTCGCGGGGCATCCCCCGGGAGAGATCCGGGACGCCGCGGCGCGCGGCGAGGCCGTGGCGGGGAAGGTCGCGATTCCGCTCGTCGCCTACTCGGGCGACACGGGCGCCGGGGTCTTCGCGCGCGCGCCGCGCTCATTCTTCACGGCGAAGGTGCTCCTCCTCGAGTGTTCGTTCGTGGAGGAGAGCGACCGCGAGCGCTCGGAGAAGTGGAAGCACCTCCACCTCGACGAGATCGCCGAGCGGGCGGATCTCTTCGAGAACGAGGTCGTCGTCCTCACGCACCTGACGCTACGCACGAGCCCCGGCGACATCCGAAAGGCGATCGCCCGCGGCCTCCCGCCGCGCCTCGCGGCGCGGACCGTGCCGTTCCTGCCGGAGTAGGAAGAAGGCGGAGGATTCAGCTCGCAGCGGCTCCCGCGATCGCGCCCTTTTTTCCCGTCCATTCCCCGAGCGCCTGCCGCCACTCCCACGCGTGGCCGGGGGACAGCACGAACTCCAAGACCTCGCCGCTCGTCGCGGTGACGCGAAGAACTTTGCTTCGGAGGAATCTTCTCTGCGCCTGTGTCCTTTCGTCTGTCTCGAGACGCTGTATTTCTTCGAATGAGTAAGAGCCCGCGCGGTCCCAGAGCGCTTCCCACACGAGGCCGGCCGGAGTGAGGGCGACGGTGCCGGGGAGGAGCGCGCGTCCGCGCGCGACCAGAAGGCAGGGCGTGCCAATGCGCACGACCCCCCCTAACCCTTCTAAGAAAATGCGCCCACTCCGTCTCGCGATGAGTCTCGTCGCGAGAACGAAACCTCCGGTCGCGAGCAAGAAAATCCCGACAGCGGCGTCCGCAAGAGGCAGCAGACTCGACGCACTCACCGGAACAGTTTCTTCCGGTTCCGGATGTAGTCGCGGAACACGAACGACGCGAGATCGGTGGGCGACGCGTAATAGGCGCGGCCTCGCGCGACCTTCGTGAGCGTGTCGACGAAGTCCACGAGCGCGGGGTCCGTCGCGATCATGAACGTCGTGAGCTGGATGCCGTCGCGCCGCAGCTTCTCGGCCTCCTCGAGCGTGCGGTTCACGATCTTCAGGTCGAGGCCGAAGGGGTTCTTGTAGAGGCGCCCGCCTTCGTTGATGCACGAGGGCTTGCCGTCCGTGATCATGAAAATCTGGCGGTTGCGCGAACGGCGCCGCATGAGGAGCTGCCGCGAGACGCCGAGCCCTGCCTTCGTGTTCGTGTGGAACGGCCCGACCTGCGCCCTGCTCAGCTCCTCGAGGGGGACGGGTTTTGCCTCGTCGCCGAAGAGGACGATGTCGATCGTGTCCTTCGGGTATTTCTGGAGGATCAGCTCCGTCAGCGCGAGCGCGACCTTCTTCGCGGGCGTGAAGCGGTCTTCGCCATAGAGGATCATCGAATGCGAGACGTCGATCGCGATCGCGGTCGCGCAGGCGCTCTGGTGCTCGACCTCGAAGACCTCGAAGTCGTCGGGCCGGAGCGCGAGGTCGTCGGGGTCGCGCCGCGCGGCGTTCGCCACGGTGCGGATGCCGTCGAGGCGCGCCACGTCGTCGCCGAACTCGTACGGGCGCGTCTCGGGCAGCGCCTCCGAGCCGGTTCCGGCGCGCGGGATGGAGTGGAGGCCCGGTCCCGCTTTCTGAAGCGAGGTGAAGATCTCTTCGAGCGCGTTGCGGCGGATGCGGCGCTCGCCGGAGCCGAGGAGCATGAGGTTCCCCTCACCGTCGCGCCCGACGATGCCCTGCTTCTCGAGCGCGGCGCGAAACGCCTCGAGGTCGACGTTCTCTCCGATGATCCCGCGGCGCTGCAGCTCTTTCATCCACTGCATCGCCTGCTCGACGTCGCCGCCGAGACGCGAGACGAGGTCGAGGAAGAGCTTCAGCAGCTCTTCGTACGTCAGGAGCGACTGGAGAAGATCGAGCGGCAGCTCGCCGTACCGGTAGTCCACGCGCTCATGCTACGGCAGATCGGTGAGAACCGGCGCCGCATAGAATCGCAAGCGCTGCTCGCCCGCCGTCTCTCCTCGGTCCACGGCGAACTCAAGGTGCGGGGCTGGGCTCGTATTCGCACTTCTCCTCGCTCAGCTCGGACCGGGTCTCATGAGTCATGCATGGGGCCCGCATGCGATCGTCCTTCCGCTCTTTCTCTTCGTGCTCCTCGGCGCGGGCTCCGCCCTGCGCGGCGGGGCGTGGATGCCGGGCCTCGCCTTCGTCGGAACGTTCCTCGTCCAGACGCACCTGGGAACCGGCCCGACGGTCGTGGCGCTGCTGCCGCTCGCCGCCACATCTTCGCGCCGCCGAGGGCAGACGTTCGCCACGGCGCTCGGGATCCTCTCGTGCGTCGGGGTGGCGTGCGCATTCCTTTCCGCGCTCAAGATCGTGGGCCCGCCGCTTGACTACCTCTTTCTCTTCGCAGCCTCCCTGGGTGCCGCGGGCTGGCTGGCCCTCACGGCGTCGGCCTTGGGCGAAGGCGAACTTCCGGCCGATCGGTGCCGGGCAGGCCTCGCTCTCGCCGCAGCCGTTCTCGTCTCGCTGCTCGCCACGGATGCGAACGTCCGAGGCCTCGTGTCGGCGCAGCCGATGCCGCTCGCGACAATCCCATCCGTAAAGACGTTTTCAGAAAGCCTGAAGGAGCCACTCCTTGCCGCAGGCGTGAAGCGGCCGCTCATCGCCATGGAAGGCGACGCCCCGTGGATTCCCGCCGCTGGCGTGGTCCTCGAGCTGGACCGCGCGCGCCTTCCCTTCGCGATCGACGAGAAGTGGCGACCGATGTTCGGCCGCGGCTACGCGCGCGACGGGCGGGAAGACGCGGTCGTGCTCTTCGCGGACGGCGGGCTCTCGGAGAGAAGCGGCGCGAAGCTCGTCGCCCGGGCCGACGCGGTGTCCGTGTGGCTCCTCAGAGCCCCTTCTTCCAGGTGAATCTCCGCGGCCGGTAGTGGCGCTGCCGGCCGTCGGCGGCCCGGAAGAGCACCTCGATCTCGTGTGCGCCCTCGTCGCCGGCCTCGAACGCGTACGTCGCCTCGTAGCCGGCGGTCCGGCAATCGCCAAGGGACGGAACGGCAGCTTGCACATCAGGACGCGGCACGCGAGCGCCCTTCACGGGGTTACGCTCGTTGCCGTCGATCGTCACGGTGACGTGAAGGTCCTTGCCACGCATGCGGGCCCAGCCGCGCACCGCGAGCGGGCCCGTCACGACGGCGTTGTCGGCCGGGGCGTCGATCGAACCGGGCAGGGACGCGTCCTCGCGATAGAGCGCCTGGGGCGCGAGCGGGCCGCCCGCCGGAGTCCACGGCAGCGGGTCGAGCGCTTTCGCTTCCGGCTCGCTTTTCACGACCGCGTAAAGGTCGTTTTTCACGCGGCCGTCGAAGCGCCTCACGAAAAGCAGGCTTCCCGAGGCCATCCCCCGCGCGAGCCACTCGCGGTGCGGGCCGCGCAACTCGGGCGACAGCCACGAGTCGCGCACGAGGATGTAGGACGTCGGGAGCTTCTCGAGGAAGTCGAGGAGCTCATCGGGAATCGGCGTCTTCCGCTCGTCCTCCTCGATGCGGCTCACGATGGGAGACGAGAAGCCCGAGACGGCCGTGACGAGAGGCTTTCCGTGATCCGCGGCGCGGAGCATGGCGCGGTAGTTGCCATGGTCCTCGGTGCCTGCCGGGAGCTCGACGAGGCCGCCCTTCATCGGGGTCTTCGCGAGGAAGAGCGTGGCCTCGTCGGGATCGGTCTCGCCGCGGATGAGCTCGAGCGGCGCGGCCCGGTTCTCGAAGAGGAGGCCGAGGCCGGCGAGCACGAAGATCAGCGCCGCCGCGCGTGTCCCGCTCCGGCGCTGGCGCCACGCGTCCGCCAGGGCCTGCGCTCCGGCGCCCGCGAGGACCGCGAGGCCGAGGTACGCGACCATGGCCCAACGCGCGGGAACGCGCACGCTGCGAAAGAGGAACACCGTCTCGAAAAGCACGCGGTGGAACGGGAAGTTCATGCCGAGCGAGCCGAAGAAGCCGAGGACGGCCCAGACGCCGCCGACGAGGATCGCCTCGGGCCGGCGGAGGAGGCGCAGGCTTTCGGGAAGATTCCGGCCGCGCACGAGGGGCAGCGCCTTCGGGTACGCGATCCAGCACCGCGCGAAGAGAGCGACCGCGAGGAGAGCCAGCGCACGCGAAGGGTCCGTGGCCCTGAAGACCTCCTTGCCGCCGAGGCTGACGTGAATGCCGGTCGTGCTGGAGGCCAGGAGCGCGAGCGTCCCGGCGACGACCGAAGTCCCGTCCAGCCAGACGAGGAGGCGGAGAGCGCCCGGATCGGGCGAAGGCGCGGAGCCGGGCAACGCGGCGTCGCCGGGCGTCTCGCGCGAAAGGAGGACGGCGGCGAGCGGAAAGAGGAGCAGGAGAAGGCCGGGGAAGAGGCCGCGTTCGGACGCCGGAGGCGCGCCGAGGCCCCGCCAGGTGCGGTTCCACGAGTCCGCGCTCAGCCAGTCTTTCAGGTGGGCGGAATACGCCATCGCGTGGTCGGGGGTTCGCGTGAAGCCATAGAGCTTCGCCGCCCTCTGGTAGGGAAGCAGGAAGGGCAGAAGCGCGATTCCGGCGATTCCGAGAGCGAGGGCGCCGCGCCTCAGCCCGGCGCGGTCGCGCTCGGCGCCATGGCGGAAGGCGAGGATGAGGCCCGTCGCCGCGAGGGGAATCAACGTGAGGACGAACCAGTGGATGACAGAAAGCCCGTTCATGAAGAACGAGACGCCGAGCCACGCGGCGCGCTTTCGGCTCCGCTCGCGCATGAAGAGGACGAGCGCCTCGAGGAGGATCGGAATCCAGCCCGAGAACAGGTACGGCAGGTGCGGCATCTGGCCGAAGCGGTACGGCACGAAGGCGTAGGCGATTCCCGCGACCCACGCGGCTCCCGTCGAGCCCGTGAGCGTGCGGGTGAGCCGGAACGTCCCGTATCCCGCGAGCGCGAAGCCGAGGAGCATCGCGAGGCCGTGCACGGTCAGTGGGCGCACGCCGAGCGCGAAGAGCGGGAAGAACGGCAGCGCGATGCCGTAGTTGTGCTCGCTGAACGCGAGGCTGTACTTCATCGGGAAAGAGACGTTGCCGTCGAAGAGGTGGAGCGGATCGTGAAACGTCTGGTGAAAATCCCACCAGAGAGTCCACGACACGAGATAGGGATCTCCGGCGTCCGAGCAGTGATCGCGCACGTGGAGAACCCACGGCCACGTCATGATGGCGGTCAGGCCGAGGAACGCGAGGAACAAGAGAATTTCGGGGAGAAGGCGGCGCGGGCGCTCGGACATGCGCGGCGATTCTACGTTCCGGCTTGCGCCCGCGAGGCGTGGAGAAGAGGCGCGCCTCAGGCCACGGTGGCCAGCTCGTAGAGATAGTCCACGAACGAGCGCACCGCGCCGTCGTAGCCCGACATTTTCGGGTTCGAGGATTCGATGACGTAGTACTCGTCGGGGGCGTGCGCGCCGCTGCCGTGGCCGAGACCGAAGTGGCCCGAGGCGAGGCTGAGCGGAGCGGACGTGAACACGCAGCCGGGGTACGAGCCGGCGTTGCGCGGCCAGAGGATCGGATCGAGGCCGGTACGCCGGTAGGTCGCCATCTGAGCCCGGATGAGAGCCGCGTCCGCGGGCGAATCGGTCGGATCGTAACCGCCGCTCGCGTTCACCTCGATGTCGCCGAAGCCGCGCTTGGCGAGGTGCGATTTCAGCGCCGAGATCGCGGCGTCGTACGTCATCTCGGGCACGAGACGCAGGTCCAGCTTCGCGACCGCGCGGTGCGGCAGCACGGTCTTTCCGCCCGGCCCGGTGTAGCCGCCCACGAGCCCCTCGATGTTCACGGTGGGCGTGTAGAGGAAGCGCTCGAGCGAGGCACGCCACGGCAGGTCGTGCGCCCAGCGCTGGGCACCGAGCGCTTTCTTGGCGATCGCCTCGTCGAGGCGCGCCGCGGCACGGTCGAGAATCTCGCGCTCTCGCACCGAAGGCGGACGGACCTTGTCGGCGAAACCGTCGATGGCCGGGTCGCCGTCGGCGTTCACGAGCGTCGCGAGCGCCTGCACGAGATGGAACGCGGGGCTGTCGAGCCGCGCCCGGTTGCTCGAGTGGACGTCCTTCGACGGGCCGCGTCCCCACTTCTCGCCGCTCGAGACGAGCTCGAGCTCCACGACGCCCTTGGCGCCGAGCGAGACGGTGACGGCGCCGTCCGGATCCTGCGAGGCGGACGGCATGAAGACGCCCGTCGTCTTCGCGAGCGCGGCGCTGACGTCGGGCCGCCGCACGACCTCGGCGAAGTGCGGCGAGCCGATCTCCTCCTCGCCCTCGGCGACGAGGACGAGGTTGACCGGCGGCTTTTTTCCCGCGCCGCGAATGGCGTGGAGCGCCGCGAGAAACGCGGACTCGGGCCCTTTCTGGTTCACCGCGCCGCGGCCCACGATCACCTTGCCGAAGCCCGGCTTGTCGACGAGCGCCGCGTCGAACGGCGGCGACGACCACTCGGCGGGGTCGACCTGCTTGACGTCGTACATGAAATAGACGCCCACGGTGCGCGGCGTGCCCGCGTCGAGCGTCGCGAAGGCACCCGGGTGTCCCGAGGTCTCGACGCGCTGGGCGCTCTGGAAGCCCGCGTCTTTCGCGAGCCGCACCATGGTGTCGCACCCTGCGCTCATGCCGCGATTCTCGGCGGCGATGGCCGGCTGGCGCACCCAGTCTTGAAGGCGCTTGACCGCCTCGTCGTGGCGGCGGCCGATCTCGGCGTAGACCGCCGAGAGATCGTCCGCGGCGAAGGCGAAGCGGGGGAGGGACGACACGGCGGCCGTGGCGGCGGCCGCACCGAGGAGGTCGCGTCGGTTCATCGGCATGGCGCGAAGTCTACAGCCGCCCGGTATGCTCTCCCTGATGGGCTTCCGGGGTGATGACTCGAAAAAGCCGGGCGGCACCGGCCGAGAGGCGGGCGAAAGCTCCGATCTGTCGAGGGAGATGACGGCCGCGACGCCCTCGCCGAGCGCGGGTCCGCACGGGAGGCCCGCTTCTTCGATCGACTCCGGGACGACGCTCGATCACTTCGAGGTGCTCGAGCTCCTCGGCGCCGGAGGCTTCGGCGAAGTCTACCGAGCGCGTGACACGCGCCTCGGGCGGATGGTGGCGGTCAAGGTGCTGCCGGAGGACTTCGCCCGGGACGCCGAGCGGCGCGAGCGCTTCCGCCGCGAAGCGATGGCCGCGTCGGCTCTGAACCACCCGAACATCTGCACGGTCTATGACCTCGTAGAGGCGGGCGAGAAGTCCTTCATCGTGATGGAGCTGGTCGAAGGGAAGACGCTTCATGCGGCGCTCGCGAACGGGCCGCTCCCCGCGAGAGAGGCCGTCTCGATCGCGCTCCAGATCGCCGATGCGCTCGCCGAGGCGCACCGCGCCGGCATCCTCCATCGGGACATCAAGAGCGCCAACATCGTGCTCACGCCTCGCGGGCAGGTGAAGGTCCTCGACTTCGGCCTCGCGAAGCGCCTCGCGACCGGACCCGCGTCCGGCGAAGCGGCGCCGGAGCTGACGCGCGAGGGAACGACACTGGGCACGCTCTCCTACATGTCGCCCGAGCAGCTTCTCGGAAAGGCGGTCGACCGGCGGAGCGACCTCTTTTCGTTCGGCGTCGTCCTTTATGAGATGGTCACGGGACGGCTACCGTTCCAGGGGAGCACCATCGTTGCCGTCGCCGACGCGATCCTGCACGCCGCGCCGCGGGACTTCGGCGAGAAGCTCCTTCCGGAGGCGCTCAAGGCGATCATTCGCAAGCTTCTCGAGAAGGATCCCGAGCGCCGCTACGCGAGCGCGGAAGAGGTCCACGCCGGGCTGAAGACGCTCCAGGCGTCGATGGCTCCCGCTCGCTCGGCGGGCTTCTCTCGGAGGGCCCGCGTGCTGTTCGCCGCCGCGGCCGTCGCTGGCGTCGTTCTGGGCGGGTGGCTCTGGCACCGCGCCTCCCGGGCGCGGTGGGCCCGCGAGGTGGCGACGCCCGAGGTCGCGCGGTTCGTGGCCGCAGAGGATTTCACGAAGGCGGCGACGCTGGCTCGCGAGGCGGTCGCCGTCCTTCCGAAAGATCCGACGCTGGAGAAACTCTTCGCGCAGGCGACGATGGACATCTCCGTCGAGAGCATCCCGCCGGGCGCGGACGTGTCCTACCGCCCCTATCGTGGTGACCCGCGCAGCTGGGAGACCCTCGGGCAGACGCCCCTCACGAAGATCCGGGTGCCGAAGGACTACTACGTCTGGCGCATCACGAAGCCCGGTTTCGCCGCTTCATACAAGATCGCGCCGACATGGGCCATCGCCCCCAGTCTGCCGGCTCGCGGCCTGACTTTCCGTCTCGACCCGGAGGGGAGCGTCCCAGCCGACATGGTACGTGTGCCTGGTGGAATGATCGGGCTCGCGATCCCCGGGCTCGATCAACTTCCCGAGGTCCCGTTCGACGACTATCTGATCGACCACCACGAGGTCACCAACGAGGATTACAGAAGGTTCGTCGAGACCGGGGGCTACGAGAAACGCGAGTACTGGAAGGAGCCATTCGTCAAGAACGGCCGCACCGTGCCGTGGGCGGACGCGTTGGCTCTCTTCCACGACGCGACGGGGCGCCCAGGTCCCGCCACCTGGGAGCTGGGCACCTTTCCGAAGGGGCTGGAGAAGCACCCGGTGGCGGGCTTGAGCTGGTACGAGGCCGCCGCTTACGCCGCGTTCGCAGGGAAGAGTCTTCCCACCATCTACCATTGGAATTGGGCTGCACAGACACGGGCCAGCCAGCTCATCGTTCCGGGGAGCAACTTCTCGGGCGCCGGGACGGTCCCGGTGGGAGGCGACGGCGCTGTCAGCGGCTTCGGCACGACGGACATGGCGGGCAACGTCAAGGAGTGGTGCCAGAACGAGAGCGCTGGCGGAAAACGGTTCATCCTGGGCGGGGGCTTCGGCGAGCCGACTTACATGTTCATCGATCAGGATGCGCAGTCGCCGTGGGATCGCCGATCGAACTACGGCTTCCGCTGCGTCAAGGTCCCCTCGCCGCCTCCCGAGGCCGCGGCGAGGCGCATCGAGGCTCCCTTTCGCGACTTCTCGAGGGAGAAACCGGTTTCAGACGACGTCTTCCGCGCCTACAAGGGGCTCTACGCCTACGACAGGGGGGATCTGAACGCGCGCATCGAGGAGACGGAGACGACCGAGGACTGGACGCGGGAGAAGGTCAGCTTCGACGCGGCGTATGGGGGTGAGCGCGTGGTCGCCCATCTCTTCCTGCCGAAGAATGGCTCTCCCCCCTACCAGACGGTCGTCTACTTTCCCGGCTCGGGCGCGATCCACGCCGACAAGTTCACGCTCTCGCCGTACGCGGACTTCATCCCGAAGAGCGGCCGGGCGCTGATGGCCCCGATCTACAAGAGCACCTTCGAGCGGCGGGACAACCTGAGATCAGACTATCCCGAGCCAACCGCCTTCTGGCGCGACCACAACGTCGCGTGGTCGAAAGACGTAGGCCGGTCGATCGACTACCTCGAGACGCGGAAGGACATCGACCACGGGAACCTGGCGTTCCTCGGTCTGAGCTGGGGAAGCGCCGTCGCGCCCATCGTCCTCGCAGTCGAGAGCCGTTTCAGGGTCGCGGTCCTGGAGTCCGGGGGCCTCGAGTTCCAGAGAGCCCTGCCCGAGGCCGATCAGATCAACTTCGTGACTCGCGTAAGGATCCCCGTCCTGATGCTGAACGGCCGGTACGACCACTTCTTCCCTGTCGAGTCATCCCAGCTTCCGCTTTTCCGCCTGCTCGGTACACCCGCGAAGGACAAGAAACACGTCATCTACGAGACGGGTCACGCTCCTCCCCGCAAGGAGTTCATCCGGGAGAGCCTCGACTGGCTCGACAAGTACCTGGGGCCGGTGAAGCGGTAGGGGGCGGCTACCCCCGGCTGCGCATCAAATTGAACTTCGCGAGCTCGGCGTACGTGACCGTCGAGTCGAGGTCCTCGCGCGCGATGCGCAGGTGCTGGACGAGGCCCTCGAGGACGAGCTCCATGAGGAACGCGCGCTCGTAGTGGTCGCGCGGCTTCGCGTGCTTGAGGACGAAGTCCGAGAGGCCCTTCACCGATTCGAGCGTCTTCAGGTGCTCGGAGAACGGCGTGTCGTCGGAGAGGATGATTTTCTTGTCGCTGGTGAAGGCTCCGACGATGTCGTCGTACGGGCCCGGGGCCGCCGTGGCGGCCGCCATGCCTCGGCGGGCGTCGGCGCGCTCGAGTGTCGTCGGGCCGCTCACGTTGTTCTCGTCCAGCTCGCCGCTGCGCGGCCGGCGCCGGCTCTCGGCGCGGGCGCGCGGGCCCTCCACGGGCGGGAATTTCGCTTCGAAGAGCGATTTCACGGCGTCGCCGATGAGCTTCTTGGCGACGATCTCCGCGCCCTGCTGCTCGCCCTCGAAGACCATCTCCACCTTTCCGGTGATGGCCGGGAGCGTGGCGAAGAGGTCCACGAGGCGCGGCGCGACGACGCTCTCGCCCGTCTTCAGCGCGCGACGCTCGAGATTCGAGACGAGCAGCTCGCGCGCGGCGATCGCGAGGCGTGCCGACACGCCCGAGGACTGGTCCACGAGCTCGCTCCGGCGCGCCACGAATGCGATCTCCTCGACGAGGAGCTTGACCTCGTCTCCGAGGAGCACCGTCAGGCCCGCCGCCTCGCGGTCCGTCCAGGCTTCCTGGTCCGTGATGGCCGAAGCCGTCTTCGTGTCGACGGGATAATGCGTGAGGATCTGGGAGGCGATGCGGTCCTTGAGCGGCGTGATGATGTTGCCGCGGTTCGTGTAGTCCTCGGGGTTCGCCGAGAACACCATGAGGATGTCGAGCGGGATGCGCAGGGGGAAACCGCGGATCTGCAGGTCGCGCTCCTCGAGGATGTTCAGGAGGCCGACCTGGATGCGCGGCTGCAGGTCCGGCAGCTCGTTGATGGCGAAGATGCCGCGGTTCGTGCGCGGCACGATGCCGTAGTGGATGACGTCCTCGTCGGCGAACGTCTTCCGGAGCGTGGCGGCCTTCACGGGGTCGACGTCGCCGATGAGGTCGGCGATCGTGACGTCCGGCGTCGCGAGCTTTTCGCGATAGCGGGCCGAGCGCGGCAGCCAGGCGACGGGCATGTCGTTTCCGACGCTCGCGGCCATGCGGCGGCCGAAGGCGGTGAACGGTGCGAAGGGCGATTCGTTCAGCTCGGAGCCCGCAAGCACCGGGATCTCCTCGTCGAGGAGGTTCACGAGAGCGCGCAGGAGGCGCGTCTTCGCCTGGCCGCGCAGGCCGAGGAGGATGATGTCGTGCCGCGCGAGGATCGCGTTCTGGAGGGCGGGCAGGACCGTCTTCTCGTAGCCGAGGATGCCGGGGAAGACGTTTTCCCCCTTTTTCAGCTTCGCGATGAGGTTGTCGCGTACCTCGTCCTTGACGGTCTTCGGCTCGTAGCCTGCTGCGATCAGCTCACCGAGAGTCGTGGGACGTTCCGGCATGTTGCTCCTCGGGAAGATTACGCGTCACGGGCGTCGTCGCCCGAACCACTTTCGGAGGTGACCGCCCGGGTCACCGGTTGTGACCCAGTCACCCGGGCGCGAAGTCTCGCACCGAATCGCCCGGCGGGACGACCGGCATGAACGGGACGTTTTTCGCCGCGAACCGCGCGCCGAGGGCCTCCATGCGAGCTTTCGACCAGCCGGTGAAGACGTCCTCGACCAGGCCCTCGGGCGACGGGAGCACGAGATGCGGAACCGATTCGACGCCGAACGCGTTCGATGCGGCGAACGTGGGCTCCGGATCGAGCAGGAGGTCGAACGTCGCGCCGCCATGCTCCGCGTAGTACGCGCGGCTCGAGTCCGCGTCGTCCTGCGAGACGCCCACGACGTGCACGGCCTTCGCTCCATAGGCCCGATGAAGGCGCTGCAGGTATGGCCACGCGAGCTGGCAGATGGGGCAGCTCGTCTTGAAGAATGCGAGGAGGACGGGCAGAGAGTGTCCTCTCGCGACAACGTCCGCCGTCGAAAGGGTTGCTCCCTCTGTCGTCCGGAAACGGACCTTGGGCGCGGCTGAAGATTCCATGCCGGAGAGTCTAGCGTCGAAGGATCAGTTAGTCTCGCCGCCGCCGGGGGTGCCGGCCGAAGGAGAGGCCGGCGCGTGTGGCGTGGCGTCCGCCACGCGCAACGAAACGGCCTTCGCGCCCTCGGCGGTCGTCAGGTAGCGCGCGACGACGTGGTCCTTCGGCTTGAGCTCGGCAAGCGTCGAAGCCTTCTTCCCCCGGATGACGGGGACGTCGGGCGCGATCGCGAGGGCGACCGTCTCGCGGACGGCGGGTTTGCCCTTGACGGCCGTGGACTTCACCGACTCGCGCACGAGGACGAGACGCGAGGCCATGTCGACCCACACGATCTCACCCACGATCGTCTTCGAGGGGGCCGCTGGCGCGGCCTTCGGCCCGGTCGCGGAAGATGCAGTCGCGGAAGATGCGGCCGCGGAAGATGCGGCCGCGGATTTCGGAGCGTTCTCAGGCGTGACGAGGAGTGCAAGAAGGAGGACGACGGCCGCCATGGGCTCTTTTGCGTGCACGAGACGTGCCCGGTCTGGCCGGGGCCACATGGGCGGCTTCTGAACGGAAACCCTGTCGTTTAGGCGTTCGCGGCCCCGCCCCCCTCGTCTTTTCGGATCGATGAGAAAATAAACCGCACCATTCGGTCGAGGGTTCCGTCCAAATGGACGAGTCCCCGCGACCCAGTCAGGCCGGCTTCTTGAGCCCGAATTTCTCGAGGCGGTACTGGAGCGTTCGATACGTCAGGCCGAGTAGGCGCGCCGCTTTCGCGATGACCCAGCCGGACTTCTCCATCGCCTGGACGATGAGCTGCCGCTCGAATTCCTCGATGTCGATGCCGTCGATGGGGATGTCGAAGCCATACGGGTGCGCGGACGGAGCCGTGCGCAGCCGCACGTCGGCGGGGAGATCCTGGGGGCCGATGACGTTTCCCTCGCAGAGGAGCACGGCGCGCTCGACGAGGCTCTCGAGCTGGCGCACGTTTCCCGGCCACGGGTGCCGGACGAGAAGGTCCATCGCCTCGGGCGAGACGCTGTTCACCGCGGTGCCGTGCGACGCGTTCGCCTTCTCGAGGAAGCGGCCCACGAGGGCCTTGATGTCGGAGGCGCGCTCGCGGAGCGGCGGCAGGTCGACGGGGATCACGTTGAGGCGGTAGAAGAGGTCCTCGCGGAACTGGCCCGTCTTCATCATCCCCTCGAGGTCGCGGTTCGTGGCCGCGACGATGCGCACGTCCACGGGGATGGTCTCCGTTCCGCCCACGCGCTTGACCTCTTTTTCCTGCAGCGCCCGCAGGATCTTGCCCTGAAGCGGTAGGGTGAGATCCCCGATCTCGTCGAGAAACAGGGTCGAGCCGCTGGCCGCCTCGACGAGCCCGATCTTCCGCGCCTCGGCACCCGTGAACGAGCCCCTCTCGTGGCCGAAAAGCTCGCTCTCGAGGAGGTTCTCCGGAATGGCCGCGCAGTTCAGGGCGAAGAAGGGTTTGGCGGAGCGGAGCGAGCGCGCGTGAATCGCGCGGGCGACAAGCTCCTTGCCGGTGCCCGATTCGCCGCGGATCAGGATCGTGGAATTCGTCGGGGCGATCTTCTCCACGAGCCGGAAGATGTCGCGCATCGCGGCGCTCTCGCCGACGATGGCCTCGAGCCCGTCGCTCTTCAGGCGCCGCTCGAGGCGGAGATTCTTCTCGGCGAGCCGGAACGCCTCGACGGCACGCTCCACGCGAAAAAGCAGCTCGTCGGCGACGACGGGCTTCGACATGTAGTCGAAGGCGCCAAGGTGGTGCGCCTCGCGCGCGCGCTCGACCGAGCCGTGCGCCGTCACGAGGATCACTTTCGGCGCGAGCGGCCCCTCCGAGAGCGAGCTGAGGCTCTTCACGACGTCCATGCCGGTGAGGCCCGGCATCTTGAGGTCCGTCAGGACGACCTCGGGCCGGATCTCCGCGGCCTTCGCGAGGGCTTCGCGGCCGTCGGCCGCGGCCGTCACGCGATAGCCCTCATCCTCGAGGATCATCGCGAGCGACTCGCGCTGGTGCTTCTCGTCGTCGACGACGAGGAGGGAAGCCTTCGGCTCCTTCGTGCTCACGGGTGAAGATTACCTCTCAGCCGGCCACGGGCAGCGAGATGCGGAAGATCGCTCCCGCGTGGCCATCCGCCCTGTTTTTCGCGGTCACCTTTCCGCCGTGCTCCTCGACGATGCGCTTGACCATCGCGAGGCCGAGCCCCACGCCGGCTTCCTTTTTCGAGAAATAGGGATCGAAGAGGCGCGGGAGGTCGGACTCCGGGATGCCCGGCCCTTCATCCTGGCAGGAGAGAACGAGGCGCGGGCCGGACTCCTCGGGAGGGTTCTCGCCGGAGAGGCTCACCGTGAGGCTCCCTCCGTTTCTCTCCATGGACTGAATGCCGTTCTGCACGAGGTTCCAGACCGCGGACTTCAGGAGGCTCGCGTCCCCTGAAAGCAGGGGGCTGGAAGCCGGAAGGTGCTCCTCGATCGCGACGTGGGCCTGGGCGGCGGTCTCGGTGAGATCCGCGAGCGTGTGGCGGACGAGGGCGCCGAGGTCCGTCGGCGCGAACGTGAGCGTGAGCGGCCGCCCATACGCGAGGAAGTTGTTGATGAGGGTCGCGAGCCGGCTGATCTCCTCGCGGAGCGCCTCGATGCGCGCGCCATACTCGGCCGCGGCGGCCTCGTCATTCGGGCGGTGGCGGCGGCGGAGGACGTCGAGCCCGAGCGATAGCGCGTTCAGGGGGTTCTTGATCTCGTGGGCGAGGCCGGAAGCGAGGTGGCCGATCTCGGCGCGCTTCTCGGCGCCCGCGAGGCGCACCTCGAGCTCCTGTCTCTCCCGCAGCTTCTCCGTCATGTGATTGAAGGTGGAGGCCAGCCGCCCGATCTCGTCGTCGCGGTCGACCGGCACAGTCACGTCGAGCCGTCCCTCGGCCACCTGCGCCGCGCCGTCGGCGAGCTCGTCGAGGGGGCGCGTCGCGTTGCGCGTGAGGACGAGCATGACCGCGAGGCCGAGCGCGAAGACGCCGAGGAGCGCGAAGAGGCGCTTCCGGAAGTTGTCCGCGAGCTGGGCGCGGATGTTCTCGAGGTTGTAGGCGATCTCCACGTGCCCGCGGAGGTGGCCGT
>CABEAM010000076.1_pt1 | contig 22665 bp, 22 predicted proteins | sample 3132391 | NCBI WGS metagenome assembly CABEAM01 (sample SAMEA5534343, study PRJEB31848) | metagenome | biome: tundra; feature: field; material: soil | place: USA | collected 2013-05 | depth 0.45 m
CGCGCCGGACGGCCTGGCGCCCGCCCGCAAGCGCCGCCGCGGCGGCCACCGCCGCCGGCCACAGGTCTCGGCCGCGCCGGCCTGACGCTCAGCGCGCGCGTCGCTTCAGCCAGTCCGCGAGGCCGGACACTCGTCGTGGAGCCGGAGCAGGGCGGTGTTGCTGGCTTTAGCGACGCCCCACCGGGCGCTCGATGAGCTTGTCGTCCACGGGCGCGTTCATCGACCTCTTCAGGAACCGCATGCCGCCTTCCGGGGACTTCCACGTCTGCCCACCCTTTTCGTCGAATCCCCGGTCCCACTGGGTGAAGCCATCCTTCGCCAGGATCAGCACGGACGTCATCGTCGTCGCGGTCCTCACGGTCGAGGGGCAGTCCGTTCCCGGCGTCTCGCCTTCCCAGAGGTCGCCCGATTTCTTGAGGAGCATCGCGCAGCCGGGCCTCTCGCGCATATCGCTCGCGCCGTAGAGCGCGAGAGTGGAAGGATCGCGCCACTTGCCGCGTACGAGGACGGGGTCCTTCGGATCGAAAGCGCGCATGCGGACCGTGTCCCCCTCCTCTTCGAGGCGGTAAAAGCGCTGCTGGGCAGGCTCGTCGAGCTTCGGCGCGGCGGCCTGCTCGCGATAGAGGACGAGGGCGCCGTTCGCGATCCGGCTTTTCGGCACGGCCACGATGACGATCCGGACGGCTTCCGGCGCTCCGTCGACACCTGAGTCCTTCAGCTCGAACGTTCCCACGAGCCAGGCGGCGACCTCCGCGGCCCGGCCCCCGTCGGCGACGAGGGGCCGTGCGAAGAGCAGGCAGACGGCGGCAACCGCCCGGCGCGTGCTCACGCCTCTTCCTCCTCCGCGACCGCGCTCCTTTTCTCGGAGACGCGGCGCAGGGAATGGTCGAGGATGCGCTTGCGCAGCCGGATGGACTTCGGCGTGACCTCGACGAGCTCGTCGTCCTCGATCCATCCGATGGCGAGCTCGAGAGGCATCGGGCGCGGCGGGGTGAGGCGGATGGCGAAGTCCGAGTTGGACGACCGCATGTTCGTGAGGTGCTTTTTGACGCAGGGGTTCACGACGAGGTCGTTCTCCCGCGCGCTCTCGCCGCAGATCATCCCGCCGTAGACCTCGACGCCGGGCGACAGGAACAGCGTCGAACGCTCCTCGAGCCGCTCGAGCGAATGCGCGGTCGTCTCCCCCGCCTCCTTGCATACGAGCGCGCCCCGCCCGCGGCCCGTCACTTCGCCGCGGAACGGCTCGTAGCCGTGGAAGACGTGGTACAGGAGGCCCTCGCCCTTCGTGTCCGTCAGGAACTCGTTGCGGTAGCCGAAGAGGCCGCGGGTCGGGATCTTGAACTCGATCTTCACGCGTCCCGAGCCGTGGTTCGTCATGTTCGTCATCTCGGCCTTGCGCTGGCCGAGCTTCTCGATGACGGTGCCCATCGCCACTTCCGGAACGTCGATGACGAGCTCCTCGATCGGCTCGCAAGTCTGCCCGTCGATCTCCTTCAGGATGACCTGGGGGCGGGAGAGCGCGAACTCGAAGCCCTCGCGGCGCATCATTTCGACCGTGATCGCGAGGTGCAGCTCGCCGCGCCCCGACACGCGGAAGGCGTCGGGGCTGTCGGTCTCCTCCACGCGCATCGCGACGTTCGTGCGCAGCTCCTTCTGGAGGCGCTCTCCGAGATTGCGGCTCGTGACGTACTTGCCCTCGCGGCCGGCGAACGGCGAGTCGTTCACGCGGAACGTCATGGAGACGGTCGGCTCGTCGATGGCGATGGGCGCGAGGGCGACGGGATTCTCCGGATCGGCCAGCGTCTCGCCGATCGTGACCTCCTCGATGCCGGAGATGACGACGAGGTCGCCGGCGTGCGCTTCCTCGACCTCGACGCGCTTCAGCCCCTCGAACGCCAAGAGCTTCGCGATCCTCGCCTTCGCCACGGTGCCGTCGAGCTTGCAGACCGAGACCTGCTGCCCCGGCTTGACCGTCCCGTTCACGATGCGGCCGATGAGAAGCCGGCCGAGGTAGTTGTCGTAGTCCAGCGAGGCCACGAGGATCTGCAGCGGGGCGGCGGGGTCACCGCCGGGCTCCGGCACCTCCACGAGGATCGCGTCGAGGAGCGGCCGCACGTCCGTCTCCGTGTGGTCCACCTCGCGGCGCGCGAAGCCGTGCTTGGCGGATGTGTACACGATCGGGAAGTCGAGCTGCTGGTCCGTGGCGCCGAGGTCGACCATGAGGTCGAACACCTCGTCGATGACCTGATGCGGCCGCGCGTCCGGCCGGTCGACCTTGTTCACGACGACGATGGGCTTCAGTCCCAGCTCGAACGCCTTGCGCAGGACGAAGCGCGTCTGGGGCATCGTGCCCTCGGCCGCGTCCACGACGAGAAGCACCGCGTCCACCATCTTGAGGACGCGCTCCACCTCGCCGCCGAAATCGCTGTGGCCCGGCGTGTCGACGATGTTGATCTTTGTCCCGTGGTAGTGGATGGACGTGTTCTTCGCGAGGATCGTGATGCCGCGCTCTCTCTCGAGGTCGTTGCTGTCCATGATCCGCTCGGTGCCGGACATCGCCTCGTTCGCGCGGAACGTGCCGGACTGCTTCAGGAGGCAGTCCACGAGCGTGGTCTTGCCATGGTCGACGTGCGCGATGATCGCGATGTTACGGAGTCCGGACATGGGGCCTGCTTTCGAGACGCGGGGCCACGGAATTGGCCGCCTCGCGGGTCTTGCAGGTTACCAGACCGCGGGAACCGGAGCGACCGCGGCCGGCCCCGACGTCAGGAGCACCAGAAGAGAGAAACGGGCGGAAATGGTCCGCATCGACCTCCTGCCCTCCTCCGGAACTCTTGACGATTATAGACTTAGCGGCGCCGGAACCGATGCGGCCACTTTTTCGTTATACGGACTCGAGGACCATGCCGCTAGAGCCTCACCCCGATGCCGAGCTCGTCGCCCGCTGCCAGAAGGGGGACGAGGGCGCCTGGGCGGACCTCGTCGCGGCCTATGGGAAAAAAGTTTACGGGATCGCCTGGCACATGACGTACGACCGCGCGGAGGCCGAGGAGCTGGCGCAGGACTGTTTCCTCAAGGTCTGGCAGAACCTCGACCGCTACGAGCCCACCGAAGCCTCGCTTCTCGCCTGGATCGCGGCGCTCTCGCGGAACTTGTGCATTGATCACTACAGAAGGAGAAAAAGGGAGAAGGGGTTCTTGTTCCTCTCCGACGACGCCGTCTCGACGCTTCTTCCGGCAACGGACGACCCGCAGGCGGACGCCGTGCGCCGCGAGCGCGTGAGAATGCTGCTCGACGCGATCTCCGAGCTGCCCGACGAGCTGGCCGAGGTCGTGATCCTGCGCGACCTCGACGGCCTCGATTACCGCGAGATCGGCGACTTCCTGAAGCTGGCCGACGGCACGGTGAAGTCGCGCCTGAACCGCGCGCGGATCGAGCTCGCCCGCGTCGTGCGGGGGCGCGTCGGGGCCTCGACGGGAGACGGAAGGTCGCTCTATTCGCCCTTCGGCCCGCGCACCACGACGGCCACGGGAGGCGCGCGATGAGCGCGGCCTGCCGCGCCTTCGAGCAGCGCCTCGCCGAGGCCCTCGACCGGGCCGGGGAGAGCGCCACGGCCGCGGCGGCCCGCGCCCTCGCGGCCGCCGACGCGCACGCGGCGGAATGCCCCGCCTGCGCGCTCCTCGCGACGCTCGTCGCGGGACACGCGGGCGTCTTCGCGTTCCTCGCGCGTCCCGAGCCCTCGCCCGAGTTTCTCTCGCGCCTCTCGGAGACTCCGGCCGACGTCCGCGCGCGCCAGGAGGCCTCGGAAGTTCTCTCGTTCCTCACGCCGGGGGCGCTCGCGCGGCCGGAACCCTCGCGCGCGCTCCTGAAGCGCTTGCTCGCCGTCCCTGAGCCCGCGATTTCAGGCGCCGTGTCGAACGTCTCGCGCGGCATCTTCGGCCGGCTGAAACCCGTCGTGACCGACTGGCGGTTCGCCGTCGTGGCCGCGTACGCGGCGACGTTCCTGATCGTCGCGCTCCTGCGCGTGGACCCGATGTCGGTGGCCCGCGGTGCGGCGAACGACCTGACGTCCGCGGGCGAGCGCGCGCTTTCAGAAGCGCGCATCGCCGCGGTCCACCGCTTCGACGAAAGCGCCCTCGGCCGGGCGACCGCCCCGATCACGAAGCGGCTCGACTATCGCGTGTATCGCGCGTTCGCCGCGGGCCGCGCCCGCGCCGTCGCTTATTCGCAGCTCGTCTTCGAGAAAATCTTCGGCGGAGCGGTCGATGTCCTGCAGGCCTCGCACGACACGCCGGAACCTTCCGAGCCCTTTCGACGTTCCTGACGACAGGTGGAAACGATGAACGACACCAGCACGAACCCACAGCCCCCGAACACGCCTTCTCTCTCGCCGGCGCCGGCGCCGCCGCCGCCCCCGATTGCCTTCGGACCCGCGGGCGCGTTGCCGACCGCGCCGCTGCCGAAGAACCCCGGTGCCGCGGGCGCCCTCGGGATCATTCCGGGCATGGGACATCTTTACCTCGGCCTCTACCAGCGTGCCGCGATTCTCTTCGGCATCTGGGTCCTGTTCATCTCGCTGGCCGAACACTCCCACGGGCCGTTTCCGGGCATCGCCATTCCGTTCTGGATGGTCTTTTCGATCATCGACGCCACGCGCCAGGCGAAGGCGATCAACGCGACGGGCCGGCCCGAGTCGAACATCCTCGGTTCCGACGAGCCGGTGCGCGTGAGCGGAAGCCTCACGGCCGGCGTCCTCCTCATCCTGATCGGCGGGTTCCTGCTCCTCGACCGGTTCGTGACGATCGACCTGTCGTTCCTGAACGACTGGTGGCCCGTCCTCCTCGTCGCCTTCGGCGCGTGGCAGGTGTTCCGCCACTATCAGGGCAAGCGCCCGGCTTCGGGTGAGGGCTCAGTCCCCCAGTGAGGTGACGAGGACGATGGTCTTGACGAGGATCGCGCCCGTGCGCGGATCGATGAGGCGGTCCTCGATGTCGATCTCGAGGGCGCCGTCCGCGCGGTTCCAGCGCGCGGACCGCCCTCTCTGGCCCACGGCTTTCGCAACCGCCGCCGCATCCGCCTGGATCGCGCCGCTCTTGATGCCGTCCCTGACGTCGGCCTCGAGATTGCGCTCGGCGAAGATGAAGAGCGATTGCGGGAGCTGCCGCTCGTAAGCGGCCACGCTCTCGTCCACCGACTTCGGCGTCGTGAAGACCGCGATCTTGAGCTTCCCGAGCCGCTTTCTCAGCTCGGCCTTCTCGGCCGCGCTCCGCGACGTGTCGGCGTCGAGGCGGGCCAACGCTTGCCGCGTCTCGACGGCGGCGCGGTCGGTGAAGACCTGCGTGAGGACGGGGTCGATCTCCCCTCCGGGAGGGAACGGCACGCCCGGAATCGGCGAGGGGGGCGCCGCGAGAGCGAACGCGAGAGCGAGAGCGATCGGCACGAGAGGATTCTAGCGGCCTTCCTACTCCCGCGTCTTCACGACGATCTCGGTTGGCTGCCCCGCCACGTAGCGGAGCGAGCATTCGGCGAAGCCTTCGCACTTCACGCAGATTCCGTCGCGGTCGCCCTTGAAATCGACGGGTTTGCAGATGTTCACGCCGGGGACGACGAGCTTCCCGAGCTCCGCCGCGAACTCGCGCTGGCGCGGCGGCGGGTCGCCGCCTCCCTGCGTCGCCCGGCGCAGGTCCTCGACCTTCGGGAACAGCTCGCGGTTGCGGCGCTCGAGCGCCACGTCCTCGCGCAGCGCGCCGGCGGATTTCACGGCGACCACCGCGGACTTCGCCGCCTTCTTCACCCGGTGCGCGCCATGGTGCCGGATCCAGAAGAAGAGGAATCCCGCCCCGGCGCCGGCCACGGCCACGAAACCCGCTCCTGGCCGCCCTGCGAGCGTCGCCTTCAGAAGGCCCCAGCCGAGGCCGGCCACGGCCAGCCACGCGAGCCACTTCACCTTCACGGGGATCACGAAGAAGATCAGAAACTGCATGTCGGGGAAGAGGAACGCGTAGGCGAAGAGCATCGACGTGCCCGTCACGATGCCCCCCGAGGCGAGCGCGTTTCCCGTGACGAGCGCCGCGAGCGAGGCCCCGAACGTCGTGACGAGCCAGAAGACGGTGAACTCGCCGGTTCCCCACTCCGCCTCGAGCGCGGAGCCGAGGATGTAGAGGATGAGCGTGCCGAAGAAGAGCCCGAAAGGCTCCTCGTGCAGGAACTGGTACGTCACGAACGTCCACGGCCTCTCGAGCGCCATCTGCGGATCGAACCCGAAGAGCGCGAACGTCTTTTCGGGATTCATCTTCGAGAGGAAAAAGAGGATGAAGTGAAAGCTGCAGAGCGGCAGCGTGAGGCCGAGCTTCGGCGCGAAGAGATCGTGGCGATCGCTCATTCGTCTCTCACGCGTCGCTCATCCGCGCCGCCCGAACCGCCTCTCGAGCTCCTCGTGCGAAAACGCGAGGAGGATGGGCCGCCCGTGCGGGCACGTCCACGGGTCGCGGCAGGCGGCGAGGTCCGCGAGGAGCCGCGCGGCCTCGGCCGGCGCGAGGCGGTGGTTCACCGTGATCGCGCCGCGGCAGGCGAGTGACGCGGCGAGGATCTCGCGCCGCAGCGCGGGTGAGGACGCGGAGCCCTCGGGCAGCGCCGCGAGGCGCGCGAGGGTGTCGCGGAGCGCGGGGAGGACCGAGGAGACCGGCGTCTCGGGCGGTGTGGCCGAGACGAGAAACGTCCGGCCCGAGAGCTCCGAAACCACGAAACCCGCTTCGGCAAGGAAGTCATCCGACCGCGAGAGGAGCGTCGCTTCGTCCGGCGTCGCCTCGAACGTCACCGGCGTCAGGAGATTCTGCGAGGAGACCTCCGACGTCTCGAGCCTCCCAAGGAATCTCTCGTACCTCACGCGCTCGTGCGCGACGTGCTGGTCGATGAGAACCAGGCCCTCCTCGCCTTCGGCCACGAGGAACGAATCGCGGTACTGGCCGAGGAGGCGGAGAGGGCCGAGAGGGGAAGAAGAAAGAGAAGAAGAGATTTCTTCTGAATAAGAAGAGGGAGACAGGGCCGTCGCGGGTGCTTCGAGGAGCGTTCCGGCGCCCGCGCCGTAGCGAGCCGCCCCCTCGCCGAGCGCCGACGTCCCACCCTGCGCGGGCACCCATTCATGGAAATTTCCGAACGCCTCCCCTTCCACCGCCACCGCCCCCTTGCCGGCCGTCAGGGCGGCCACGAGACCGCGGTGGACGAGCGCGTGCACGGTGCTGGGGTCGCGGAAGCGGACCTCCAGCTTCTGCGGGTGCACGTTCACGTCGCAGAGCTCCGGGGCGCAGGTGAGAAACAGCGCGAATCCCGCGTGGCGGTCCGAGCGCAGCACCTCCCGCGTAGCGAGAGCGACGGCATGCGCCACGGTCGCGTCCCGGATGGCGCGGCCGTTCACGAAGAACCATTGGTGCGCCCGCGACGGAAACGTCGCGTCCGGCCGCGTGACGGCGCCCGTAAGCGTCATGCCGTTGAACGCGAAGTCCACGTCGCGCGGGGGCACCGGGGCCGCGAGGCCGAGGACCTCGCGGAACCGCGACGCGATCCCGATCGCCGGCGGCAGATCGAGGAGGAGCCGCGGCCCCGCGCGCAGCGTGAACGCCACGTCCGGGCGAGAGAGGGCGAGCGCCGTGACGGCCTTCACGACCGCGCGCAGCTCGGCCTCGGCGCTCTTCAGGAACTTGCGGCGTGCCGGAACGTTGCCGAAGAGGTCCTCCACGACGACGCGCGTGCCCTTCGGGTGGCGCGCGGGCGAGACGCGCGGGGGTGCGCTCCGCTCGGCGATGACTTCGGTCCCGAGGCCGGACTCGTCCGGCGACGTCGTGAGGACGAGGCGCGAGACGGACGCGATCGAGGGCAGCGCCTCGCCGCGAAAGCCCATCGTGCCGATCGAGGACAGGTCCTGGAACGTGCGGATCTTGGAGGTCGCATGCCGCTCGAGGGCCAGCCGCGCGTCCCCGGGAGACATGCCGGAGCCGTCGTCCACGACCTCGATCCGCGCGATCCCCCCGCCTTCGACATCCACGCGGACGCGCCGCGCGCCGGCATCGAGCGCGTTCTCCACGAGCTCCTTGACGGCGGACGCCGGGCGCTCCACGACCTCGCCTGCGGCGATCTGGTCTACGAGCGCGTCGGGGAGAACACGGACGAGTCCCGACACGCCCGGGATGTTAGCGACTTCGGGGCACGTTGCGTTCAGTGAACCGCCATCGCCTTCTCCACGTCCGCGATCTCCCGCGAAGCCGCGCACGACAGGCACTCCGGCCCTTTTTCCGTGACGAGGACGTCGTCTTCGATCCTGACGCCGATGTTCCACCACTTCGGGTCGACGCCCTCGCTCTTCTCCGGGACGTAGATGCCCGGTTCCACGGTGAGGACCATCCCGGGGCGAAGCGTCGCGTTCGACGAGAAGTAGCGCGTCCAGCGGTCCTTCGGATCTCCAAACTCATAGCTGCCGGCGTCGTGGACGTCGAGCCCGATCCAGTGCGAGACGCCGTGGGGGAAGAACGCGGCGAACGAGCGCGAGGTCTTCACCTCCTCGCGCGTGCCCTTCAGGAGGCCGAGCTTCAGGAGCCCGTCCACGATGACCTCGTACGCGGCGTCCTGGATCTCGTGGTGCCTCGCCCCGGGCGCCGCCTTCGCGATCCCGGCCTTCTGCGCCGCGAGGACGATCGCGTAGAGCGCGCGCTGTTCGGGCGAGAACGTGCCGCTCACGGGATAGCTTCGGGTCACGTCCGCGGCATACAGGCCGTATTCGCACGCCGTGTCGTTCACGATCATCTCCCCGGCGAGCATCGTGCGATTCGCGTCAGGGTAATGGAGGATGACCGAGTTCGGCCCCGACCCCACGATCGGCGCGTAGGCCATGCGCGCGGAGCCGCCCGCGAGGCAGCGCTCGACCATGACGGCCTTGAGGACGCCCTCGTTCACGCCGGAGCGCGCGCGCGTCAGCGCGATGCGGTGGGCCTCGACCGAAAGCCTCACCGCTTCGCGCAGGGTCGCGATCTCCGTCGCGTCCTTCACGAGGCGCATCTGCCCGAGGAGCGGCGCGACGTCGAGCACGGGGAGCGGCTCGGGGCCTGCCGCCGCGAGCGCCTGCCAGGCCGAGAGAAGCTTCTCGCGGAAGTCCTTGTCGCGCGCGTCCACGTAATAGAGAGCCTTCGCTCCCGCGAGAAGCGTCCGGGATTCCTTCTGAAAGTCAGCCATGGGATAGGCGGCGTCGGCCCGAAACTCCGTCGCGCCTTCGACGCCGACGCGGCGTCCCGTCCACCGCTCCTCGGCCCAGCTTTTCGGCTTGACGAACAGCGTGTAGCGCTTTCCTTCCGCCGCGCCCGGCCGGAAAACCGCGATTGCGTCCGGCTCGGAAAAGCCCGTGAGATACCACACGTTCGAATCCGGCCGGTAGGCATCGAGGAGATTCCCGGGTGGCTCTGCCGGAGCGCGCAGGACCACGACCGCGTCCGGCGGCAGCTTCGCGGCAAGCGCCGCGCGATGCGAGGCGAACCAGCCCGGGCCTGGCGCGGGCGGCCCGGCCGCGGCGAGCGCGGACGAGCAGGCGGCAAGGGCGACGAGGAGCGTCGGGATGCGCATGGGACCTCCGAGGCGGCGGAAGTGTAACGGCAGAGGGTGCGCCGGGCAGCCCTTGACGGCCGCCCGGTTCGACATGTACCGTGTTCCTGTACAGGAGGAGCGAGCGTGCCCACCAGCGAAACGACCTACACTTACGCACGAGCGAACTTCGCCGCCATCTGCGACGCCGTCGCTTCCTCCCGGGAAGCGGTCGTGATCCGGCGCCGCGGCGCCCACGACGTCGCGCTCGTGGCCGCCGACGAGCTGCGGAGCCTCATGGAAACAGCTCATCTCCTCCGATCCCCGAAGAACGCCGAGCGACTTCTGCGCGCGCTGGGGCGCGCGCGCCGTCGCAGAGGCTCGCCGCGATCGGTCGCGAACCTCCGCCGGGAACTGGGGCTTGGCGACGCCCGCTGACGCGGGTTCGCCCGTGAAAGGCCGCCGCGAAGCTGTCTTCCAGAAGGAGTTCCTCGAAGACCTGAGGTTCTGGGTCGACACGAACCGCCGCGTCGCCCTCCGGGCGCTCGACCTCGTCGAGGCGATTCTGCGCGACCCTTTCCGGGGTCTCGGGAAGCCGGAGCCCCTGAAGTACCTCGGCTCCGGAGTCTGGTCACGCCGCCTCACCGAAGAGCACCGCGTCGTCTACCTGGTCCGCCACGACCGCGTCGACTTCCTTCAGGCGCGGTATCACTACTGAACCGTTGCTCTGAATCGCCACACACACCTCGACACCTCACTAGCCCTCCCCATCACCGTCCGTCACTCCCGGCTGGACGCCCTCGCTTGGCTTGAAGGAGGAAAGGAAGGGTTAGCTTGGCCCGCGCATGAGCTTCCGAAAGCCCAAGGTGTCGAGAAAAACGATACCGGGGAAGCGTTCACTCACCGGCCGCGAGTGGGCCGTGGAGGTATCGTTCGAGATTGGTCGCCCAGTCGGACGGGCCAACCACCTGGAGCTCGAGAGCCGTTTCCAGGAAGCTGCGCCCCTGCTGCGGGCGAGGGACGGGCTCGACAGTTACGCGAACCTTGGTGTTGGCTTCGAGGTCGACCGGGCCGTCAAGCCGAATCACGCCGCCATCGTAGGTACCGGTCAGAGTCACGCTCACGACAGGAAGTATACCTTCGTAGAGTTTCACTCCGGCAGATTGGGTCCGACGGCCTCACGCGAGACGAGGCGATCTTCTGGACGCGGAAGCGCCCGTGAAGAGCCACTGCTCGAAAGATCCTTGATCGAGCGAAGCCGTTTCAGAAGACCTTGGCCTCACGAAAGAGCAAGTCGAGCAGGCGGTCGCGTTCGAGCAGCGGGCGAAGCGGAAAACGGCCTGATACCTCGGGGGCCGCGAGCCCCGCTTGTCAGTGCAGATCGGATACGAGGCAACTCCCTGGATCGATGTAAATACGCTGGATGTGCGCGGGATGAAGATGATCAAAGTCCTTGTCGGCCGTTAAGAGCACCGCGCTGGTGGCCTTCGTCACGGCAGCGATCCAAAGGTCGTTCTGACCCATTTTCTCACGGGAGCCCCTCGGGTAAGCCCGGGATGCTGTGACCATCTCGACGTAGCAAGTGATCACGTCATCATCGTAGATATCCACGGTGACGAGGGACTCCAGCATCCTCTGAAGTGCGCCACGCTTCGCCGGGCCCCACCCATTCGCCGCGGCCAATGCGAGGATCTCGCCGTGGGTTACTGAACAGATCAGGTGGCGCCCCGGTTGGCTGGAGAGCTTGTACGTAGTGTCGATGTAGCGGCCGAGCTCTTTACCGCGAATCAGCGGCAGCAGCACACTTGTGTCGAGAAGGTAAGGCGGTTCCGCCATCAGCTCATGTTATGCAGGGCTGCCAGGAGTTCCTCGTCCGTTTCATCTCCTGGCCATGTACCGAAGAACGCGGCAACCCCGCATTTGGAATAAGCCTGCTGACGGAGTTCTTTCGGCAGTTCCCTCTGGTCCAAAGCTCGCGGAACCCTCGACCAGAAGCTCTGAACGCCCTCGCCGAGCTCAAACGAATCAACGTCGATGCGAAGCACCCGGCCCGAGGGACGATAGATCGCTTTGCCCAGCACCACGACCCTTCGATTGAGGAATCCTGCCAGCGGCTGAACGTCATCGCTTAGAAATACACCCTTCACTTCATTGCCGTCATCGAGCCGAAGAGCGAGCGTTTGCGTGCTGACTCGAATCATGTCGAGCATTCCGGCTACGCGAACCTGTCGAGGTGGGGGAATCTCAAACCTCAATGTCTCGGCGGTTTCGACGGTGGCCTTGCTGACGATGGCTTCTGGGAGCGACCGGCCTTCACGATCCTCGACAATGATCTCGTCCACGCCCTCGCTGAGGGTCCTCTTGAAGGCAGAGACGCGCTGCAGTAAGTGGCTATCGAAACCATCGCTCTCTTCGTTGCCCGAACGCACCTCACGAATGACCCCTGCCAGGAGGTCCAGTGAAGTCAGGCCTGGGTCAGGTCTATTCGGCCAGATCTCGTTCTGGTCGTACAGAATCGCAGCGGATTCGCCCAGCGTTGAAACCTCGAAGTGGAACACCGCGTCCTGATCGCGAGAGACGCCGATGAACCGGATGTCAGAGGCTGACGACAACCACGTGGGCGGCCGCCCCGGCCCGGCGCTCTGCCCCCGGAGAGTCATGAGCACGCTGTCCTTCACGGCGGGCTGCAGTCGCCGCAGCACTTCACCTGACACCCCCGCCGTGGGGCGGTTACCGAAGGCTTCGCTCCGGAGTCGGACGGTCTGTTCGACGACCTTCACTTCAGCCCTCCCTTCGAAGGCGATTGCCGTAGGCGCGTCAGGCGTGCCCTTTGTCGACGAGTGTACGCTTTGACGCCTCGCCCATATGCTCTCGTCCAGGCGACAATCGCTCCAGCAACGCCCCCGCCGACTCGTACCCTCGCCCCTCTCCCCGCGCCAGATCGGCTTCGGTTGGAACCAGCTCGCCGCGGAAGGCCTTCGCGAGGATGGCCTGCATGACCTTGTCGGAACGCGCCGTCGCTGCGGCGACGCGCTTCTCGATGGCGTCGGCGAGCTTGAAGAGCGCCTCGACGCGGCGGAAGATCTCGTCCTGCTCATCTTTCGGCGGCAGAATGAGAAAGAGCCTGTACTGCTCACGGATCGGAACGAAATCTCGGGTCGTTTGCGACATGACCTGGGCGAGCTGCGAATAGAACTGTGGCGCGGCAAACAGGAAGACAAGATATCCCGGATTGATTATCTGTACGTCCGGTCGGTAGTAGGTCGTCTGCGGAGTCAGGACGCACTCCCGGTCGTTCAGGGCTGAGCGCCCCACGCTTCCCTTGTGCGTGAGGATCGCGTCGCCGGGTCGGGCGAAGCCGACGCGGAGCTTCTCGAGGGGCTTGCCGGAAACCTTATAGGCCCCGTCGTAGTCGATCTGAAAGCCTCTTACTTGCGCCGCGGTTATGAATGGAAGGCCGGCGGCAGTGAAATCTGCCACCTTGGGGTGGTTCGCTCCATGGTTTCCATCCTTGACGTCAAGTAATGCACCCAGGCGTAGGAGCTGCGCGACAGAAAACGCCCCCCAACTTTCGGGCAGCTCAAGCGAATCGATAACTTCCGGGGTGTCCACCGACTCCGGCACGCCTCGGCGCGGCCGCGAATCCAGCCTCGGAGCGAGGGCGTTCAGGCTAACTTCGATCTGCCTGTTGGGGTGCGCTTCTCGCCATTCCGCCGTTAGACGGCCATCGCACGCCGCTCCGAGAACCGCCTGCCGGAAGCGCTTGAGGATGGCCGGCACGCGCGCCAGGCGCTCGCGCGCGGCGTTCACGCTCGCCAGCAGCTCCTCGACCTTCGCCACGATCCGTTTCTGCTCGGCGAGGGGAGGAATCAGTAAGGATTCGTCGTAGATCAGCTCTCGGCTCAAACCCGGAATTGCGCTTGAACTCTCGAGCTTCGACAGGTCTGCGTACCGGAAGGCGAACGCTACGTACCGCGGATCGAGGCCGCGAAAGTCATCCAGGAAATAGGTGGTGTCAATTGCCCAGAAGGACCCCGTGTGGAGATGAACGGCACCAACCGACCCCTTTCGGCCGATCAGGACCACCGGACCCTTTCCGAGCGGCACATTGTGCGAACCGACGATGCCGTTCGAGCCGAAGACAGCGACGTCGCCGCCCTTACGAACCTCCTCCTTTAGTGCCTTCCCGTACTTAAGTTCAAAAAGGCTCCGAACCGTTACAGCCGCCCAGCCCTCAGGCACGTCGATCCCCTCACTAGCGGACGTCCTTTCCGCCCCAGCCGACCGGCTCACTCCACCGCCCCGTTCTCCAGCATCGCCAGAACCTGTTTCAGCTCCGCGACAGCCCCATCCAGTTCTTCGATCGCATCAGTCACTAGCTCTTCAGGCTCCGGCAGATCGTCGGGGTCATCGACGGACTCTTCCTTCAGCCACTTGAAGCTGTCGAGCTTGAAATCGCGCTTCGCGATCTCGGCGATCTCGAATGACCGCCAGCGGTCTTCTTTCGACTGCTCCGGCTTGCGCCTGGAGCGGCCATTGGAATCCGTTCCGTAGCACTTCTCGAACTCGGCGAAGTGCGCGGGTGTCAGTGGCCGGTCCTTCTTCGTGATGCCGGGGATGTTCGTCCGGGCGTCGTAGATCCACGTCGTCTCGGCCGGCCGGCCCTTCGTGAAGAACACGACGTTCGCCTTCACGCCCTGGCTATACGGGGTGAACGTTCCTCGCGGCAGACGCAAGACTGTGTGGAGGTCGCAGTCCTCGCAGAGGATCTTGAAGACCTCACCGGCCTGGTCGGCGAAGAGGCAGTTGTCGGGCAGGACGACGGCGGCGCGGCCGCCGGGCTTCAGGATCGTCAGGACGTGCTGGAGGAAGTTGAGCTGTTTGTTCGACGTCGAGACCGTGAAGTCGTCGCGGTCGGGTGCCTGGTTCGCGCCTCTCGTTCCGAACGGCGGATTCGTGAGGACGACGTCGAAGCGGTCGGAGCCGGGGACCTCGTAGATCGAATCGCCGAGGACAATGTGCGGGTTGATGCCGTGGAGGAACAGGTTCATCAGCGCCAACCGCCGCGGCCGGGCGACGAGGTCCTGGCCGAAGTAGGTCTTGTTCTTCACCCGCTTCGCCACGTCGCGGTCGAGCGCGCCCCCCTTCGCCTCCTCGACGAGCCACTCGTAGGCCGCGACGAGGAAGCCTCCGGTGCCGCAGGCCGGGTCGGAGATCGTGAACTCCAGGTTGGCGCGTGGATCAGGCTTCATGCACCTCACGATCGATTTGATCAGGACGCGCGGGGTGAAGTACTGCCCGGCGCCCTTTTTCCCCTCGCTCGCGGCCTTCTCCAGGAGCCCCTCGTAGGCCTCGGCCTTCACGTCGACGCCGAGCGAAGTCCACTCCGTCTCGTCGACCAGGTTGATGAGCTTCTTGAGGTTGACGGGGTTGTTGAAGCGGGACTGCGCCTCCGTGTAGATCTCTCCCAGGATGCCTGGCGTCTTGCTCAGGGTGCGCAGGAGATCTGTGTAGTGATCGGTCAGGGCGGTGCCGCTCTTGTCGCGAAGCCTCGGCCAGTCGCACCCCTTCGGGAGCGCGACCTTCCGTTCATCGGCCATCTTCAGGAAGAGCAGGTACGTGATCTGCTCGATGTAGTCGCCGTAGTCGATGCCGTCGTGGCGAAGGGTGTGGCAGAAGCCCCAGAGTTTCTGGACGACGTCGGTCATGCTGCGATCGCCTCATTCAATGTTCGGAGAAGGTTCGGGAGCTTGCCGTCGAAGTCGCGGTTCGCGGCGCCCCAGCCGCCCGGCCGGCTGAGGACGGGCGTGACGTCGAAGTCACCTTGATCGATCGAGAGGTTGACGGTCATGTGCTCGCGAATGCGGTCGAGCCAGGCGCTCTGCGCCGGCGTGAACGTGCGGCCCGCCGCAATACGGTCAAAGGCGCGCCCGACACGTTCCTCGGCGGTCAGGAGCGACTCTTCTTCGCGCGCGGCGTGCTTCACCATCGAGATGATGTCCACGAGGTCCTTGTTGTACTGCGCCTTGTGGGCCTGCTGAAGCCGGTCCACGGTGAAGTGGTCGGGGGCGGTGCGGAGCTTCAACCGCAGCTCGGTCAGGGCATCCGTCCCCCAGTCCTTCGGCCGCCCCAGGAGGATCTGGATCGCCTCGATCTTCGAGGGATTCTCGCGCACGAAGCGCGCGAAGGCCGCCAGGTAGTCCTCGGGCTTGACCTCGCTGACGTAGGACTCGGAGGAAACGCTGTCCTCGTATTCGAGGGCCTTCAGGAATGTCCGCTTCCGACGCGGGTATTCGACAAGAAGCCGCTGAAAGTCCTTGTCCCGCAGCAGCTTCATGGCTCCCGTGAAGTCCTTCTCCAGGTTTCGGGGAAGCTCCCGCGCGTAGCGCCCGATGTCTCCGTCGGCGATTCCAAAGCCGGCGAACATCTCGCGCGCCTCGGGCACCATCTCCTTGTCGATGCGCTGGAGCCGCTTGACGAGGCAGCGGACGTTGTACGCGCGGTCGCGGTTGGCCCAGATGTCCTCAACGATCTCCGCGATTGTCCGCGTCGGCTTCTCGGGCGGATCGGCCGTGATCGCCGTCGCGCTCCTGAAGTACTGGAGCAGCGTCCCGCCGAAGCAGTCGAAGACGGTGAAGTGGGACTTGTCCGGGTATCTGTCGCTCCGCCGGGTTCCGCGCCCGAGCATCTGCTCGAACAGGATGCGCGACTTCACCGGCCTTAAGAAGACGATGTATTCGAGATCCGGAATGTCGACGCCCGTGGAAAGCAGGTCCACCGTGACGACGATGCCGGGGTTCGGACGATTCCGGAACTCACGGATGCGCTGGAGCGGCCGGTCCACGCGGCCGGTGATCTTCCGGACGAACTCCTCGCCGCGGCCGAAGATCCCGACAGCGAGTTCAACGAGCTGGTCCGCGTGGGAGGTGTGCGGGAGATCGTTCGCCGCGAAGATGAGCGTCTTGGGAAGGCGGCCGTACTTCTTCTCGTGCTCCAGGGCGTACTTTCGGACCTCCTCGAGGATCTTCCTGTTGGAATCGGGCGAGGTGACCGTGTGCTCGATCTCGGTCGAGGCGAACTCGCGCTCATCCTCGATCTCGTCGAGCTTCTCGAGGCCGGTATCAGGGTCGACTACCGCGACTCGCTCCCCTTCCTTCAGGAAGACGCCGTTCATGCGGACGTTCGACGTGATGCCGACGGCGTCGTAGTCGACGAGATAACCCTCCTCGACGGCCCGGCGGTACTCATAGCGGTAGACGACGTCCGTGAAGTAGGCTTTCGTGTGGGCGGCCGGAGTGGCGGTCAGGCCGATCTTGATGGCATCGAAGTGGCTGAGCGTGTTCCGCCAGAGGGATTCCTCCGCCGTCGTGTAGCCGCGGTGACACTCGTCCGCGATGACGACGTCGAAGGCGTGGATCGGGATGTCGAGCTTCTCGGCGTCGTCGTCGATCTCGTCGCCCTCGCCACCCCAGACGGCGCCCCGCCCGAAGAGGTTGATGGCCATCCGCTGGATGGTGCAGACGTAGACAAAGGCGTGTTTCGGCTGGGGATCGGTCAGATAGGAGCCCGGCAACACCTTCGGGTCGAACTTCTCGTCCTCGTCGAAATCGCCCTTCTGGAATTTCTGGCTGTACACCTCGTAGATCTTGTCGAATTTCAGGTTTGGCTCCGGCGCGAACGAGGCGAACGTGCGCACGGCCTGGGCTGCGAGGGCGCGGCGATCCACGAGGAAGAGGATTCGCTTCCCGACACCCGATTTCATCAGGCGATAGGCCTCATTCACGAGCGTGAATGTCTTGCCCGTGCCGGTCGCCATCGCCACGAGCATCTGCCGCTTCCGGTCGGCGATCGCTTGCTCGATCGCGGTGTTGGCCTCGATCTGGTAGGGCCGCAGGCGCGGGTAGGCATTGGGGTCGCCGGCAAGCCAACGGCACTCTTCCTCGAAGTCGCGGGTAAACATCTCCGCGAGGGCTGCCGGCTGGTGGAAGCGCGCGATCGGACGGGAGCGGTTCAGCTTGTGGCGAACGTCGTGAAACCAGATGACCTCGCCGTTCGTGGAGTAGAGGAACGGAACATGGTAGCCGCGGAAGTTGATCGGGCCGTCCGCCGCGCCCTTCGAGTACCGCTCCGCCTGGGTGAGCACGTTCTGCGGGCCCAGCGTGACCTTCTTCGCTTCGACGATCCCGAGAAGCTGACCGTCGACAACGAAGGCGTAATCAGCGGGCCCGTTCTCTGTCGGGTACTCCGCGAGGGCGTGCCCGGAAAGACCTGTGATAGTCAACCCACCTTTGAAATCGACCACTTTCCAGCCGGCGGCCTTCAGCCGCGGGTCGATGCGATCCCGCCGGGTCTGGCGTTCAGACTCCACGGGCAGCTCCGGAACATGACTTCGCGACGGCCACGGTGTACGTCAATGATAGAGGCTGGCTGCGTGGTGAGACGTGCGGCCGGATTTCCTTTGTCCTGGCGCCTGCGCCGTCTAGAATCGAAATGTCATGAAGACATCCGATTTGATCCAATTCGCCCGTCGCGACTGGGATGCGCTGGCGGATCTGAAGGCGGCTCATTGGAAGGATTCTGGTGCCGCTGAGGCACTGCGGGTCGGTGATGAGCTTCGGCGCTTCGCCCAGCGCCAGCACCCCGGCTGGCCCAGCGAGGAGGAGCGGCGACTGGACCTCGAGACGCATCTGCGGGTGACCACCGCCCTTCAACGTGCCGGCCTCCGCTGGAAACGCTGAGGCGGAGCGCGCTACTTCGCCTTGCTCGTCGTCCCCAGCGGGCTCTCGCGTTCAGAGCTTCCGATGCTGGAATGGACGGGCGTCTTTCCCGCTGTACGTCGCCACGATCTGGCCGCTGCCCCTGAGCAGGTATTTGTACGTGACGAGCCCGTCGAGGCCCACGGGGCCGCGGGCATGGATACGGCTCGTCGAGATCCCGACCTCCGCTCCGAAGCCGTAGCGGAAGCCGTCGGCGAAGCGCGTGGAGGCGTTGTGGAAGACGCCGGCCGCGTCCACGCGGCCCAGGAACGCCTCGGCGGCGACCTTGTCGGCGGTGACGATGGTCTCGGTGTGGTGCGAGCCATAACGGTTCACGTGCTCCACGGCCTCGTCGAGCGACTCCACGAGCTTGACGGACAGGATCGGCCCGCCGTACTCCGTCCGCCAGTCTTCCTCCGCCGCGGGCGCCTGATCGAGTGACGGCGCCAGCGCTCGCGTCTTCCCGCAGGCGCGGATTTCCACGCCTGCCTGAATGAGCCGGGCGAGCAGCGGGACGAGGAAGCGTGCCGCCGCGTCGCGGTGGATGAGAAGCGTCTCGGCGGCGTTGCACGCCGCCGGGTACTGGAGCTTGCTGTCGAGGACGATCGCCATCGCCATCGCCTCGTCCGCCGCGCGATCCACATAGACGTGGCAGACGCCCTCCGCGTGGCCGAGGACGGGGATGCGCGTCGCCGCCTTAACGTGCCTGACGAGGTCGTACCCGCCCCGCGGGATGACGAGGTCGATGTGCTCGTCGAGCGCGAGGAGCGCGTCCACCTCGGCCCGGCCCGCCACGGAGGAGAGCACGCCTTCAGGGATCTCAGGGAAAGACGCGAGAGCTTTCACGAAGACGTCGAGGAGCGCCGCCGTGGAGCGGGCGGACTCGCGCCCGCCCTTGAGGATCGCCGCGTTGCCCGACTTGAGCGCCAGCGACCCGATCTGCGTGACCGCGTCGGGGCGCGACTCGAAGATGACGGCGAGAACGCCGAGGGGGCACGTCACTTTCTCGAGAACGAGGCCGTCGTCGAGGAGCGTGCGTGAGAGCACGCGGCCCGATGGGTCCGGCAGAGCCGCGACGGCACGGACGCCCTCGGCCATCGAACGGATCTTGTCGCCATCCAGAGAGAGCCGGTCGAGGACGGACCGGGAGAGAGAGTTATCTTCGAAAGAACGGCGGGCGGCGGCGAGGTCGGCGGCGTTGGCTTCGAGGATGGCGGCGGTATCGCGTTCGAGGCCGGTGGCTACCTCTCTCAGAAGGTCGTCCTTCGCCTTCGTCAGGACGACAGCCAGTTTCCGGGACGCTTCGCGCGCCTGGACCGCGATCTCGAGGGCTGTTTCGGCTGCCTTCGCCGTCGTCGTCTCCACCGTCATCGTTCCCTCTGGCTCCCCCGAGGCGCGAAGACGGTCCCAACGCCCTCACCCGCGAAGAGCCGGTCGAGGACTCCGGGCATCCGCCCGTTCGCGATGACCGCGACGCCGCCCGAGCCCGTCGCGACCCTCGCGGCGTCCAGTTTCGAGGCCATGCCGCCGCGGCCGCGCCCGCTTCCGCCGTCGGCGTACCGAGCGATCTCTTCCGTGATCTCCCGGACGAGCGGGATGAGCGTGGCCGCGCGGTCGTGCGCCGGGTTGCCCGTGAAGAGGCCGTCCACGTCGGAGAGGATGACGAGGACGTCCGCCTTCACCTTGCTCATGACGAGCGCCGAGAGCCGGTCGTTGTCGCCGAAGAGGCCGCGCGCGCCCTTGCCGTCGGGCGACTCCAGCTCCAGCGTCGAGACCGTGTCGTTCTCGTTCAGGATCGGCACGGCATCCAGCTCGAAGAGTTTCTCGAGCGTCGTCGAGAGATTTTGAAAACGCGTCCGGTCGGTGAAGTCGTCTTCGGTGAGAAGGACCTGCGCGGTGAGAAGGCCCATCTTCTCGAAGCCCTCTTCGTACACGGACATCAGCCGGCTCTGCCCGATGGCGGCGCAGGCCTGCTTGAGGGTGAGCGAGCCCGGCTTCTTTTCCAGGCGCAGCCGTTGCGCCCCGAGTCCCACGGCGCCCGAAGAAACGATCAGAACTTGCCGCCCCTGTTTCTTCAGGCTCGCGACGGACTCGATGAGCCCGTACAGGCGCCCCAGCGCGACCGCGCCGTCGTCGCGCATGATCACGTTCGTCCCGGCCTTCACCACGATCCGCCTCGCCGCGGCCATGCGCTGTCGTATCCGCGCCTCGTCCATCCGGGGATTGTAGGGGCGTCGAGCGAGAGTGAGCCGCTGAGCCGGGAAATCAGCGAACTTTCGCCGCTCGCTTCCGTATATCCCGACGAGAGGTCCCGCATGTCCAAGAAACTCAAATGGATCCTGACGTCCGCCGGCGTGGTCCTGCTCGCGGGCGGGGGTGTCGTCTTCGCCTCGCGCGGCAAGGACAAGGCTAAGGGGCCCGACCAGCCCCCCTTCCGGATCGGGAAGGTGCAGGCCGAAGACCTCCAGGTGAGCGTGCGCGAGGTCGGCGTCGTCGACCCCGAGACGAAGGTCGACGTCAAGTCCGCCGTTTCGGGCCGGGTGGTCGCCCTGAAGGTCCGCGACGGCGCCGTCGTGAGGTCCGGCGACCTCCTCGCCGAGGTGGAGCCCGACGTGACCCAGGCGCAGTCGCTCTCCGACGTGAGGGCCGGCGTCACGCAGGCCGACGTCGGCCTGAAGGACGCCGAGCGTCAGCTCCGCTCGCAGGAGCGGCTCTTCAAGGACGGCCTCATCGGCGGCGAGACGCTAAAGGACTACGTCACGAAGCGCGATCTCGCGGCCGAGAACCTCAAGGCCGCGCGCCAGCGCTACGAGATCGTCGAGGGGCACGGCATCCCGATCTCCGGCGACGCGGTGACCCAGCGCGCGCGCGTGACGAGCCCGATGTCCGGCGTCGTCATCACGAAGGGCGTCGAGCTCGGCGAGACCGTGACCTCGGGCGTGTCTTCCTTCAACGCGGGAACCGTCCTGTTCACGGTGGCCGACCTCAAGACGCTCCTCATCCGCGTGAACCTCAACGAGGTCGACATCGCGAAGGTGAACGTGGGCCAGCCCGTCCGCATCACGCTCGACGCGTATCCGCAGAAGGTCTTCACGGGCAAGGTGCGTTTCGTGGCTCCCGCGGCCAAGCTCCAGGACAAGATCAAGGTGTTTCCCGTCGAGGTCGCGCTGGACGAGCTCGGGGATTCCTATCGCACGGGCATGAGCGCGAACGTCGAGATCCTCGGCGAGAAACGGAATAAGGCCGTCTCGATTCCGCTCGAGGCGCTCCAGCGCGCGGACGGAAAGACCGTCGCCTACCGCCTGAAGAGCGACCTGAAGCCCAAGCAGATCGCCGCCGCGAAGGAAGGCCTCAACGGGCGCGGCAAGTACGTGTGGCTCTCGGACCACTGGAAGGACTACTACGACGTCGTGCCCGTCGCCGCCGGCATCGCGACGCTCGAGCGCGTCGAGATCCTTCAGGGCCTCAAGGCGAACGACCAGGTCGCCCTCGAGGACCCCACGAAGAAAAAAGTCGAGAAGGACGACGACAACTGACATGTCTTCCATCATCGAGGCGCGCGGCCTGACGAAGGTCTTCGGGTCGAACGGCACCGCCGTTCACGCGCTCTGCGGCATCGACCTCACGGTTTCGGCCGGCGAGTTCGTGGCCCTCGTGGGCCCCTCAGGCTCCGGCAAGTCGACGCTCATGGCGATCATCGGCTGCCTCGACTCGCCGACCAAAGGCTCGTACGCGATCGACGGCACGAACGTGGAAGGGCTGTCGGGGGCGGCGCTCGCGCGCATCCGCAACGAGAAGGTGGGTTTCGTCTTCCAAAACTATAACCTCCTGCCGAAAGCCTCCATCGCGCGCAACGTCGAGCTGCCGCTGCTCTATGCGGGCGTCGGCCGCAAGGAGCGCCGGCGCCGGGCGCTCGAGCTCCTCGAGCGCGTCGGGATCCCCGAGAAGGCGAATGTGCTGCCCGGTGTGCTCTCGGGCGGCCAGTGCCAGCGCGTCGCGATCGCGCGCGCCCTCGCGAACACGCCCGCGCTCCTCCTCGCCGACGAGCCGACAGGCGCCCTCGACTCGAAGACGGGCGAGGAGGTCCTCGCCCTCTTCAAGGAGCTCCACCGGCAGGGGAACTCCGTCATGCTCGTGACGCACGACGCGCACATCGCGTCTCTGGCCGAACGGCGGGTCGAGCTGCGCGACGGCCTGATCGTCTCCGACGTCACGGAAAAGCGGGCGGCCTGATGCTGAGCGGCGCCTTCCGCGAGCGCCTCGCGGGCGCCTGGGTCGAGATTCGCGAGAACCTCGGCCGGTCGACGCTCCAGACGCTCGGGGTCGTCCTCGGCGTCGCATCCGT
>CABEAM010000081.1_pt1 | contig 22176 bp, 19 predicted proteins | sample 3132391 | NCBI WGS metagenome assembly CABEAM01 (sample SAMEA5534343, study PRJEB31848) | metagenome | biome: tundra; feature: field; material: soil | place: USA | collected 2013-05 | depth 0.45 m
GCCCCAGAGGCCGGTCGCGAGCGCCGCGGCCGCGGCCGCCGCGAGCGCGCGCCTCATTGCGTGGGGCCTCCGATCGTCTTCGCGAGGAAAGCGAGCTGGTCCGTGGCCTCTTCGATGAGCTTCGTCGTGGGCTTTCCCGCGCCGTGCCCTGCGCGCGTCCTGAGCCGGGCGTGATGCACGTGAGAGATCCTATCGTGACGGCCCGGCTGTACCATCTCCGGGCATGCGTCGAACGATCGCGATCCACAAGTTCGGCGGGACGTCGCTGGGCGACGCAACCCGCATCCGCAACGCCGCCCGCCTCCTCGCCGCGGCGCGCCGGAGGCGCCCCGTCGTGGCCGTCGCGTCGGCCATGGGAGGCGTGACCGACGTCCTTCTTCAGGCGGCGCGCGACGCCGAACGCGGCCGCATCGGCCTTGCCCGCAAGGCCGTCGACGCGCTGAACGCGCGGCACGCCGCCGCCGCCAAAGAGCTCGGCGTGCGCTTCGACGCGGCGCCGCTCCGCGAGCTCTCAGCCGCGCTCGAAGGCGTGGCCCTCCTGCGCGAGCGCACGGCCCGCGTTACCGACCTCGTCTCCTCGTTCGGCGAGCGCCTGTCGGCGCCGCTTCTCGCGGCCGCGCTGACGAAGGCGGGCGTTCCGGCGCGCGCCGTCGACGCCCGCGAGCTGCTCGTCACGGACGACCGCCACGGCGCCGCCACGTGCGACCGCAAGCGGAGCGATCCGCGCGTGAGGCGCAAGCTCAGGCCGATCCTCTCGGCCGGCGTCCTGCCCGTCGTGACGGGCTTCATCGCGCGGAGCGCGAAAGGCGAGACGACGACGCTCGGCCGTTCAGGCTCGGACACGACGGCCGCCCTCCTCGGGGCCGCGCTCCTGGCCCGGGAGGTCGTGATCTGGACGGACGTGGACGGCGTCCTTTCGGCCGATCCCCGCATCGTGCGGGGAGCCCGCCTCCTCCCGCGTCTTTCCTACCGCGAGGCGGCGGAGATGACGTACTTCGGCGCAAAGGTCCTGCACTTCCCGGCCGTCCTCCCCGCGATCGCCGAGGGAATCCCGCTCGTCATCCGCAACTCCTTCCGGCCGGAGATCCGGGGCACCACGATCGCGTCGAGGGGCGACGGGACGAAGGGCATCCGCGCCGTCACGGCGGTTCCGGGGATGTGCCTCCTTTCCCTCGACGGGCGCGGGATGACGGGCATCCCGGGCATCGCGGCCCGCGTGTTTTCGGCCACGGCCCGGCTCGGCGTCTCGGTCGTCATGTTCTCGCAGGCGTCCTCGGAGCAGAACATCGCGCTCGTGATTCCGGACGGCGACCGCGCGCGCACCGTCGCGGCGCTCGAGCAGGAATTCCGCTGGGAGCGCCTCACGGGCGCGATCGATTCCGTGAACGCGCGCGCCCCCATCGCGGTCATCGCGGCGGTCGGCGAGGGGATGCGTGGCACGCCCGGGATCGCCGCGAAGGTCTTCGCGGCCGTCGCGCGCGCGAAGGTGAACGTGGAGTCCATCGCGCAGGGCTCGTCGGAGTGCAACATCAGTTTTGCCGTGGACGGCAAGGACCTCGAGAGAGCGGTCAGGGCGTTGCACCGCGTGGTCGCGACTTGATGCAACGGGGGCGTGGATCCGTCTCGGTGTTCGCTCCCGCGTCCGTCGCGAACTTCGGGGTCGGCTTCGACGTCCTCGGCGCCGCGCTGGACGGGCCGGGCGACACGCTCACCGCCTGGCTCACGCGCGCGCCGGGCGTGAGGGTCGTCTCGATCTCGGGCGACGGCGGGCGATTGCCGCGGGATCCGCGGCTCAACACGGCCGCGGTCTCGGCAGCGGCGGTCCTCGCGGAGCTCGGCGGCCGTGGCGGAGGGGGTGGACGTCGGGTCGGAATCGAGCTGTCTCTCGAGAAGGGGCTGCCGCTTTCGAGCGGACTCGGCTCGTCGGCGGCCTCGGCCGCCGCGGGCGCCTACGCCGCCGGCCTCCTTCTCGGCGTGAAAGACCGCATGAAGCTTCTCGGCGCGGCGCTCAAGGGGGAGCGCGCGGCCGACGGCTCGTGGCACGGCGACAACGTGTTCGCCGCGCTGCTCGGAGGGTTCGTCCTCGTGCCGTCCTCTGATCCCGGCGGCACGCTCGCTCCGGTTTCGCTCCGCGTCCCGCCGAGTGTCCGCATCGTGGTCGTGATTCCCGGCTTCGAGCTGCCCACGCGGCGCTCGCGCGGCGTTTTGCCGCGGACGATTTCGATGAGTGCGCACACGGCGCACGCCGGCGCGCTCGCGCGCCTCGTCCTCGCGCTCTCCTCGGGGGATCTCGCCGTGGCGGGAGCGTGCCTCCTCGCGGACCGGCTCGTGGATCCGAAACGGCTTCCGCTCGTTCGCGGAGGCCGCGCCGCGCTCGACGCCCTCCTCAACGCCGGCGCGTACGGCGCCTGTCTCGCGGGCGCCGGGCCGTCCCTCGTCGGCCTCACCGAGGAGTCCGCGGACGCGGAAAGAATCGGCCGCGCCGCAGTGGCCGCGTGGAAGCGCTCGGGAGTTGTGGCGCGCGCCCGTGTGCATCGCATCGACCGGCGCGGCACGAGGCTCGCCGGGACGCGCGCGTGAGCGGGCTCTCGACGTTCCGGTGCCTCGCCTGCGGCGCGAGCTTTCCGCTCGCCGGATCGCGCACAGCCTGCGCCGCCTGTGGCGGCCTCCTCGACATCGTCTCCGAGCTCCGCGCGTTCGGGCGAACCGGCGATACGTGGCGGGATCTCTTCGACCGGCGGCGCGCGGCTGCGCCCTCGGAGGCGACGCGGCCGTTCGAGACGAGCGGCGTCTGGCGTTTCCGCGAGCACGTCCTCCCGGATCTTCCGGAGAGCGGCATCGTGAGCAAGCCCGAGGGCGCGACGCGGCTCTACGCGGGTGGCGCGCTCGGCGACGAGCTCTCTTTCTCGCGTCTTTTCGTCAAGCACGAGGGCGAGAACCCGACGCTCTCCTTCAAGGACCGCGGCATGACCGTGGGCGTCTCGTGGGCGCATACCTCGGGTTTCTCGACTGTCGCGTGCGCCTCGACGGGCGACACGTCCGCGGCGCTCGCCGCCTACGCCGCCGCCGTGCCCGGCATGCGCGCGGTCGTTCTCCTGCCGGACGCGAAGATCACGGATGAGCAGCTCAGCCAGGCGCTCGCGTACGGAGCGACGACGCTCGGCCTCGACACCGACTTCGACGGCTGCATGCGCCTCGTCGGCGAGCTGACCGCCGCGCGCCCCGTCTTTCTCCTGAACTCGAAGAACCCGGTGCGCATCGAAGGGCAGAAGACGATCGGGTGGGAGATCGTCCAGGATCTCGGCTGGCGCGTGCCGGACTGGATCGTGGTGCCGGTTGGGAACGCGGGCAACGTGTCGGCGATCGGCAAGGGCCTCAGGGAGTGGCTCGACCTCGGCGTCATCGCGAAGAAGCCGCGCCTCGCGGGAGTCCAGGCCGCGGCGGCGGATCCCTTCTACCAGTCGTACCGGAAGGGGTTCGGCGAGCGCGTCACGCGCGTCGCCGGCGAGACGGCGGCTTCGGCGATCCGCATCGGCGCGCCCGTGTCACATCCGAGAGCCGAGCGCGAGATCCGCTTCTTCGACGGCGTCGTGGAGAGCGTGACGGAGGTCGAGCTCCTCGACGCGTTCGCGCTCGCGAACCGCCACGGCCTCGCGATCTGCCCGAACTCGGCCGTCGCGCTCGCGGGCGCGGCGAAGCTGCGGCAGGCGGGCGTGATCCGGAAGGACGACCTCGTCGTCGTCGTCGCGACCGCGCACGCGCTCAAGTTCGCGGGGACGATGTCCGCGTATCACCGGGGCGGCGGGCGCCTCGCGAACCCGCCGCGCCGCCTCCCGGCGACGCTCGACGCGATCCTCGCGGCGCTGGACGCGCCGCGAGGCGCCTAGCCGGCCGACGGGCTCTCGCGCGCGCGACCGATCACGCGACAAGACTCCCGCCCGATCGGACGTTTCGCGCCATTAGAGCGTGTCCCGCTTCACCGATCAAACCCGTACGGCCTCCCGGGCGCGCTCCACGGCGCGCGGAACCGCCACGAGGAGCCGGTCGACGTCCTCTTCGCGCGAGGTCCGCCCGAAGGAGAATCGAAGCGTCGCGCGCGCTTCGGCGGGCGAAAGGCCGAGGGCGAGGAGGACGCGGCTCGGGGAGGTCGTGCCCGCGTGGCAGGCCGAGCCGGCCGAGACCGCGATCCCGTCGAGGTCGAGGGCCGCGACGAGCGTCTCCGCCTCCGTGCCGGGGAACAGCGCCGATGTGGCGGTGGGAAGACGGGAGCCGCCAGCGGCGTTGATCTTCACGTCCGGGACGCGGGCGAGAAGGCCGGCCTCGAACCGGTCGCGCAGGCCGGTGAGGCGCGCCGCCTCGGAAGAAAGGTGCGCCGACGCGAGCCGGATGGCCGCGCCGAGACCGACGATGGCCGCCACGTTCTCGGTCCCGCCTCGCCGCCCCCGCTCCTGTCCGCCTCCGGCGGCGAGGGGCTGCACGCGGACGCCCTTCCGCACGAAGAGGGCGCCGGCGCCCACGGGGCCGCCGAACTTGTGGGCGGTGAGCGCGAGAAGGTCGACACCGAGCGCGCGTACGTTCACCGGGATCTTTCCGACCGCCTGAACGGCGTCCGTATGGACGACGGCGCCGGCTGCCCGGGAGAGCGCCGCAAACTCCGCGAGGGAGTCGAATGTCGCCCCCGTCTCGTTGTTCGCGAGAATGGCGGACACGAGCGCCGTCCGCTCGTCAAGGGCGGAGACAGCGCCGGCCGCGGGGACGCCATGGGCGTTCACGGGAATCTCGACGGGCTCGAAACCGTCCGCGCCGAGCGCGCGCGCCGCCTCCCGAACGGCCGGGTGCTCGGCCGCGGTGAAGGCCACGCGCGCGCGCGACGGATCGGCCTCGCGTGCCGCGCGCGCGCCTCCGCGCACGGCGAGGTTGTCGGCCTCGGTGCCTCCGGACGTGAACACGATTTCCGACGGCTCCGCGCCAAGGACCCGCGCCACCTCGACGCGGGCGGCTTCCACCGCCTCCCGCGCGGCACGGCCCGGGCCGTGGGTGGAGGAAGGATTCGCGGCCAGGCCCTCCAGCCAGGGCCGCATGACCTCGAGCACTTCGGGGTCGAGGGGCGTCGTGGCATGGTGGTCGGCGTAAACCTTGCGAGCGTCGGCGTTCAAGAAACCGGACCTCCGGACGGCCGATTGTAGGGTCGCACGGGGCCGGAGCGCCGAAAGCTTCGGGGTCCGTGCGTCCTGGAGGACGTTGAGACCTGGAATCTGTCTTGCGAGCAGATTGCCAGGGAGAGGCTCGCCGGCACAGAATCGGAGCCTCGGCGGGAGGTCGAGAGAATGCGGTCGGGCAGGTGGTTTCTGGGAGTCGTCGCCCTCCTGGCCGCCGCGCGAACGGGTGCCGACAATCCGGCCCCGTCTCCGTCGCCGATGCCCGCGCTGCCGACCCCGCCTCCGCTCGTCGCGGTGAATCCGCCCGCGCCCGCGCCGCAGGCGGCTCGCGGCCCCGAGGCGCTCAGGCTCTTTGGCCGTCTCGACGACGACCGCTCGGCGGTCTACATCGCGTCGGGTTGGCCGGACGCCCGCGTCACCGTGCGCTGTAGCGACTCGCTCCGGACGCTCGAGATCTGGACCTATCTCGAGCACCCCACGCTCGGAAAGAACGCGCGCATCCTGTTCTATCCCGAATCGCCGACGGGCTCGTATCGCTACTGGACCGTGCTCGAAGGTGAGCCCGTTCTTCTCGCGCCGTCGGCGAAGGGAACCCTGGTGGCGCTCGAGGCCGATCCGGGAGCCTGCGCCGACGTGCTCCTCGTCGTCTCGGCGGTCAAGGACATCTCGCGGCGCCAGGGCGACAACAACGGCGGCCTCGCCGAGCGCGGGGCCCTCGCCGTGCCGCACGTGCTTCCCCCGGCCGGCGCGAAGCCGGAAGCGCCGGCGCCCCAGCTCGTCTCGAACAAGCCGCTCACGGGGAAGGAGCGCAAGAAGCTCACGCACGACCTGCCCGAGAAGTACCGCCAGTTCCTCGAGGACGTCGAGCCGATCCTCACCGAGGTCGAGCGCGACACGCTGCTCAAGCTCGGCGAGGACTACCAGCGCGAGCATTTCATCGAAGACTTCTGGAAGCGCCGCTCGCTGGCGGCGGACGGCATCCGCATCGCTTTCCGCGACATCTACGAGATGCGGCTCCAGCAGGTCAAGGAGCGCTTCCGGAACACGAACACGGACCAGGGGCGCATCTTCCTCGTGAACGGGCCGCCGGACGGCGTCCGCAAGATCGACTGCCAGGACGTCTACTGGCCGCTCCAGATCTGGTACTACGAACGGCTCGAGTCGCTGCGCCTCTCGAAGGTCATCCTCCTCTTTTACCAGCCGTTCGGGGCGGGCGACTACCGCATGTGGACGCCGCTCGACGGGCCGCAGGCGATCGTCGCGGGCGGCCTTCCGGGCGCGCTCGGGTCCGGCGCCGCGCGGCGCGTGGACTTCAACCGCTGCTCGGAGTCGCGGGACGTGCAGGCCGCGCTCAGCGCGGTCTCGGCCACGTTCGGGCAGATGGGCGCGTTGAAGCTCGCCGACGACATCCGCCAGGGCCCGAAGCCCGACGTCGAAGGCGCGGACCACATCCTCCAGATGACCACGGACCTGCAGGCGGGAGCGGCGACGCTCCCGGTGCAGCGCATCTTCCGGTTCCCGGAGGCGATCGGCAGCCGGATCCGCATGGAGCTCGCGGTACTCCTCGAGCGCGACTCGCTCACGAAAAAGCAGATCGGCGAGGAGACGTTCTTCGACATCGACGTCGTCGGGGAGGTCGTGCGCGACGGCCGCCTCATCGACAACTTCCGCTACCGGTTCGATTTCCCGGCCTCCACGATCAACGGCCCGTTCGTGCCGCTCACGGTCGAGCGCGATCTGTATCCGGGCGAGTACCGCCTCAAGGTGAAGGTCGCCGACGCCAACCGCAACTCGGCCGCGCTCATCAGCGAGAAGCTCAGGGTTCCCGACACGCCCGACTCGACACTCTCGCCGGAGGAGAAGGCCGCGCGCGAGGCCGCGAGGAAGGCCGTCACCGAGCTCGTCGAGAACAGCGGCCCGAAGGGCTCGCTCTCGCTCATTCCCATCGCCCGCGAGATCGCGACTGGCCTCACCCGGTTCGAGACGCGCGCCTCGTCGAACGACATCGCGTTCACCGAGTTCTATCTGAACAACACGCGGGTCGTGACGAAACGGAGGCCTCCGTTCTCGGCGGATCTCGACCTCGGCGATCTTCCGCGCAAGCACATCGTCAAAGTGATCGGGTACGCGAAGGACGGAAAGCCCATCGCGCAGGACGAAGTCGTCCTCAACGAGGGCCGGGAGGCCTTCCGCCTGCGCATCACGCAGCCCGCGAAGGGCGCGAGGCTCGAGGGGCCGACGCGCGTCGTCGCCGACGTGGCCGTGCCCGAGACGAAGCGGCTCACTGAGGTGGAGTTCTACGTGAACGACCGCCGGTCCGCGGTTCTCTACCAGGAGCCGTTTCAGCAGCTCGTGGACGTTCCGAAGAGCCAGGAGCTCGGCTTTTTGCGCGTCGTCGCGACGCTCGACGACGGATCCTCGACGGAGGACGTCCGCTATTACAACGCGCCGAAATACCTCTCCGAGGAGAACGTCAAGGCCATCGAGCTCTACACGAGCGTCTTCAGCAAGGGGCGGCCGGTCACGGGCCTCACGGTGGAGAACTTCACGGTTTTCGAGGACACCGTGCCGCAGACGGTGGACGCCTTCGAGGTCGTTACGAACCTGCCGCTCTCGCTCGGGATCGGAGTCGACACCTCGGGCTCGATGGAGGAGTCCATCGTCGAGGCGCAGAAGGCGGCCGTCGAGTTCCTGAAGGACGTCATGACGAAGCGCGACCGCTCGTTCCTCGTCACGTTCGACAACGAGCCGCAGCTCGTCGCGCGCTTCACGACGGACCGCGACCGGCTCGCGCAGGCGCTCGCGGGGCTGCGCGCCCAGGGCTCGACCGCGCTCTGGGACGCGCTCGTATACGGGCTGTACCAGTACCAGGGCACGAGGGGGCGGAAGGCGTACGTCATCCTGACGGACGGCGAGGACCGCTGCTCGCACTTCACGTTCGAGGCCGCGCTCGACTACGCGAAGAAGACCGGCGTCGCCGTGTACTTCATCGGCCTGAAGATCGGGACGACGCAGCTCGACGTGCGGCACAAGCTGAACCGCGTTTCGAAGGAGACCGGCGGCGCGGTCTATTACGTCGACTCCGCGCGAAACCTCGCGAAGATCTACGCGGAGATCAACGAAGAGCTTCGCAGCCAGTACCTCCTCTCATACGTGCCGCAGAACAAGTCCGTGTCGAACCAGTGGCGGAAGATCGAGGTGAAGATGACGCCTTCGAACCTGACCGCCCGGACGATCAGCGGCTACTACCCCTGATCGGGAAACCCGTTCCGGGTTTCCCTTACCCTTCCGGCCGTAACGTGCCGGGAACGCGTTGACCTTTGTGGTAGGAATTCTTACCATGAAGGTATGAAAAGCACGGTGTCCGAAAAAGGTCAGGTGACGATTCCCAAGGCACTCCGGGACAAGCTGGGCCTGCGCGCGGGGCAGGTCCTGGAGTTCGAAGCGCGGGGAGGCGCCCTCGTGGGGCGAAAACGAAAGGGACCGGGCCGGGCCGTCGACCGACTTTTCGGGATTCTCCCGCACGTCGATGTCGACAAGGAAATCGAGCGGTTCCGGGGGAAGCCCTGGAATCCGAGGGAAGACAGCCCGCGTGCGGACCGCCGTTGACTCCAGTGTCCTCCTCGACCTCCTGACCGCTGACCCCGAGTTCGGTGCTCGCTCGCAGGAGGCTCTCGACCGCGCCCTCGGTGAAGGTGCCCTCCTGGCCTGCGAAGTCGTTTGGGCGGAGGTTCGCGCCTTCTTCCCAAGCGCGAATCTTTTTGAGGGATCCATGTCGGAGCTCGGGCTCGAGTTCGATGGAAGCGACCGCGAGTGCGCGGCCCGCGCCGGTGAAGCCTGGCGTCGATATCGCGCTGAGGGCGGGAGGCGCACGGCTCTCGTTCCGGATTTCCTCGTCGCGGCACACGCGACGACCCGCGCGGATCGCCTTCTGACGCGGGACCGCGGATTCATGCGGCGTTACTTCCACGGCCTTCGCGTGCTCGATCCCTCCGCATGAAAAGGCTTCCGCCGATCCTTCTCGCCTCCACTTCCCCCCGCCGCCGCGAGCTCCTCCTTTCGCTCGGTTTGCCGTTCGACGTCCGAGCCGCGGACGTGGACGAGACGCTCTTGCCGGGTGAAAACGCCTTCGACGGGGCCGAGCGGCTCGCGCGTGCGAAGGCCGGGGCGGCGGCCGTCGGGGCGCCCGAGACTCTCGTCGTCGCGGCCGACACGCTCGTGGTCCTCGAGAGCGTTGCGCTCGGGAAGCCGAAAGACCGTGGCGACGTTTGCCGGATGCTCGCCGCGCTCGCGGGCCGTGCGCACGACGTCGTGACGGGCGTCGCCTGCACGCTTGGAGGCCGGATCGTCTCGGGGCGCGAGACGACTCGCGTCGTCCTCACGCCGATGAGCCCGGCCGAGATCGAGGCGTACGCCGCGACGGGGGAGCCCGACGACAAGGCGGGCGCCTACGCCATGCAGGGGATCGGAGGTCTCTTCGTAGAGCGCGTGGAGGGCAGCCCCTCGAATGTCGTGGGCCTGCCGGTGCGGCTCCTGTACCGGCTCGCCCGGGAGCTGGGCGTCGATCTCGCGCTCAGACCCTGATCGCGGAGAACTCGCCGGGCGTGTCGCGCGCGGCAGCGCGGGCGATCTGGAGGACGCCCGCGAAGACGAGGTCCCCGGTCAGGGTGGCGGCTCCGGCGCGCACCTTGAGCGGCCGGGGCGCTCGAGGGGTCTGTCATAGTCTGACACCCATGGAGACGCCGGAGAGCCTCGCGCCCCTGCCCCTTGCCGAGTTCGTCGCGGCGGCGCGCGGCAGCGTTCCGGCCGATCTCGTCCTGAAGAACGCCCGCATCGTGAACGTCCTCACGGGCGAGATCCACGACGGAACCGTCGGCGTGAAAGGCGACCGGATTCTCGGCTTCGGCGATTACCGCGCGGCCCGGAAAGACGACGAGATCGACCTCGGGGGCGCCTACGTCGCGCCCGCGCTCTGGGACGCGCATCTCCACATCGAATCCACGATGACGACGCCGGCGACGTTTGCGCGCCTCGCGGCCGCGCATGGCACGGCGGCGGCGATCACGGACCCGCACGAGATCGCGAACGTGAGGGGCGTGCCGGGGATCCGGGCCTTCCTCGATGCCGCTTCGGACCTCCCCGTGGACGTCTTCGTCATGCTGCCGTCGTGCGTACCGTCCACGCATCTCGAGACGGCGGGCGCCGCGCTCTCGGCGTCCGACCTCGCGCCGCTCTACGACCTGCCGAACGTCCTCGGGCTCGCCGAGATGATGAATGTGCCCGGCTTCCTCTTCGGCGACCCCGGCGTCGCCCGCAAGGTCGAAGACGCGCGCCGCCGCGGCGTCCCGATCGACGGGCACTCGCCGCTCCTCTCGGGGCTGGACCTGAACGCGTACATCGGGGCCGGCATGCGCTCGGACCACGAGTGCCTCTCGCGCGCCGAAGCGCACGAGAAGGTCCGGCGCGGCATGGACATCTGGATCCGCGAGGGGACCGCGGCGAAAAACCTCGACGACCTCCTGCCGCTCGTCACGCCCGCGAATTCCGAGCGCTTCGCCTTCGCGACGGACGATCGCCACCCGTGGGATCTCCTGGCGCACGGCCATCTCGATCACCACGTGCGGCGGGCCACCGCTCTCGGCCTGGACCCCGTCATCGCGATCCGCCTCGCGTCGTGGTCGTGCGCGCGCCACTACGGCTTCACCGACCGCGGCGCCGTCGCGCCCGGCTTCCGGGCCGACCTGCTGACGTTCGAGCGGCTGGACGATTTCCGGCCCGACCTCGTCGTCCTCGGCGGGCGGCGCGTCGCAAAGGGCGGCCGCCTCCTCGAGGAGATCCCGGGCGCGCCCATGGAAGAAGGTCCCGGCTTCCGCGTCGACGGCTTCGACCGCTCGCGGCTCCGGATCGCCGCGCCCGAAGGCGCTTCGCTGCGCGTCATCGAGGTGCGGGCGGGCTCGCTCGCGACGGGAGCGTCGACGGCGCTCGCGCGCCTCGTGGACGGCGCGGCCGCGGCGGACGCCTCGCGCGACCTCCTGAAGCTCGCGGTCGTCGAGCGGCACCGGGGCACGGGCAACGTCGGCGTGGCGTTCGCCCGCGGCTTCGGCCTGAAGCGCGGCGCCATCGCGTCGTCGGTCGCGCACGATTCGCACAACATCATTGTCGTGGGCGCGGACGACGCGTCGATGGAGACGGCCGTGTGCCGCGTCGCGGGGATCGGGGGCGGCGTCGTCGTGGCGGACGGCGCGCAATCTCTCGCCGAGGTCCCGCTGCCGGTCGCCGGGCTGATGTCGAACGCGCCGATGGCCGACGTGGATGCCGCCGAGCGTCGCGCGAACGAGGCCGCGCACGCGCTCTCAGGCACCATGGATCACCCTTTCATGACGCTCGCGTTCCTCGCGCTGCCCGTCATCCCCGAGCTGAAGCTCACGGACCGCGGCCTCGTCGACGTCGGCAAGTTCGACTTCGTGAGCCCCGTCGTTTGAGAAAGTCAGTTCTGCGCGGGGCCTCCGCGGAACATGGCCCGCTGCTGGCGGTGGGCGGCGATCCAGCCGTCGAGCTTCGCCCGCTGCTCGGGCGTGAGGACCGCGTCGATCTCGGTCCGCACGGCCTTCATCTTCGCCGCGGCAGCCTGACCGTCCGCCCGCACCTTCAGGAACGCGGCGCCCACGGCGGCGGGGTCGGGGTTCTCGGCCGAGGCGGCGGCCTTCAGGGCGTCGCGGTTCGCCTTCGCCTGCGCATGGAAAGCCATCCCCTCGTCCTTGTGCGATGCGAAGATCGCCTTGACCTTGTCCTTCTGGGCGTCGGTCAGGTCGAGCGTCGCCATCGCCGCGCGGATCCCGCGGGCGAATCGCCCGGGCTGGGCTTGGGCGAAGGCCGTCCCGGCCGCGAGGGCGCCCGCCACGAGCAGGGCCGCGGCGCCTAAAAACTTCTTCTGAAATGGGTTGTGTTTCATTTTTTCCGTCCTCCCGGCGGGCTTGCCGTCCGCCGACGGGGATGAGACGCACGGGCCGCGCGGACGTTTACCGTCTCAGAATCTCTCCCCGACCAGCACGATGGCGCCCGTGGGTTTCGGGACGCCGCCCTTCGGCTCGACGGAGACCGCGAACTTCACGGGAGCCTCGCCGAGGTTCTCCTGCCTGGAAATGGGGATGACGGTCGCGCCGCCTTCGCGCGCGTCGAATGTGCCGGCAGGGACGGGCTGGTCGCCCACGAACGCCCACAGCTCGTAGCTCTGTTCGAGCGGCAGCGGCGGGAGGCCGCTGACCCAAAGGATTCCCTGCTTCGATTCGGGATGCCAGAGGAGCCTCGCCTTCGCGGTCGGGTTCGACTCGAGGCCCTTCAGGAGGGCGACTTGGACGCGAGGATCCTTCAGCCACGCGAGCTCGGCTTCCTTCGCCTCAAGGTCGCGATCCTTGTCGTAGAGCATTCCTTCGAGCTGGGCGACGTTCGCGCGTGTGGCGCCGAGGTCGGCGCGCGTCGCGTACCAGAGCGCCGCGAACGCCGCGGCGAGCATGAACGAGGCCGCGACGCCGAGCGCCCAGGCCATGGTCGCGAGGCCGCGGTCCGGCATTCCGGGAGAGGTCTGGCGCGGGGGAGCGCTCGCCTCTTCGCCCCGGATCTGCCAGAGAACGTGCTCCTTCAGTTCGGGCGGCGGCCCGGTTTCGGGCGGCGCAGGGGCGCCCTGCCCGCCGTCGTCGGCGCCGGCGCGGTTGCCTGCGGCGATCCGCGCGAAAAGCTCGGGGTCGGCGGGCGTGCTCACGATGAAACCGCGGGCAGCGTGCCCGCCCGGCCGGAATGTGTCAAGCACCTCGGTGGATACGAAGTCGTCCCCGAGCGCGGATTGACGCTGCCGGACGGGGCCGGTACCGTCGTCCCATGTCGAAGAGAAAGCTCTCCAACGCGGGCGACCAGCCGCCGCTGCCGTTCGAGGCCGAGATCCCGCTTCCCGAGGAGGCCCGGCGCCTGTACCTGAACTACGCGCTCTCGGTCATCACGTCGCGCGCCCTGCCGGACGTGCGCGACGGCCTCAAGCCCGTGCAGCGCCGCATCCTCTTCGCGATGTTCCAGAACCTCCACCTGACGCCGGACGCGAAGTTCAAGAAGTCCGCGACCGTCGTGGGCGACGTCATCGGCAAGTACCACCCGCACGGCGACGTCGCGATCTACGACGCGATGGTGCGCATGGCGCAGCCCTTTTCGCTCCGCGCGCCGCTCGTGGACGGGCACGGCAACTTCGGTTCGCTCGACGGCGACGCGGCGGCGGCCTATCGCTACACCGAAGCGCGCCTGCGCCCGCTCGCGATCGAGCTCCTTTCCGAGATCCGCAGGAAAACGGTCGACTGGCGCCCGAACTTCGACGGCGTCCACTTCGAGCCCGTGGTCCTGCCGGCGCGGTACCCGAACCTCCTCATCAACGGCGCGACGGGCATCGCGGTCGGCATGGCGACGTCGATCCCGCCGCACAACCCCGTCGAGGTGCTCGACGCCGCGATCGCGGCCGTGGACGACCGTGAGTCGGACCCGCTGCGCTTCATCAAGGGCCCGGACTTTCCGACTGGCGGGCTTCTCGTCTCCGGCAAACGTGAGCTGCGCGCGATTTACGAGAGCGGTCAAGGCACGCTGAAGCTGCGCGGCGAGTGGGAGGTCGAGGAGGGCGCCCGCGGGGTCCGGACGATCGTCGTCACGTCGATCCCGTACGCGCAGGAGAAGGCGGCTCTCGTCGCGAAGATCGCGGACGTCATCCTCGAACGGCGGCTCGCGTCCCTCGTCGACGTGCGCGACGAGTCCACCGAGGACGTGCGCATCGTCCTCGAGATCAAGCGCGAGGCCGACCCCGCGCTCGTCATGACGTATCTGTACAAGCACACGCCTCTCGAGACGACCGTGCCTGTGAACCTGACGTGCCTCGTGCCGACGGCCAAGCCCGATGTGTGCGAACCGGCGCGGCTTCCGCTCGCCGCGATCCTCCGGCACTTCCTCGACTTCCGGCTCGAGACGGTCCGGCGAAGGTTCCTGTTCGACCTCGAGGAGCTCCAGCTACGCCTCCACCTCCTCGAGGGCTTCATCGTCATCTACGACGCGCTCGACGAGGCGATCCGCATCATCCGCAAGTCCGATGGAAAGGCCGACGCCGCCGGCAAGCTCATGGTGCGCTTCGGTCTCGACGAAGAGCAGGTCGAGGCGATCCTCGAGACGAAGCTCTACAAGCTCGCGCGCCTCGAGATCGACACGATCCGCGCCGAGCTGAAGGAAAAGATGGCCGAGGCGGCCATCATCGAGGCGATCCTGAAGTCGCCGAAGAAGCTCTGGAACGAGGTGAAAGGCGAACTCGCCGAGGTGCGTGAGACGCTCGCCGGCGAGAAGCGCCGGACGAAGGTCCTAGCGAGCGTCGAGGAGCCGACGTACGACGCCGAGGCGTTCATCCAGCACGAGGACACGTACGCCGTCGTCTCGCGGGACGGCTGGCTGAAGCGCCAGCGCGAGATGAAGGACCCGAAGTCCACGCGCCTGAGGGAAGGCGACGAGGTGCTCGCCGTGCTGCAGGGCTCGACGAAGGAGGCGGCCGTCCTCTTCTCGAATCGCGGCACCGCATACGTCCTGAAGCTCAACGACGTGCCGCCGTCGACCGGCTACGGCGAGCCCGTGCAGAAGGTCTTCAGGTTCGGGGACGGCGAACGCGTCGTCGCGGCGCTCTCCCTCGATCCACGGCTCACGCGAGAGAAGAACGTGCTCCTCCTCGCCGCCACGCGCCGCGGCCTCGTCCTGAGGTTCTCGCTCGACCCGTTCCGCGAGGTGACGACGCGCGCCGGGCGGCGCTTTGCGAAGCCCGCTAAGGGCGATGAAATCGCATCCGTCTTCGTGTGCGAGGAGAGAGACCTCGTGGCCCTCGCGTCGGAGAAGGGCCGCGCGATCCTGTTCCCGGCGAACGAGGTGCCCGTTCTCGCGGGGCCGGGCAAAGGCGTCCTCGGCTTCAAGCTCGCGCCGGACGACCGCCTCGTGGGAGCGGCGCTGTTCGGAGACGATGAGAGACGGGCGACCCTCACGCTCGTGAACGGCAAGGGAACCGAGCACACGATCACGCGCCGGCACACCCCTGTCTCGCGCGGCGGCAAGGGCTTCGAGCTGATCAAGCGCGACCGGCTCGTGAAAGCGCTCCCTCCCGAGCTCGTTCTCGTAGACTTCGAGGGGAAGGGGGGCTGATGGAGGTCGTCCTCGCCGAGAAGTACGGTTTCTGCGCCGGCGTGCGCGTCGCGGACAAGCTCGTCCGCCTCGCTGCCAAGAAGGGCCAGAAGGGCGCGATCTTCGGGCAGGTCGTGCACAACGAAAGCGTCGAGAGCGAAATGGCCCGGCTCGGCTTTCCCACGGTGCACGATCTCGAAAGCGCGAAGGCGCACGACGCGCGCATTGTGTTCTCGGCGCACGGCGTCGCGGCATCCGTGCGGGCAGAGGCCGTCTCGCTCGGCCTCGCGACGATCGACACGACGTGCAAGTTCGTGACGGACATCCACCGGGAGATCATGAGGTCGCTCGACGACGGCTGTTTCATCGCGCTCCTCGGCCAGGCCGACCACCGCGAGGTCGTGGGGTACACGAAGGACCTCGACCCCGCGCGCTATCGCGTCTTCTACCGGCTCGAGGAGGTCACGTCCTTCGACTGGTCGCGTGTTCCGCGCGTGAAGATCGTGTTCCAGACCACGATCAATTCCGAATCCTTCGCGCCGCACGTGGAGGAGATCCGCCAGCGCGTCGCGGACACGCGCATCGCTGACACCATCTGTTACGCGACGAAGGAGAACCAGGACGCGCTCCGCGTCCTCTGCGACGATCCCGCGATCGACGCAATCGTCGTCATCGGCGGGAAGAACAGCAAGAACACGAAAGAGCTCGCGCGGATCGCGCAGGCGAAAAAGCCGACGTTCCTGATCGGCACGGCCGCGGAGCTCGACGTCGCCAAGCTCGCCGGGATGAAGAAGGTCGGCGTCTCGGCGGGCGCCTCGACGCCCGACTACGACGTCGAGGCCGTGATCGAGAGACTCGAAGCGCTCTGACCAGGGAGGAGCAGCTTCGGGACGGCGCGGCGGAAGCGCACTAAGGCCCGATGGCCTCCATCGGGGGATGAACAGGACCCATAGAATTGGGCGTTCGAGGAGTGAACATGAAGAAGCTTCCGACCCGCTTTCAGGATTTCTCGTCCCGCTACCCGGCTTGCGCCGGCGCCTACGAGGCGCTGGCCGGCGCGAGCCGCAAGGTGGCGGGCTACGCTCCGCGCGAGGCGGAGTTGATCAAGCTGGCGCTGGCCATCGGCGCCCGGCTCGAAGGGGCCGCGCACTCCCACGCGAGGCGGGCGCTCGCCGCGGGCGTCTCGCCCGACGAGCTCCGCGGGGTCGCGCTCCTCGCCATCACAACCTGCGGCTTTCCTCAGGCGATGATCGGCCTGTCGTGGGTGGAGGATGTCCTCGCCGCGAAGCCCTCCGCCCGCCGCCCCCGGAAGCGCTGACGCCGCCTCGAAGGGGCGCCTGATGCAGACGAATCATGTCGGGGGAGTCGGGACCGCCATACATTTCGTGTTGTGCCGAAATGACGAAGTCAGGCCTCTCTGCCACCACCGCTGCCGCCAAGGCCCTCGCGCACCCCGCGCGGCTCCGGGTTCTCGCCATGCTCTCCGGAGGGCCTCTCTGCGTCTGCCAGATGACCGCCGTTCTCGGCTCCGCTCCGTCCACAGTCTCCGAGCATCTCCGGGAGCTGAAGCGAGCGGGCCTCCTCGTCGAGGCGAAGAACGGCAAGTTCGTGTCGTACCGGTTCGCCCCGTCGCCTGACGCGGCACGGTGGCGAGAGCTCGTGCGCCGGGGTCTGAACGGCGATCCCGTGGCCCTGGCCGACGCCGCCCTTGTGACCCGGCTCCGCCGGATTCCCGTCGAGGAGTTCGCCGCGACCGGCGGCCGGATTCCGCCGCCGCGAAAAGTTCGCCCCGGAGGTTCATCCCGATGACGCTCCGCCTCGCGTTTCTCGCAGGCGTGCTCTCGTCCGTGAGCCCCTGCGTCTTCGCGGCGTGAGAGTCGAGAACAAGGAGATGGTTATGGAAAACATCGCGCGCAGGAAGATCGAGATCCTCGGCCCGGGGTGCGCCCGCTGCAAGGAGACGTACCGCGTCGTGCAGCAGGCCGTCGAGATCGACCATCTGGAGGCCGACGTCGAGAAGGTCGAGTCGATGGAACGAATGATCGAGCTGGGCCTCCTCGCCACGCCGGGCGTCGCCGTCGACGGCAAGGTCGTCCTCTCGGGCCGCATCCCGAAGGTGGACGAGATTCGCAAGCTCCTCGCGCGCGCGTGAGGAAAACGGGAGCCCTCCGATGAAGGAGCGGACGAAGCTGCTCTTGATCGTCGCCGTCTTCGCGACGGCGTACCTGCTGCCCGTCGAGAGTTCGCGGCTCCAGAGGTCTTTCCTCGAAGGCCTCTTTCTCCTGAAGGACTACGCGCGGCAGCACGTTCTTCTCTGCCTTGTTCCGGCTCTTTTCATCGCCGGGGCCATCGGGCAGTTCCTGAGCCAGGCCGCCGTGATGCGCTACCTCGGCGCCCGGGCGCCGAGGCCGATCGCCTACGGCGTCGCGTCGGTATCGGGTTCGATTCTCGCCGTCTGCTCGTGCACCGTGCTTCCGCTCTTCGCCAGCATCTACCGGCGCGGGGCGGGGCTCGGGCCGGCGACCGCGTTTCTCTATTCGGGGCCGGCGATCAACGTCCTCGCGATGATCCTGACGGCGCGCGTCCTCGGCCTCGAGCTGGGCATCGCCCGGATCGTCGGTGCCGTCGGGTTCTCGGTCGTCATCGGGCTCTTGATGGCGTTCTTCTTCCGGAAGGAGGAATCCGCACGCGTCGCGAGCGGCCCCGATCCGTTCGCGGCGTCCGGCGCCGGCGACGTCCCACCGCGACGCAAGCCGTGGCAAGACGCGGCGTTTCTCGGCTCGATGGTGGCACTTCTCGTCTTCGTCAACTGGGGCTCCCCGAACCGCGCCGTCGGCTTCTTCGCGGCCGTCTGGAAGGTGCATCTTCCGCTCGCGGCCCTCTCCGCGGGGGCGCTCCTCTTCATGGTCGTGAGGTGGCTCGACCGGGACGAGCGCCGGGAATGGGTCCTCGGGACATGGGAGTTTGCCAAACAGATCCTGCCGCTTCTCTTCGGGGGCGTACTCGTCGCCGGTTGGTTGATGGGACGGCCAGGGAGCGACGCGGGGATCATCCCCGACGCGGCGGTCGCCTCCCTCGTAGGCGGCAATTCGCTCGCTGCGAATCTCGTCGCCTCGGTGTTCGGCGCGTTTATGTATTTCGCCACGCTGACGGAGGTCCCGATCCTGCAGGGCCTTCTCGGTTCGGGCATGGGGAAGGGGCCTGCGCTGGCCCTGCTTCTCTCGGGGCCGGCGCTCTCTCTCCCGAGCATGCTCGTCATCAACTCCTACCTCGGGCCGAAGAAGACGGTGACCTACGTCTCGCTCGTCATCGTTCTCTCGACCATCTGCGGCCTCGCGTTCGGCGCGTGGGCAGGCTGATCGTCTACTACTTTCACACCACGGCACGCTGCGTCTCGTGAGCGACTTTCCCGCCGCCGCGCCCGAGAGGAATCTAGGGCGGGTCGTCGGATACTCTCCGGGTCGGGACGACATCTTGATGACGCGCGCCCATGGGCACCTCCACGCGGCTCCATTGCCCTCTCTGGACCTGAGACTCTGGCTGGGAGTCGGGCTCAACATCCTCATCACGGCCGTGGAAGTCGTCGGCGGGCTCGCGAGCGGGAGCCTCGCGCTTCTGTCCGATGCTCTCCACAACGCGAGCGACGTCGCCGCGCTCCTGCTCGCGATCGGGGCCCGGGCCCTCGGCCGCAAGGCGCCGACGAGGCGCTTCTCGTACGGTTTTCGGCGTCTCGAGGTCGTCGCGGCGCTCGTCAATGCGGCGGTCCTCGTTGGCCTGGCGGTGCTCGTTGGGCGGGAGGCCATCGATCGGCTTCGACATCCCTCGGCCGTGGACGGGCACACGATGCTGGCCGTCGCGTTGGTGGCGTTCGTGGCAAACGTGGCGGCCGTCCTCCTGCTGGGGCGGCACGAGAAGCACGACCTGAACGTCCGCAGCGCCTTTCTCCACCTCTTGCAGGACGCCCTCGCCTCCCTCGTGGTCGTCGCGGCGGCTCTCCTCGCGGGAACGCGGCTCGGCCCGTGGCTCGACCCGGCCGCCTCGCTCCTGATCGGCGCCGCGGTCGTGGTGAGCGCCGGACGGTTGATATGGGAGAGCGTCCGGATCCTCATCGAGGCGGCGCCCTCCGGTCTGGACGTCGAGGAGCTAGCGGCCGGCCTCGATGCGGCCTTCGCTCCCGCCCGCTTCCACCACGTCCACGCATGGACTGTCGGCCCCGGGCAGGTGGCCCTCACCGCTCACGTGAAGCTGGAAGGCGGAAGCCTGGAGGAGGTCGAGAGACAGCTCGCGGCGATCCGAAGGCTCCTCGCGGAGCGATGGGACATCCATCACGCGACGCTGGAGCCCGAGAGGGAACGCTGCTCGGGAGACGACGTGCCGGAACGGTGGAAAGCCCATTGAGCGAGGCGGGAGAGTCGTCGCGTCCGGGGCCGAGCGGCCAGCGTCACGCGTCCGTCCCCTTCCTCGTTTCAGGCGAGTCTGTCCCCGTCCGGGGGGAGCAGCTCGTCCCGCCGCCGGCGGGACCGCGCACCCCTCACGTCGGGATGCCGAGGCGTGGGAAGACGAACTTCTGGAGGAGGATCCAGACGAGGAGGGCGCCCCATAGCCATGCGGCGTCGTTGCTCATCCTCGCCCCCCTTCGTGGACCGCTGCCGCTGTTTTCGCTTCGGCCGGGACGGCCTTCGCGGCCGCGTCGAGCGCCTGCGCGAGGTCGGCAATCAGGTCGCGCACGTCCTCGCAGCCAACGGAGAGACGGACGAGGTCGTCGGAGATCCCGGCGGCCTCGCGCTCTTTCTTCGGCATGCCCGTATGTGTCATCGAGGCGGGGTGCTCGATGAGCGTCTCGATGCCCCCGAGGCTCACGGCGAGCGTCGCGAGCTTGACCGAGTCGATGAGCGCCTTGCCCGCCTGGAGCCCGCCCTTGACGCCGAAGGAGAAGACGGCCCCCGGCCCCGCCATCTGCCGGAGCATGAGCGCGTGCTGCGGGTGGCTCGGGAGGCCCGAGTGGAGGACCCACGCGACGCCGGGGTGCGCCTCGAGGAAGCGCGCGATCTCGATGGCATTCGCCTGCGCGCGCTCCATCCGGAGTCCGAGCGTCTTGACGCCCCTCAGGACGAGCCACGCCTGGTGCGGGTCCATCGTCCCGCCGAAGGCGACATGCACCTTGCGGAGCCTCTCGAGGAGCGCAGGCGCGCCCGCGATGATCGCGCCGCCGAGGACGTCCGTGTGGCCGTTGAGGTACTTTGTGAGGCTGTGGACGACGACGTCGGCCCCGAGCGCGAGCGGCTGCTGGAGGACGGGGGAGGCGAACGTGTTGTCGACGACGAGGAGCGCGCCGTGCGCGTGCGCGATGTCCGCGCAGGCCGCGATGTCCGTGAGCTTCATCGTCGGGTTCGCGGGCGACTCGACGTAGACCATCTTCGTCGAGGGCCGCATCGCGGCCGCGACGTTCTCCGGCTTCGACGAGTCGACCCACGTCGAGGCGACGCCGAAGCGCCGGTACTCGTTCTCGAGGACGAGGCGGGACGAGCCGTAGACGGAGTCGGTCCCGACGACGTGCGCGCTCTGCTCGAGAAGCGCGACGTAGACCGTGTTGATTGCGGCCATGCCGGTCGCGGCGCCGAGCGCGCCGCAGCCACCCTCGAGCGTCGCGAGGCACTCCTCGAGGGCCGCGACGGTCGGGTTCCCGAGGCGCGTGTACTTGTAGCCGGGGTCCCTCCCCTGAAAGCGCGCCGCGCCCTCGTCCGCGTTGCGGAACGCGAACGTGGACGTCTGGTAGATCGGCGTCGAGACGGCGCCCGTGGCGGGATCGGGGTGCTGCCCTGCATGGATGATCCGGGTGGCCGGGTGCATTCGGCGGATGTCGGTCATGTCGTTTCCTTTCCGTTCCCGAGCGCGGGCGATCGCGGGGCTCAGCGGCGGCTGCCTCGCCGAGGGCGCCCGAGAATCGCGTCGGCCTTGTCGCGGGCCCCGCGCTCGACACCCGCGCAGACGATCGAGCAGATCTTCAGGAGCGTTGGGTCCGCGATCCGGTAGACGGTCCGCGTGCCGTCCTTGCGGCGGTCCACGAGCGCCGAGCCGTGCAGGACGGCGAGGTGCTTGCTCACGTTCGCCTGCGTGCCGCCGACCTCGTCGAGGATCTCGCCGACGGACGCCTCGCTCCGGAACAGCCGCCTCAGGATCTTGAGGCGCATGGGCTCGGACAGCGCGCGGAAGCGCATCGCGACCTCGTCGCAGGCGACGTCGGTCAGCGGAAGGTGCGCATGCATCGCCATATGGTGATCATCGGCCGCGCAGCAGGCGTGGTCAATGATGCCGGTGGAGGTCCCGCCGGGTCCCGTGGTCACGCTCACGGGAGGTCGCCCGCAGGGACGCCCGCGGTCTTGAGGTACATGAAATAGAGGAGAGGGATCACGACGAGGGTCAGGGCGGTCGCGACGACGACGCCCGAGATGAGCGCGACCGCGAGGCCCTGGAAGATCGGGTCGAGGAGGATGACGGCGCCGCCCGCGACGAGCGCGAGGGCCGTCAGGACGATCGGCCGGAAGCGGACCGCGCCCGCCTTCACGACGGCCTCCTCGAGGGGCTCGCCCGCCGCGAGCTCGAGGTTCACGAAGTCTACGAGAAGGATCGAGTTGCGCACGATGATCCCCGCGAGCGCGATGAAGCCGATCATCGACGTCGCCGTGAAGAAGACTCCGAAGAGCGCGTGCGCGGGGAGGATGCCGATCAGCGTGAGCGGGATCGGCGCCATGATGATGAGCGGCGTCACGAACGAGCGGAACCACCCGACGACGAGGACGTAGATGAGGACGATGACGGCCGCGAAGGCGATCCCCAT